>Ga0302281_10000108_pt1 | contig 65614 bp, 62 predicted proteins | sample III_Fen_E1_2_FD_198762 | JGI IMG/M metagenome (GOLD analysis project Ga0302281, IMG submission 198762) | Peat permafrost microbial communities from Stordalen Mire near Abisko, Sweden - III_Fen_E1_2 | ecosystem: Environmental > Terrestrial > Soil > Wetlands > Permafrost | place: Sweden: Abisko...
AAGCCGAAACGGTTTTCCTCGATCCGAATTTGCTGAATGACTTCGCGGCGGAACGTCTTGTAGCACGTCTCCATGTCCGTCAGGTTCAGGTCGGTGGCCATGTTGGAAAACGTGGTGAGCAGGTTGTTGCCGACTGAATGCCAGTAATACAAGACACGGTGGGCGCCGCCGCCGCCAAAAAAGCGCGAGCCGAAGACCACGTCCGCCTTGCCGGCCAGGATCGGCGCGAGCAGGCGGTGATATTCCGCCGGATCATATTCGAGGTCCGCGTCCTGGATGATGACGATGTCGGCGGTGGCGTGCGCGATGCCGGTGCGCAGGGCCGCGCCTTTGCCTTGGTTGACATCGTGCCGGACGAGTTTGATACGCGGCTCGGCCTGCGCCAGCGGCTGCAGCGTCTTCCAAGTGCCGTCGGTCGAGCAGTCATCCACGATGACGAGCTGTTGCACCGGCCGCTGGGCGAGCACGACCCGGACCACCTCGGCCACGGTGGCGGCCTCGTTATAGACCGGCATGACGGCCGTGAGACACGGTGTGATGTCGGCGTTGGATTTGAAATCGGACATTGAACGGTTCTGTTCGCCGGAAGCTGGCAAATTAATCCGAATTATTCAATCCGCAAAATGCGGCCGCCGGGTGCCGATGGGACGGCCAAGTGAAATTTAAGATTTGCACCCGAACCGGAAATCGTAAATCGTCAACCGCAAATCATAGATTCATCATGCCTTCATTCGACATCGTTTCGCAGGTCAACCCGATGGAGATCGAGAACGCCGTGAACCAGGCCCGGAAGGAACTGGCCAACCGCTTTGATTTCAAGGGCAGCCAATGGGAGATCCTATTGGAGAAGACGGAAATCAAACTGAGCGCGGACAACGAGTACAAGGTCGCCACGCTGAACGAGATCGTCATCGGCAAGCTCGCCAAGCGCGGCATCAGCCTCAAGAGCGTGGAGTCATGCGACCCGGACGTCTCGCCGCTGGGCCACGCGCGGCAGAGCATCAAGATCAAGCAGGGCATTGAGAGCGCGGTGGCCAAGGAGATCGCCGGCTGGATCCGCGAAAGTAAGTTCAAGGTGACGACGCAAATCCAGGGCGACGAGGTGCGGGTGAACGGCAAGAGCCGCGACGAACTCCAGACGGTCATAGCCGCCGTGCGCGCGAAAGAATTTTCCGTGGCGGTGCAGTTCGTGAATTTCCGGGATTAACGCCGGAACACATTACCCGGGGAAAAGAAAGCCGGTGCGACAATTGTTTTGACGGCCTCCCGCCGGTCTTTCAGCCTGTCCGGATGCAGACCGCCCCCCTGAATCCGCCGCGCCGCGACCTTTTCCCGGCGCTGTCCGTTACGTATCTCGCCGTTCCCAGCCTGATTTTCCTGCTCGGCTGGCTGCGGCCGGCCATCGGTCTCCCCGTCGCGTTGGTTGTGGCCGGCGGTGCGGTTTGGTTTTGGATCAAACCCGGTCCGGCCACCCGGCCGGCGCTCACGCAGAAAAACCTGCTGCTGGTCCTGACCGCGGCTTTTCTGTGGACGCTCTTGACCGGCGTGGGCGGCGTGGTGCCGCAAAGCAACGACTACGTGAAGCACAACCTGCTGCTCCACGACCTCGCCAGTTCAACCTGGCCGGTGATTTATCCCCACGCCGGCGGGGGGACGTATCTGTGTTACGCGCTGGGCTATTACCTGGTGCCGGCGCTGGGCAGCCGGTGGCTGGGAGCCGACGCCCTGCCGGCCATCACGTTCGCCTGGACCTTCGCCGGGCTGTTCCTTTTTTTCTGGTGGGCGGTCAGGCTGACGAAGTCGCCGGGGAAAACGCTGGCCGCGATCTTCTTGTTTGCGCCGACGGGCATTCTCTGGGCGCTGTTCAAAGCGCACGGCCTGCCCGGGGTCATCACCCCCGCCGCCTTGGTGCCCAAGCTGTTCAACGGCGGCCTGCAGTTCACATTCGACAGCTTCTCCCGTTTCAATTACCAGCCACAGCACGCGCTCATCGGCTGGCTGGGCACGGCGCTGCTGTATGAACTGCTTTGGGAGCAAAAAAATCCCCGGGGGACAATTTTTGTCTGGGTTCTGTGCGGGTTTTGTAGTCCGCTTACGAGCGTGGGCTTGCTGCTGGTGCCACTGGCGGCGGGGCGGCGGGTGCGCTGGCAAAGTTATTGGGAGCCGGTCAACGTTGCGGCCGGCGGCAGCCTGCTCGTCATTTTGGGCCTTTATTTTCAAGGCCACCTGCCGCTGCCGGACCGGGGTTTCATCGGCACGTTGCTGCCCGGAGTGGAGTGGATTTTTTACTACGCGCTGTTTCTGCTGCTGATGTTCCTGCCGCTACTGTTTTTGTGGCTGGTGGAACGGCGGGATCAATCCCTCGGCGAATGGCGGCCCTTGTTCTTTGGCTCCCTCGCCGTCCTGCTGCTGCTGCCGCTGTACAAATTGGGTCTGTACAGCGATCTGCGCCTGCAGGCCGGTGCGCCGGCGCTACTGCTGCTGGCCCTCGCCACGGTGCGCCTGATCGAATCCCCGAAATTTTCCTTCACCCGCCCGCTTTCCCTGCTGCTGGCCGGCGGGCTGGTGGTCGGAGCGCTCCACCCCGCCGCGCATCTGGTGCAAAATCTGCTGGCTCCGCCGGTGGATTATTCATACGAGAACATCACCAAGTCCTTGGGCTGGCACAGCCTGGCCGATTTGAACAACCCGCAAAATTATGACACGGCGGCGCAATACGAGGGTCGGGGCGACAGTCCCGCTGCGCGCTGGCTGCTGCTGCCCGCCGCCGGTTTGAATCCGTGAAGCGACCGGGTTGCAATCGCTGCCCGACACCCGGCAAGCTGGGGGTGCATTTGCCCCGGTCGAAAGCCATTATCTCAGCAGAAATAAATCTTGCCTCCGCGGTGATTTTTCGTGTCCCATGCACCGTAAAATATAATGAATGTTCCCGTCAGTATCATCATCAATGTTTTCAACGAGGCGGGCACCATTGAACCGGAAATCCGCGCGATTTACGAGGAGATCATCCTCAAGTTGCCGGGCTCCGAACTGATTGTGGCCGAGGATGGTAGCACCGACGGGACCAAGGAGATCATCACGCGGCTGAAAGCCGAACTGGGCCTCATTCACTCGACCAGCACCGAACGAAAAGGCTACGCCAAGGCGTTTCGCGACGCCGTCGCCCTGGCGAAAAATCCCTACGTGTTTTTCAGCGATACCGGAGGAAAACAGGATTTCTCGGATTTTTGGAAACTGTATCCGTTCTGTGAAAAATTCGGCATTGTCAGCGGCTATCGCTCCGGCCGGCGCGATCAGGTATATCGGCGGCTGATGACCTGGGCTTACAATCTCCTTTTGCGGACGTATTTCGGGGTTGATTTTCGCGACGCGGATGCCGGCTTCCGGATTTATCAGATCGCCGTGATCCGCAAGATCGCCAATGAACCGTGGATCAACCGGCATCTCATTTCCTCGGAGCTCGCCTTGCGCGCCGTCTATAGCGGGTTTGCAGTCAAGGAGGTTCCGGTGCTGTACCGCCAGCGCGCCGGCACCTCGCGCGGCCTGCCGACCCGCAAAATTCCCAACGTGATCGTCAGCGTGCTGAAAAACTTCGTCCGGCTCAAAAAGACCCTGACCGCGCCGGATTATCGACTGCCGCAGTGAGGGCCGGACAATTCAAGTCTTGCTTTCAAACAAGCTCGGCGCGGTCTGGCGGGCGAATTCGACGCAACGGGCAAAGATTTCCGTGGGCGACTCGCTGGCCAGCGCGAAGGCCGCCAGCGCCCGCGCTTCGTCCAGCTTGACGCGGCGGATGATGTATTTCACCTGGTCCAGCACGGCGGGCGCGGCGCTCAACTCATCCACGCCCAGACCGAGCAGCAGCGGCGTGAGCACCGGGTCGCCAGCGACCTCGCCGCAGACGCCGGCCCAGATGCCGTTCGCGTGGGCGGCATCTACGGTCATCTTGATGAGCCGCAAAATTGCCGGGTGCGTCGGCTCGTAGAGATGCGAAACCTTCTCGTTCGTGCGGTCGGCGGCCAGGGTATATTGGATCAAATCGTTGGAGCCGATGCTGAAAAACTTCACTTTTTTTGCCAGCGCGTCGGCGATGAGCGCAGCGGACGGAATCTCAATCATCGCGCCGACCTCCAGATTTTCCGCAAACGGAATATTTGCGGCGCGCAGTTCTGCCTTGCAGCTTTCGAGATGCGTGTTGGCCTGGTTCAGCTCGTCTAATCCGGAGATCATGGGATACATCATCCGGACGTTGCCGCCGGCGCTGGCGCGGAGGATGGCGCGGAGCTGGGCCCGGAACATCTCCGGCTGCGCGAGGCAGAAACGGATGGCGCGCCAGCCGAGAAACGGGTTCATCTCCTGCGCAAGCTGGAGGTGCGAAGCAAACTTGTCTCCGCCCAGGTCGAGGGTGCGGATGATGACGGAATGCGGCTTGAGCGCGTCGGCGACCTGATGGTAAACGGCGTATTGCTCGTCCTCGGTGGGCAACTGGTCGCGATTGATGAAGAGAAATTCCGTGCGGAACAGACCCACGCCGTCGGCCCCATGGTCCAGGACGGCCTGGATGTCGTTCTGGTCCTCGATGTTTGCGGACAGATGGATGGTCTTGCCGTCGAGGGTGACGGCGGGCTGGTGCTGGACTTCGCGGAGTTTTTCATCCAGCGAGGCCCGGATCTTGGCGAGCTGGCCATATTCAAAAAGCGTCTGATCCGTCGGATTGACGATGACGGTGCCGTTGTAACCGTCGAGCAGCGCATAGTCGCCGGTCTGCAGTTCCTCGCTGATGTTTTGCGCGCCGACTACCGCAGGGATGTCCAGCGAACGCGACAGGATGGCGGTGTGCGATGTCTTGCCGCCGATGTCGGTAACGAAGCCAAGGACAAATTTTCGATCCAGCTGCGCCGTCATGGACGGACTCAAATCGTGACCCACCAGGATGCACGGTTCGCTCAGGTGGCGGAGGTCGAGCTGGTCCTTGACCTCCAACAGCACGTCCAGCACGCGGCCGGTGAGGTCGCGCAGATCGGCGGCCCGTTCGCGGAGATATTCGTCGTCCACGGCCTCCAGCACCGCGATGTATTTTTCCGCGGCGGAGTGAAACGCGAACTCGGCGTTGGCCTTTTTTTCGTGGATGATCTTGATCACCTCCTCGATCAGCACGCGGTCCTCGAGCATCAGGAGGTGCGCGTCAAAGATATCCGCCTCGGACGAGCTCATCGTCGCGGAGACGCGGCGCTGAACCTCAGTGATCTGCTGGCGGGTGCGGACGAGCGACTGTTCGAAGCGTTTGACCTCGCTCTCCACGCCGGCGGCGGAGAGCTCGCGCCGGCTGATGACGTGGCGGGTCTGGTGCAGGAGCAAAACCTTCCCGCGGCAGACACCCGCCGAAACGGGAATTCCCCGATAGATTTTTTCGCCTTTAGCCGGCCCGGACATAAGATTTTACCCAGAGATAACCCAGCCTGCCGCAGTTGAAAAGCCTTTCCGCTCAAAAAGCGGTAAAATCTTCATCTGAATGCAAAAACCCGCTCGCGAGGGGCTGGGTAATTTTCCCGGAGGACTTTGAAAGCACAGACCCGATCAGGCGCGTTCCATGTATTTGCCGGTTCGCGTGTCCACCCGGATTTTCTCGCCGGTCTTGATAAACAGCGGCGCCTGCATGGTGATGCCGGTTTCCAGCGTGATGGCCTTCTGCACGTTATTTGCGGAATCGCCGCGCACCCCTTCCGGCGCGTCGGTCACGGTCAGGATGACGCTGGCGGGAATTTCCACCGTTACGGCTTTTTCCTCGACGAAGGTCACCGTCACGAGCCCGTTTTCCACCAGATAATTTTTGGCATCGCCGACCAGTTCGGCCGTGAGCGTCACCGTCTCGTAGTTTTCCGGGTCGGTAAAAACATAGTCCGCGCCGTCCTTGTAGCTGTATTCCATTTTTTTGGCCATCATCGGCACCGGCTCGATTTTTTCCGTGGAGCTGAGGCGGATGTCTGAGGATTTGCCGGTGCGGATGCTGCGCAGCGAGGCCTGGACGAATGCCCGCAGGTTGCCGGGGGTGCGATGCTGGAAATCCAGCACTACGCAGATGTCGCCGTTATAATTGATCGCCATGCCGCGGCGAAGGTCGTTTGCTGTTGCCATAAAATATTGGTCGCGATTGTTTCTCTAAAAATGAGTCACCCAGCTTACCTGCAAACAAGCCGAAGGCAAGACGCTTTGTAAAAGAACTTTGATTCTGTGCGGTTTGTCAAATCGAGAGTTCCAAGAATCAGGACAAAAGAAGTCACGCGCCCCTCGGGGCGTAAAAACAAGCTCGGTCTGCCCACCCGGCTAAACCGGGTAAAATTGGGGTTTAAGCCGGCGTTAAAACGGCCTTTAGGCCGCCGCGACTTGTCGCGGGATTGGCGGTTTCAAGCGCCTGGATCGCTACGCTGCCACGCGCGCGATCCGGTGCCGGCGCGACTGTGATTTCAACACTGGCTGGCTGACGATCCTTTTCCATCGGTTCATCCTCTTCAACGGGGCTCGGAAGCGCCGGCGCTGGGCGGCGACGGCCAGGGCGCTGCGCAGACTCGGCCGCGTCCAGCGATACCTTAAACGCCTGGTCGCTGGGGATCAGGAATTCCGTGATGGCCCGGTGCACGTGCGCGACGGTCGCACGGCTCAAATCTTCCATGCCAAGCATGGCGCGGACTTCCGCCGCAACGTCACCGACAGCGGACAGATCGCGCTTGCTCAAAAGGGCGTAACCCACAATTTTTTTAATCACCGGCTCGCCCGCGCCTTGAAACACTTTCCGCGCGACGGCGGCAATGTCAGATTCGCTATTTTTGTCCGGCAACTTGACCCAGCGCTTCACGCGGCGGCGAAACTGGTTAAAGTTATATTCCACCTGATTTTTGGCGCGGGCCATACACGCGATGAATTGGGGTGTCGTGCAGAGCGCCACGGGCAACCCGCGATTAGCAATGGCCGTGTCCAGCCAGTCAATCATTTCCGGCCGGCCCGTCATACGGCGCGTCTGATTCAGGAGGAAATGGGCTTCGTCAATCAGGAGCATTATCCCGGATCGCTTCAAGACATCCTCAACGCGAGCCTGCATTTCCGGGCCGGTGCGGCCATAGGCGTAAGTGATGCCCAGGGCGAAGGCAATTTCCCTAAACACGGTGGTTTTATTAGTCACGCCTTTGAGGCTCACAAATCGAGCCTGCCCTTGGTGCAGTTCGCACCAGGCTTTCACGGCCTCGGTTTTGCCGCGTCCCTCCAAGCCGTCCAACAAAACCATACTGCGGCTGGCCAGCGCGTAATCCAAGGTTTCCCAAATCTGTTTGCCGATAGCTGTCAGGTGGAAATCGTCGCGTTTTTGCTTTTCATGCCGCGCGCGGTATTCAACCAGCGCACCGATGATGTCATGGAAATAAACCAGCTCCGCGCGCTTGAAATCGGAAGCCCTTAATTCAGGATCTGCCTCGGTGGCCAACTCGATTTCGAGTTCATCACCCGCCGCCTCAATGCCTGGCAGGGAAAATTGGATTTTAGGATTGGTGCAAAGTTCAACCAGAAATTGTTCAACGGAAAGCTGCTCGATTGACACGTTACCACCATTAGCAAAGGGAGATTTTTTGCGCTCACGAAAAGTCAGAGCGTGCCGGCGGCAAAGCTGAATCAGATCGCTGCCATTGATTTTCGGCCGCGCCTCTTCACTAAAATCCCATCGACTCGAATCCAAATCAACTTCGACGCCATAACCCAAATCACCGGGATACATTTTACCTGGCTCGATAACCGCCCTGTGCATATCCGGCGTGCCGATCCGAGTTGGAAACATTTCCAGCAATTCGCGCGCAAGGCACTTGAATCCGCCTTCTTTCAATGACAAGCCCTGCAACCACCAAATGAAATCACGCTTCCGGGCGGTGAGCAACGCAGCGGCGCGAAATGACACCGGCACGGCCGGCACGCCGCGCACGTTGTCGAATTCCGCGCTCTGCATGTAACTGCCTTGCGAGGGCGGCTGGGATGATTCTTTATAGGTTGCGCTCATTGGGTTTCCCTTTCAGTTTCGATTCGGGCCGGCGCGGAGTCGCCCAGCAATTCCAGGGCACGGCGGCTCTGGTCGTCGTCTTCCACAAGGACAGCGGGAATGCCCATGCGGCGGGCCTTGGATTTGTTCGCGGTGTTTTGCTTGCGCTTGCCAGTGATGGCCTGGCGCTGCGCTTGCATTTGGTCGGCGCTGGATTCAATTCTGGAATTAAGGATTGTGCGGCGCGTGAGTCCGTCCGCAACACCACTGAGTGCGTCCGTTTCCCCTCTAATTTTAGCGAGCAAATCCCGGCGCGGATTTCCAAACTCGCCGGTTAAATCTTTCAGCTCCGTATCCACCGCGCGCATGTGCGTGCCGATCTTTCCAAGCTCGGCGCCCAGCACGCTTCCGCCGGTGCCGATCCGGGTTTCATCCGCCGATGGCTGCTGGCAGGTTTCAACTGTGAACGTGTGTCGATAGTCGAGGCTCATAAAAGTAACCATTGAATCATCGCGCCGATCCACCAACGCCCAAAATTCTTCGCCGACGTGTTGCGGCAGTTCGCCGCCGCGCACCTGGATTTTGCGGCCATAATGGCGGAAGGTTACGCCGCCGGCCGTGACGGGGACGCGATAGCGTTCATTGGCCAGCATCCAATGCAGCCGGTTGTCAAAATGGATTGGCGGATCATTCGCATCTTTCAATGCCTCAAAAGCTTCATTGGGCGAGAGTCCGCGCAAGTGGCCATACTGCGGCGCGGCGTTCCAAGCTTCAATCATCTGGTGCATCACACGGATAAATTCTTCAAACGTGTAGCGGTATTTAGTGGCGTCCACTTTGCCTGAAGCAATCAGGCGTTGCTCTTTCTTGAAATCGTCGGAAGCATCGAGCATTTGCAACCGGCCCGCGTAGCCGGGATGGCGTTCCATCTGGCGCTGAAACAGGTCGAAGGATTTTTCCAGCTCGCCCTTGCTGGTCGGGCTCATCTTGTCAAAGTGGTGAAGAGTGCAGCCATACTGCACCAGGCCGGCAACAATTGTGCGGCCCTGGTCGTCCACCTTGCCATTCACGTTCAAAGATTTTCCGAAAACAAATCCGTTTTCCACATATAGCTTGCGCGGGACATTGTGCCGGCGGAAGCCGTCCAGAATCGCCTCGCAAACCAATTCGGCCGTAGGTGCCTTGTCATTGGAAATGGACCAGCCAACCCACTTGCGGCTGGCAAAATCCATCACCGTGATGATTTGGGGCTGAATCAGGGAAACTGTGCCGTCTGGATTTCTAAACGCCACGACTACGTTACTGGTCCAATCATCCACGGCCCAGCGCGCCATGGTGTGAATGCCGTCCGCGTTACGCGTGACGCTGCCAACAATTTTGCGCAGCTTGCGCCGGCCTTTTACGCGGGCATCGAGCGCATCCACCTTTTCCCGGTTCACGAGCTGATAAAACGCACGCGGACATTTACGCGATCGCGCGTGGCGCTGGCGGGTATATTCCGAAAGCATTGGCCATTCCTCACGCCAAGCGCAATCAATCCGGCCGCCGTTTTTCAAAACCGCCGAATGCCGCACGCGGCGGATGTCTTTGGACGGATATTCCGGGCGGTCACCATTGGCCTTGCGACCATCCGCCAGGGAGTCGGGATTTTCCCGCTGCCATTGATCCAGTTTGCGCTCAAAGGCCATCCGTAAGGCGTTGCGCGTCGGGGCCAGGAATTTAGCGCGGGCGAAAAGAAACTGCCGCACGCGCCGGCTGGCGGATTTTTCCGGCTGGCCGGCGCTCGCCAGCTCCGTGAACTTATTAAACGCCAGCGCCCAAAGGCCGCCGCGCTCCGATTCGCTGGGATTGTGCGGGTTGACGAACGCAGCCATGAAATTTTCCAAGTCGGCAAAATCATCAGCCAGCGCCGCCGAAACAACATCCGCCGGGAGATCTTTTGGCTTTAACCTTCCCGTTAGATAAATCGCCAACTCATTCCACTGTTCACGGCCGCCATCACGTTGAATTGTCCGCTCAAAGATTTCGTCCAGGTATCGCGCGGAAATTTCATGCCCAAAGTGCTGGCGATAACTGGCGAGCGCGCCGGCCTTCAGCTCACCGGCCTTCAGCTCGTGCTGGCGGATCAGCCAGGGCTGAAGCGCCGCGCGAAGTTTTTCCGCCGATTGGATGTCTGCCTCGCAAATCTTATCCAGCGGCAGCGCTGGCTGCCACCGCTTGCGCGGATTGGTGAACACGTCATTAACGGTGCGGTAATTACCATTCATGCGCGTGGTTTCCGCCAGATTCAGCAAAGCCGGCGGCAACTGCGCGAGTGTCCACGCGGCGGCGGCGTTGCCCTTCACAAATTTTTCCCGCGTCGTCGGGTCAATCGCGCGTAAATGCCACGCCACGGCCTGCCGCTTCATTCCCAGCGCTGCCGCTATTTGCGCGGCCGTGTAGAGTGGCGCGGCTGGCTGTCGTCCGTTGGTGATGATGGCGGGGGTTTGCAAGGTGGTTTATTTGCTTGGATCAGCTGACGGAAGCTGGCGCTTCCGCAGCTCGGCATTGATCTTGGTGATGGAATCAGCCATGTGAGGCAGCCAACCACTCGATTGCTGAAAAATCTGCTTAGTTAATTCTTGCGCGGTCACATCGGCCGCACCGGGCGGAAACAGGTTCCGCAAAATAATTTCATCGGTGTCAACCCGATAAAGGTGCGCGTAAATATTTAGACTAAATTCTTTCAATGTGTCCAAAATCACGGTCGCCCCTTCATGCGCGCTGACAACCTCGAAAGAAAAAATGCTATGGTTCAACGGGCCGGCGGCGCGTGTTGCGGTGACCAACTGGCCGGCCGCCGCCAGTCGTACATCCAAAAGGCGAGCCAAAATGCTTGCGCCGATAAAATTATTACTGGGCCACAAGCCATCGGAAACGATGCTCTCCGCAAGCTCGTGTATTAAAAAAAGGTTTGGCTTTGTTTCGGTGGTTTTCATAATCAGCCTTGGATCCAGTGCCGGGAATAAGCATGGCTGGATTCCAACTGGTCTAGCTTGATGCCCAGTCGGTCAGTCTTATCATGCAGCGTTTCCCAGGCATCGTGTGATTTGGTGACGTGTGCTAGGATTTTTTCAACGAGTGCAATCTTCTGGCCCTCGGAATAACCCAACGCAGTGGTCAAATCATCAATGCTTGCCCCGCCTTGGGGATGTTGCGCCAGTATCCCGGCGATGTCCTTTCCGTGCTGCGATTCCTTATCCACCTTATAGGACTCCGCGTCTGCCTTCGTGTCAGTGATGGCGGCGGTCTGGTTTACGTTCACCACGGCCGCATTGATTTTATTGGTGTAATCGTCAATGGCCGCTTGAAGTTTTTTATCCGCCTCCTCGGTCTGCTTTAATTGCGCGGTTTGGGTTTTAACCTGGTCAATGCGGTCTTTATCGGCGGCCACGGCGGCATCTGCGGTTTGGATTCCACTATCAATTAACAACCTGTTTAATTCGGCCTGTTCGGCGGCCGCGAGCATCTCGTGGTTATATTTTTCCGATGGGTTCTTAGAAGTAGCTGCTCGCGCATTCTGATCCTCAATATATCCAGTGGCGGCGGCGATTTGATCGTCGTACTGATCGTGTAGTTCTTTTGACCGCTTGGAGTCACCTTTTGCTGATATCCCATACTCGTCAATTCCAAGCTTATCCTTCAGCGAGGCCAGCTCCTGTTCATTATCCGCGATTTGCGCTGACCGTTTAACCCGCGCCTGGGGCGTGCTATCACCCGGATTCTGCTGGTTGTAAAGTCTCTGCTGTTCATCCTGCAAGCCCCTCAACTCGGCGCGAGCGGCATCAACGCCAGCCTGTTCTGACTGGACGGTTAATAGCGCGTTCTTTTTGGCGTATCGATCCTTGATGGCTTGCAACTCATCTTCCTCCTGCCTCCGAAGTTGCTCCTTTTCCCCCTCAGCGCCCTGACCGGAGGATGTCATTCCAGCATATTTTTTCCGCACAAACTCAACCTCATCCGCTTCGTCGGCCTTGTTCTTTTCAATCTGCGCGCTATTTTGCTCGCGCAGGAGCGCCAGCATGTCGTTAATTTTGGTTTTGGCGGCATCCGCATCCGTCTCAAATTTCTTGAAATACTTATCAACATTTTCCGTGCTGAACTCCTCTTTAATCAACGCGTCAAAAAGATTCGCCTTCACATCGGCGTAAGCCTCCGCCGCCTTCTCGCCCATTTTATCCAGCTCCGCATTGGTGTCAGCGATGTTCTTCCGCAGCGCCTCAAAGGCATAACCCACCGCCAGCGCTATGCCGATGGGGCCATAAAGCGCCCCCGCCAGGGCGTGCCCCATTTCCGGGGCGGTCTCATTGCCGATCAGATGCATAATCTGATGGAGCGCTCTATGGTTGAGGTGTAAATGTTCCGCTTCCTCGGCCGTCTTTTTTTCCGCATTCCCCAAATCCGCAACCGCTCCGCTGGTTTGGCCGGCAGTAGCACGCGTCTCCGCCAATAAATCATTCGCCGCCTGGGCATCGGCCTTGCCGATGACGCCCAGCTCGATCAGCAGCTTTAAAGTTTTGTCAGAATCTGCCATAAATAGGAATTGTTAAGGTTGCGGCTGGGATGGAAAACAGGGCGGCTTTTGCCGCCGATACAAAAAAAGGCTTCTAGCGGTGACTCGGTTCCCAAAAGACACGCGATTAAGACCCATTAGCGGCCCATTAGCCGCCCTACCAGCGCGTCGGATTAAAAATCCGCCACTTGGGGACTTCCGAACACGACTGACGCGGCTGGCGGGGTCGATTTGGTTCCCTGAAGACACGCGTTTAAGCACTCTTAAAACCTTTTTAAGGGCACCACCAGAGCATCGGATTGAAAATCCGCCACTCTGGTGCGTCAGAACGCGGCTGGCGGGGCTGGCGGGGAAATGGGGTTTTGTGGTTTTCATGCCGAAAATCCCTTTCCGGCGGCTTTGGCGGTAGCGCCCACCCATTGTGATTCCAGGTAAGCCGCCAGTGGTGGGCGTTCGATTTGCCATGCGCGATTTTTTAACGCGCCCAACTCACTGCCAAGGCGGCAAGCGGTTGGCCGGCTGACTAAAAACCACTGGGCAATTTCCGCGCTACTAAAAGAGCGACGGCTTACGGGCAGAATTTGGGCGATGACTTCCGGCAATTGCACGCTGGACCAGCCGGAAGGATTCGCGACTTCGCGCGCAAGAAAGCGCAGGTGGCGGATGGATTTTTCATCCCGGCCAAGATTGAAAACCCAAAGCAGTTTTCCCGCTTCCACCAATTCATTAACCCGGTCGGCGCTGATCCCGCGCGCGGCGCGCACACCGTTCACATCCAGAAAAATCGTGCGTTTACTAAGCGGAAGGTTGTCGCGGTCGGGATTCTGATTCATAGCAGCCTCCCGATCAAAATCACGTCACCCAACGGCCACGGCGAAATGGTTGTGACATTGACGAGCATCATATCTCAAAACTAATTCCCGGTTTCACCCGATGGCTGCTCGCCGTCTGCACCGCCAGCCGGGCGTTGATGGTGGCAATGGCTTTAAGCTTAAATTTACCTAAATTGGTTTGCGCCGCATAGATGGCCTTCAGCTCACCTTGGATTTGATAGAAAATTGCGACGGGGAAATATTGGTAAATCCGATCCGGCGATATTTTCAGCCGCCGGCCAGTATGGCGGCCTCGCCCAAAACTGCCGGCGCGGGCCGAAAATGTCCGCCACGCGCTGGCCAGTGATCGCTGGCGGTTTGCCGCGCAGAATTCCGCAAAGCGGATCATCACCACCGGGGGGATGAATATCCGGCGGGAATTGAAATGGAGTGCGAACGCCGCCGGCACTTCCCCGCCGCGCCGCCAATTGTCCCAGACGCGACGCATTGTTTGGGGCGAACAGCGCAGCTGGCGCGATGCATCACAACGGTAAGGCCGGCCGTTCAAGCTCCGCGCCACGCGGCGGATCGTCTTTTGAACTGGCTTACCCGAAGCAACGGCCTTGCGGATGCGTTCGCCGGCACGCTGCAATTTTTTCACGCGTTCCAGTTGCCAGGCGGGGAGTTGATTGAAAGATTGTCGAGGAACTTTCATGGCCGAAAATTAAGGCGGAAGCACGAAAGTTTCCGTTCGTGCTTCCGTTGTTGTGCGAGGAACAAACCCTCGACGATTTGCCCTCCGTGTCCGCCGGTTAAGGCGAAATTGATGAAAATTAAAGCCATTCCGCGCCAGAACTTCGCGGCGCGATGAAAGAACGCCGGCCGCCCCACGCGGCGGCCAGCAGGCGGATAATTGAAAGCAGCCATCGGGTGCCGAATTCGATACACCCGACAAGCCGTGAAGACTCCTATCCGCCAAAATGTTCATGGTGCTGGCTCCGTTTCCGGCGCGTCCACACCCAGATGCGGCTGGCCTTTTAAAGCCCGATCCAGAATTGCCGTCAGCCAGGCAATGTTCGCCGCCGTGGCCACCGGTGGATTAACCGCCGTGTTGCCAGCCCAATTGCGCAGCCCAAGCGCTGCGCGCCAGGCTTCCGACAGTTTCGCCAGACCGATTGCCTTGTGCCTCGTCGGGCAGATCGGCGCAAGTTCATCGGCGATGGCTTCAGGCAGCGCCGTGGCGTAATGCTGAAACAGTGCCGTGATGAGATTTTGCGCACCCTGCAACGTCACCGGCTGCAAATCTTCCAACTGGCCGCGCAATTCCTCCCGTCTGGTCGTAATCTCACGCAAGCGCGTCTCTTTGGAGTTGAGCTTGCCGGCCGCCTTATCATTCGTTGTGGCCAGTGGCCGTAAATCTGCTATTTCGCTTTCAACCTCCCGCGCCGACGCTTCCAGCGCGGAAATTTCCGTGGTGATGACAAGCCGGTTTTCAGGCGTGCGTTTCATCGCCTCAGCCAGGTTAATCAGGTAATTTTCGATCCGCACGCGCAGTTCGTCGGGAAGTTCAATTTTGATCTGCATAAAATTCAAACGGCAGCGGGGGACTCTGGTGCGCCGTAAGCCTGGTCAAACTGGCGCTGGCGGCGAATGACACTGACTGCCTGTTCGCGGGTCAAGCCAACCGCCATTTTTGCGGCGATGATTTGTTCATCGGCACCGGCTTGGGCTTTCTGCGCGGTAAATTCTGCAATCTTTCGGTTCGCTTCAGCCAACTCGCCGGTGAGTCGGTCGATGGTCTGTTGCTGGGTTTCTTTTTCGGCCATAAAATGATGATTAAGGGTGTTTTTGGGGACGATTAGCAGTTCAGGCTTTCGCCCGGATTCTTTGGGCCAAACCGGGGATTTTCATCACAGTGGCGTGCGCCTTTACGGGATCATTGCCGCATTTGCCCAGCGCGGTTTTGAATTCCCGGTGGTATTGATCCACCGGCGATTCGGCATTCCCCAGTGCGCTGGCGTCGCCGTCCGCCAGGGTGGCTAGAATTGAAAACCGCTTCTGGCATATTTCGCGAGCATCAGCCGGCGTCGTTTTTTGTTCACGCGCGGTGAGGATGACGAGCGCGGTTAATACCTTCGCGGCCTGCAAGGGTGCGGCTTTCATTCCATTCGCCTTGAAAGCGGCGGCAAACTCAGTGTCGGTGGTGTCTGGCGGCAGGCGTAACAATGGCAGGTAGAATTTTTTTGAGTTGCCGGCCGGGATCGCTGGCGCCGCATTCGGCAGTGCATCAGCTTCGCCGACTTTTTCACACAAGCGGCCATGCAGTTTTGGGAATAGTAATTTTGCCTTTTGCCAGGCGGCTTCGATTGACAAGTTTTCCTCGCGCATCAACCGGCGCACTTGGGTTGAGAATGCCGCCCCGGCTTGCCCGGGCGTGTAGTTTTGCGGGTCTTCGCCGCTGATTATTTGGGTTTGCATCTTTTTGAGCTTTGGGGTTTTGGATTGGTGTTTTCGGTTTCGATTAATTTCTGAACCCGAAGCAGCAGGCTGGCGCTTTCGCGCTTCCCGGAGAGCACTTGTGAAAGATGTCCTTCAGTACATCCAAGCAACCGCGCGCGGCGGCCCAAATCTAGCAACTTGGCTCTCGGTTTATATCGGCGCTTCCGATTCATTTAAGGGTAAAATATATTCTCTATTTTGAATAATCAAGTTCTTTTTTTTGAATTCCGGCATGGTAGATTTACTCGGTGCAACTTTTAACCTTGGATCGAAAAGGCATGGGGCAAGATTTGCGCCGCGCGCGGGAGCATCTTCGGCTAACCCTTGCCGACGTGGCCACCAATGCGGGTGTTGCGGCATCCCATGTGTGGAATCTGGAGAATGGCAATAAGGATGTTTCACTGGAAAAATTCACTGCGGTTTGTTTGGCGCTTGGCTTGCCTACTTCACTATTGCTTTGCGAAAATGTGGTGGTGAACCGCGACGTTTTATTTTCAAGGGCTGTTCAAACCAGAAAAGTCAGCAAAACTGACAGTAAGGAGGCTCTGGCCCTGGCTCTGATTGCGTCGGATTATGCTGCTGGATGTTCAGTCGTATTGTGTAATGTTATTGCGACTGGATTGTTCAAGTCAACTAGATGGGAATTCCCTTCAAAAGGGATTTCGGATGCAATGGGCACCGTAATCATGCGCTTGGAATTGGATGAAAGCTTAACCGGTAGATGGGAACATCTTCGGCGGTTTACGAGTGATCCAATCGAAGCGGTTTTACGTCTAGGGTTAATGACGGACAGGCTTGTGATTGAGTTTTCCGAATCAAAAATAAAAGGTAATTACGCTCATTGGCTTCCGGTTCCAGCCAAGGATTTTGATGGCCTATTCCGCAGATCAACAAATTTGATGGCGTCTTTCGACCCACAAGCTTTTGGTGAGACCATGCGCGAAATCGCCGAAGTGACATCGGGCGCGCAGATGGATTCAGCAATCGAGCATTTAAATAAAAGTAAAGACTTGACTAAAGTTGTCTTATCGGACAATGTTAAGAACGTGAAAGAGCAACTGCCGGCATTGCTAAAACGTCTCAATGAAGCGACGCGCGAGCGTGGTACAAAAACCGCTTTAGCGAAATTCATGGGTGTTAAGCTGCCGACAATTTCACGCTGGCTATCTGGCGAAAAAGAGCCTGGTGGCGAAACCACGCTTCGGTTGCTTCACTGGGTCGAACAGCAAGAGCGTAAACAATAAAAAGCTCTGGCAGTGCTTAGAACACCGCCAGAGCCGAAAGACCCGAACCATGAAAGACACATCACATGAAAAACACAGTTCAAGCCCGTAAAAACGGTGCCACAAAGCCCTCGTCCGTTCAAACTAAAACCACTAGCCGCGTCAAGCCAGAGGAACAAAGTCGTCCCTCCATTAACAGCCTAATTGGTGAGGCAATGGCTGCAAAAGCCCAGTCGGCTGGCCTGCACATGCTCTTAGCCGATGTTTTGTTCACCAAGGACGAAGGTACATACGGTGAAGAAATCCAATATGGCATCAATGAATTAATCATCACCACGCATGATCGGATGGATCGTGCTTTTGAGGCAATTGAAACATTGGCCAATAGCAAACCGGAGGTGGCATCGTGAGAAATTTTGATCCAGAACTTGAAAAGAACGCCATTGATGGCGTGGCGGGCTTTTCAACTGAGGAAGCTTTGCAGCTTGCGTATGAACTTGAGGAAACGGCCTGGATCATACGCCAGCGCTGCTCGGATGTTGTTACCAATCGTTTGCCTGATGACTCGGTACGATGGCAACGGGTTTCTGTTAACTAAAATGAGCACCGCCGAATCAATTGCCTGGCTGGAATCTGCCATCGCCCACGAGCTCGCGGTGGCCTCATCCTGGTCGCTGTCTGGCTGGCCATGCCAGGCAAACTACTATCGCCGCAATGCGGCCAAGGCCATGCGGATTTTGCGGCGCGTGCGGGAGGCTGCGCGATGAACCTGCCAGCGGAGTTTTTGGGAATGCCTGGCAAAACCCTCTTCAAGGTCGCTGCCGATCCGTGGGCCGTTATTGTCACGCGCTCAGGCAAAAAGTTTCGCCAGCGCGCCTTGAAATTTTTGGACGAACACGCCGCGCTAAACTGGTGTTTGAAACGCCGGGCAACCTTGGTGTTGCTGCCGCCGGCGCCGGATTGCAAATCGAACTGACGGGCACCCCATCACCGCGCCGGCCCTGGCAACATGGCCGGCGTTTTTATTTGGGGTGATTTCGTGCCACGGTGGATACAGACGCCTGCAATGCCGGTTTAAGCGCGGTTAAACGAGCCATTAATGCCGGCTAAAAGCCGGCAGGATCAGTTCCAAGCATCGCGGCGCGGACTGAAAATCCGCGTCGCTGTCTTCTTCTGGGGCAGTTATTTTAACCCAAACCCCTTGCACGTCCCCCGAGAAAAAGCGCACAAACCCTTTGCACCTTGCACGTCATTTTGAGTGTCGTTGATTCTGTGCGCTTTGGACGTGCAAGGTGCCTTTCATTGGCCTTTCAGCATGGTTTTACCGCGTCTCGCGCTCGTTTTTTCGGTGGTGTGCGCTTTGGACGTGCAAGGGCATTTCTTCAGTCGTAAGTGCTTGATTTTCCCGCTGTTTCCCGCTGTTTCCCGCTAATTCCTACATTCCGCACAACATCGCCGTCCAGATTCACTTTTGCTGGATTCGGCGGCATTCCTTGACACCCCAAATCATTGTATGCTACAAAATGACAGCCACCATTAGCAGTGGTTTTATGCGTTGCCCAAAATGCGGATGTCAGGACGACAAGGTCATTGACTCGCGCGCCTCCCGTGAAGGCGCGACCATCCGCCGCCGTCGGGAATGCGCCGCCTGCCAATATCGCTTCACCACCTACGAGGAAGTCGAACACGAAGGGCTCATGGTATTGAAACGCGACGGACGGCACGAGGAGTTTTCCCGCGAAAAACTGTTGTCCGGCATCCGCAAAGCCTGCCAGAAACGGCCCGTTTCACCGAAAGCCATGGACGAACTAGTGGATCACATTGTCGCCAGTGTTACCGTGAAATTTGAAGCTGAAGTCCCCGGCGAATACATCGGCACCATGGTCATGGCCGGCCTGCGCGAACTCGACGAGGTCGCCTATGTCCGCTTCGCCAGCGTGTACCGGCGGTTTGCCGAAGCCACGGACTTTGTGCAGGAAGTCAAAAAGCTGGAGGCCGCGAAATGATCGCCCTTCGCTCGGATTGCCTCCTCTTCGAACTCACCAACGGCGAAAGCATCCCCTGCTCATCGGAAATGATCGCCGTTGAGATCGTCGGCGGTCCCGACGGCTTGCTCGAACCGGAAATGCTCCGGCACGCTGCCGCCAGCGTGTTTCATTATTTCAAGGTCGAACTGGAGCGCGAGACCGTTACCGTCGGCGAATTTTCCCTCGCGCTCGAAAAAGTCCTGCACCACCTCGGTTACACCATCCACGCCGGCGGGCCGGAAACCGGCGTCCGCGACACCGACCTCGCCCGGCTCATCCGCGAGGCCGGCGGCAGTCTGGAATTGTTCTTCTTCCCGCGCTTGCGTGACGAGCTGCGCATCCAGCTTCGCGCCTCGCCGCGCGTCGTGCGCTTTCGCGGCCTGCGCGGCTGCGTGAAGAAAATCGCCGGTGCCCGCCGCTGGAGCAACCGCTGCGAACAGCTCCAGGACCAGATCGTGGATTTTCTTCGCCAGTGCTTGAACCAGGAGGCCGAAAAGCCAGGGTGTGCCCTCGTGGTGGAATAAGTGCAGTTTTTGATTTTGAATCAATAGTTTAAAGCCAAAACCAGCCGCTTTCGCTCGGATGTCGCGGATGTTTTTATTTTAAAAACAACGAGAGTTTTAAAGTCAAAACGCATGAAAACCTTGTTTGAAAAAATCGTCGAGCGCGAAATTCCCGCGCAGATTGTCTATGAAGACGACCTGGTCCTCGCGATCCGCGACCTTCACCCGCAGGCGCCGACGCACGTCCTGATTTTTCCCAAGCGGCCGGTGCCACGCATCGCCGAGGCCGAGCCGGACGACCAATCACTGCTGGGGCAGCTGCTGCTCAAGGCCGCCGAAGTTGCGCGGAAACTGGAGTTAAAAAACGGCTATCGGCTGGTTATTAACAACGGTGCCGACGGCGGCGAAACCGTGCCGCACCTGCACTGCCACATCCTTGGCGGCCGTCCGCTCGCCTGGCCGCCAGGCTGATCGATCAGATACTTCGAGTGGTCTTCCGGTCGGGCAATAACCAACGCCGCCAAGGTGCGGCCAGCGTCGAGCAAGTCACTTCACCGGCAGCGCGATGCGGATGGTCGTGCCCCGGCCGACGCGGGAGCGGATGCGGATTTCGCCGTGGTGCGTCTCGATGATGCGCCCGACGATGGCCAGGCCCAGGCCGCTGCCCTTGGCCTTGGTGGTGGCCAGCACGGTCTTGAAGGCGTGCTGCTGCTGCTCGCGGGTCATGCCGCTGCCGGTGTCCTTGAATTCCACCGCCACCTGCCGGTATTCGGCCGCCCCGCCGAGGTCGCGCGAGCGAATGGTCAGTGTGCCACCGTCGGCCATTGCCTCGGCAGCGTTCAAGATGAGATTGAGAAAGGCCTGCTCGAGCTGCGGGGCGTCGCCGGACACGAGCGGCAGGTCGGCCTGCAAATCGCGCACGAGCTTGATGCCTTGGTTCGCCAGCTTGTGTCGCACAAGCAGGCCCAGTTCATCCACGAGGTCGTTCAGGTTCACCGGCGCGAACTTCGGCTCGGTCGTCCGCGCAAAATCCAGGATCTGCTCCACGATCTTGTTCAGGTGTTCGATCTTGGATTCGATGAGTTGCGCATCCTTGGTGCGGGGGTCCTTCGGCTCGAATTTCAGGTTGAGCGAATGGTACAGCAGCTTCATCACCGTGAGCGGATTGCGGATTTCGTGCGCCACCTCCGCCGCGAGCAGGCCGAGGGCGGAGAGTTTTTCGTTCTGGCGCAACTGTTCTTCCACGTCCACCACGCGTTCGTAAAGCCGCGCCTTTTCAATGGCAATGGCCGACAGTTCCGCGAGCGCGGACAGGATTTTGATTTCCTCGTTCGAAAAGCTGTACGGCCGCGCGGTATAGACGCTCAGCGCGCCGATGCTCTGCCCGGAGAAAATCAGCGGCACGCTCAGCAGCGACACCAGGCTTTCGCGTCGTGCCAGTTCGACATTTTGGTAACGGGAATCGGTCTGGACGTTGGCGACCTGCAACGGCTTTTTCCGCCGGACCACGACGCCGATCAAGCTTTCATGGGCGCTCAGCCGCGGCTTGTTGATGTAGGCGTCGCCTGCGCCGTAGCTGGCGCGCAGGTCCAGCCACTCGCGCGCTTCATCGATCAACATGAGCGAACACATCCGCGCCCGCATGAGTTCGCACGCCTCCTTGGTGATGGCGCGCAGGGCCTCGTCGAGGTTCAAGGTGGAATTGATAGTGCGGCTCACGCTGGCGAGCGACTCGAAGAGCATGACCTTCAGGCGCAGTTGTTCGTAGAGCCAGGTGTGGTGGATCACCTTCGCCGCCTGGATGGAGAGTTCCTGCAACAGTTCCTGGTCGTCCGCCGTAAAGGCGTCCACGCGTTCAGAATCTACGTTGATGACGCCGCGCACCTCGCCCTGCACCTCGAGCGGCACGGCGAGTTCCGAGCGGACGTCGCGGCGTATGCTGACGTAGCGTTTGTCCTGGGCCACATCGCCGACGCACGCGGCTTTGCCGGTCTGCGCGACCCAGCCGGTGAGGCCTTCGCCGACGCGCAGCTTTAGTTTGCGCGCGCTGGAGGAAAGATTTTGCGCCGCGTGGATCTCGAGGAAGTTAGTGGTGGGATTGATGAGCACGAGCGAGCCGGACGACGCGCGCATGACGCGCACCGCCTCGCTGACGATGAGCTGGAGCGCCTCCTGCGAATCGAGCGTGGAATGGATGACGTTGCTGACCTGATACAGCAGGCGCAGCCGCTCGTGGCTGACTTTGAGTTTTTCCAGTTGCTCTTTCACTTCAAAAGCTCCGGGTTCAACGCGTGCGCAGGATCATCGCGGTCCCGGCGGCCGCAAACAACAGGTTGGGCAGCCAAGCCGCGAGCCACGGCGGCAGCAGGCCGTTCAGGCCGAACGCCAGGCTGACCTGCTGCAGCACGAAAAAGAAAAAGCAGATGAAGATGCTGCCCGCCACGCCGAAGAACAGGTTGCGCCGGCCCGACTGCGCGCCGAACGGGATGGCGATGAACACCACGACCAGGCACGTCCACGGCGCGGCCAGTCGCCCGTAATACTTGGTAAGCAGCTGGTGGGCGACATCCGGCGGCAGATCAGGATGCAGCGTGAAATACTCGCGCAGATCCTGGAGCGGGATGTCGGCGTTGCGCGAGCCCAGTAGGCTTTGCGAATCGTTCATCTTGCTGTTGCTCAAGATCTGGTCCGGCGTCTCGTCAAACTCCGGCAGGGCGATCCGATTGGTGTTTCCCAATTGCACCAGCCGGGCCTGCGATCCGGCTTGGGCGAATTGCTGGACGTTGAGAAAAACCCAGACCGTGCCATCGCGAAAGGCGCGCTCGGCCACAAGCTGACGCTGCGAACCGTCCGGCAGTGTCCAGGTCACGCGCGGGTTCACCATCGTTCGGGCGGCGGAGTCGTATTCACCGATGTGCCAGAGGCGTTTGGCGTGAGCGGTGCGGAAATCGATGTTGGTGAACCGTGTCGGGTTTTTCGGGTTTTGCCCGGACGGGACGTGGCGGGCTTTAATGGCTTCCGCCCAGTCAGCCGCCCGGGGGACGACGCCTTCATTCAGCAGAAAGTAGATGCCGCTGGCGGCGAGGCCTACGACAAAATATGGCGCGCACAACCGCCACAGGCCTACGCCGGCGGCGCGCAACGCGGTGAGCTCGTGGTGCCGAGCATGGTGCGTCAACGCATAGAGCAGCGAGAGCAGCAGGGCGATGGGCAGCGCGGTGACGAAAAATTCCGGGGAAAGGGCGAGAAAATATTCCACGCCGTCGCGCAACTGGAATTTATGCGCCTGCATCTCATCAATTCTGGTGAAGAAAAAATCAGCCAGCCAGAGCACGGAAAAACCGCCGAGGCAGAAAGCCAGCGGCGTGAGAAGTTCGCGAAACAGGTATCGGTCGTGCAACCGCATGGCGCAGGTTAGACGGCGGACGGTTTTCTGCCAACCGAATTGAGCGGCGGGAAAAATCTTGCGTTTTGGCGGGTTTAAATTATCGTCTCCGGCCCTTGTGGGTTGGTAGCTCAGTTGGTAGAGCAGTGCCCTTTTAAGGCATTGGTCCGGGGTTCGAGTCCCCGCCAACCCACCAGTTATTTTACTCGTAAATCCAATAAAATGGCCGTGGTTAAAGGGTTTTAGTGGATTTAGAGATTTATCTGTAAAGTGCATGCAGATGAATCGAGCTGCCAATAATTGCCGCCAAACACCGCTTAAAGGCAATTTTAAAGGCAATTTTTTCCTTCGGTTTTCCCGGCGCCGATGGATTTTTGTAAGTGAGCTGGGTGAGACGACTTTTCCAACAGACTTTTTGAACTTCTGACTGCTGGGCCAAGTCGTCGTGGGGAATATCAGAGAATACTATTGCCTGAGTTCATAAATGAAAAATTTACAGCGCAAAAATAAACCTGCCAAAACCTCCAATGGCAACCTGTCCGCAGAACGAGCTGATGGTCTAAAACCTTTGAAGGAAATGGGCGGGCTTCCCAACGTTGAGCAGCTTTCTTTGATTGCAGCAACCCTGGCACGGAACACAGACGATAGCCCGGAAGCTTTGGCCGCAAGAGCCATGAAAATCTGGCTGGCATCACGGATACAAATTTGCGTGACCGACGTTAAAGGCGAGGTGGAGGACCAGAATAGGGTTTGGGTTTGGGACAAGAGTCAGTGCAGCTCCGAAGCTGACAACGACTTTTCTTTGCCAAAAGATTCCTTTCAGCCAACCGGGGAATACCCAGTCAACCGCGACCAATTTTTGCAGACGATGCTCCCGATATCCAAAAAAAATCGCACCTACGATTTGGCCAAAATCGCTAAAGCTTTTGTTCGGGATACGCTCCGCGAAAAAAACGGGAAAGACCCAACCGAAAGTGAAATATCCGGAGCTTATGGCCGGTGGAAGAACTATGAAAACGCGGATGAAGCCAATGCGGCGGCCGGGTGTTTCAGGCAATGGTACCCGCGCTATATCAAGCAGCTTCGTAGTTTATCTGGTAAGATGTCGGCTACGATCAAGGCCAACAAGAAGGCCAAACTGAAAGAAGAAGCTGCTGAAAAAGCAGCCCGTGAGGCGCAAGGTTGCGGAAGTATATGAAAAATAAAAAAAGGCTTGCGCGGCTTTAGGCCGCAAAAAAGCTGTCACTTGTTCCCGTCGCCCAGCGCTTTGCTTGGCGGCGGGTTTTTTTTGTTGCCGGATGTTGATTTGGCGCGGTTTTTTGTTGCAAGCCTCTGGATCAGGCTCAGAAACGGGTTTGCTATGATTCCCGCCGGCGGAGGCAATCGCAGCCATTCCGAAGCACGGTGCGGAGGAATGATGCGTAAAATTGACTTTGCCGAAAAACAAATGAAAAACACATCAGAGAACGGAAAACTGGTCGGTGGTCAGCAGCTGCTGGACCGGTTGTTTGAACATGAGGCGCGACCCAGCATCCGCTGGTTGCGACAGAAAACCAAGGAACGGGCAATTCCCTATATTCGAATTGGTCATCTGGTTTTCTTTGACGTGGACCTGGTTCGCTCGACGCTTTTGAACAAGAACCTTGTTCAGGGGCGCCACCAAGGGGGCCGCAACCTAATCAATTCAAATTCATCATCCGCCTTGAATTGATATGAGTGACCCCCGACAAATGGCCACCGCACTGGTGGGCGAAATCGACTGGCAAAACGGGGTCAGCGGCTTTTGCCGCTGTCCGGGCGAATCGTTGCATACCGCCAAGACTGGCAAAAAGGATTGCCGTGTCAGTGTGGATGGTGCGCCGACGATTTATTGTTTCCACTCATCCTGTGAGTCGGTGGTGGGCGGAGCGAACAAACGGTTGCGCCGCGAACTGGGGCGGACGCCCTGGTCGCTGACGCTACCGGGCGGAAAAATCATCCGAAGCGGCGATGTGTTGCAGGCAAATGGCACAGTGCTGCGGCGCGAGGTCGTAAAGTCCCGCGCCAAAGTCGAAGGCCGCGATGCGGCCGAGCAGTTGGTTTTGGAAACCCTGGTGGCACTGGCATCGCGTTTTAAACCGGAATTGTTTGACCGGTTCCATTGGCCTTACGCCCAGATATTGGAGGATTCGCCGCTGCTGGTGGCCAACCGCGACCCCGACGACCAGTTTCGCGCCTGGCTGCGGATCTGGCCGGCGCACAGCACGGTCTGGATCGGCGATGTTTACAGTTCCGGCAAACCCGAGCACGCGACGCACTTCCGGCCGCTGTCCGATTGGTATCAGCTTGGCCCGGTGATGGGGAATTACACCTGCGGCTCGGCCTTCAAGCCGGGAACGTATCGCCGGAGCAACGAGAACATCGAGGAGCGGCGATTTTTGGTCGTCGAATCGGACTCGTTGACGAAAGACGAAATCGGGGCGGTGTTCGCGTATTTACATCGGCGCCTGCATTACCCATTCCACTGCATCATTGATACAGCCGGCAGATCGCTGCACGGCTGGTTTGATGCGCCACCCACCCAAATCATGGAGAACCGGCTGAAGGCTGGCCTGACCGCCTTTGGCTGCGATCCGAAAGTCTTTAACCACTCCCAGCCCGTGCGTGTGCCCGGGGCGTTCCGGGAGGGGAAACTGCAGAAGTTAGTTTGGCTCAACAATTGAATATGAACATACCTCATAAAAAAGTCCCAGCTGACTGGGAGAACGAGTTGAACGACCACCGGCGCGTCCGGAGGTTCGGACAGGTTAAGGCCTGGAACCTGGAGGTGGCGCTATGAAGTTGGAACGCAAAATTATTGATGGGCGCGCCGGGAAAGTGCCCGACGGGTTGTATCAAGGGAAGCATGGGCGCTTTATGTGGATCAAAGATGGGGTGTTTCACTTTCCCATCAATATGGTGGATCCGACGCGGGTGATGAATCATGGTTTCCCGATCGTACCAATCCGGGATCTCCACGCTAATACCCTGCGGTTGTTCGTCCGGGCGAGCCATTGTCTGGAGCTGTATCCCAAATCGGCGTCGGACATTAAAACCATTGTGGAACGATATGGAGCCAAACTATGAGCCAGCCCACTGACATCGCCGTGGATCTGGGTGCCGTGCCCGAGCCACTACCGAAACCCCAAACGGCTGAGGAATTAATACGAACTGTCGGGCCTGCCCCGCCTCAGCTTGTGCGTGGGTTGTTGCATGTGGGAGGCAAGATGACGCTAAACGGGACCTCCAAATCGAATAAATCATGGAGCCTGCTTGATTTGGCCCTGTCGGTCTCCACGGGACAGGAGTGGTGGGGTCATCGGTGCGAAAAGTTGCCGGCGATTTACATCAACTTCGAGCTGCACGATTGGGCGGTAAAAGACCGAGTCATGGCGCTGCAGGGTGCCCGGCCGGAGTGTGCCAACACGCAGGGAAACCTCCATTTCTGGAATCTGCGCGGGAGAAACACGGACATCACCTTGCTCCGTCCACAACTGGAAGAGCAACTAGACCGGCATGGTTATGGTCTCATCATTCTGGATCCAGCCTACAAGTTGCTGGGGAACCGGGATGAAAACTCCAACGGCGACATCGCCGGCTTGATGAATGAGTTTGAAGCGCTGGCGCAGCGCACCGGCGCAGCGGTGGTCATCGCTCATCACTTCGCCAAGGGGGATAGTTCCGCCAAAGCCGCCATCGACCGGGCCAGTGGAGCCGGAGCCTGGTCTCGGGACCCGGACTCCATCGTAACGCTGTCGCCCCACGAGGAGGACAATTGTTACACTGTCACCACGATCCTCCGCAACTTGCCCCAGAAGCCGGAGTTTGTGCTGACTTGGGACTATCCCATAATGCGGCTGGCACCAGACCTCAACCCGGAGGCGCTCCGCCGGCCCCAGTCCAAAAACAAGAAGTGCAGCGACAAGGAGTTTTTGGCCACCGTCATCGCTTCGGAGGGTAAAAGTTACGGTCGAATCGTGGAAGACGGCCGAGCGCTGCTGAATATGAGCACCAGCACGGCCGAACGGGCACTTAAACGCTTGAAAAAGGCAGGGTTAGTAAAATTTTCAGGCGGCCTTTACTGGGCTACCGTCAATTCCGTCACATCCCTTAATTAATAATGAAGGTAGTAGCAGAAAACTGGCAGTGGGGAAGACCACCCTCCTGGGGTCGGGTGGTCCTTCCCACGCTGCCTTGGGCTTAAGGGTTGAAAAAGACTGGCAGCAGTTGGTGGCTTGAATCATCTGGCCACCACCATAATCGCGGATGACCAGAAAGGTGGGGCAAGAGTGTGGCAAATGTCGGCGGAACTGTGGTGAAAGTTCGGTGTCTGTAAAATGGAGTCCAGAGGTCATTGACCTTTGGCGCCGGGTCTGGGCCGACGTTAGGCCCAGCGCCGGGGTTTGGGACGGCGCGAGTGCCCAGCAGTCGGATGGCTGCGCGGCTGACGACCTGAAAGGCGTCAGCCGCGATTTTTGTGCGTGCCGCACTGGCCACCGTCAAAATAGTTCTTCGGTGCGGGATTCGCGGAGGGTATAGGCGAGCGTGTAGGTGCCGGTTTTGCCGGTGCCGTTCTTGCTGATCTTGGCGGCAATCATGGCGGGGCCGTGCTGGCGCTGGAGTTTGAATTGCTCGTTTTCGGCGCTCATGCGGTCGGGGATGAGTACGAGGCGGCGGCGGTTTTCAAAAATGACGGTGTGTGACAGTTTTAACAGGGCTTGCCGCCAGCGCGGCTTGTCGAGGTCGGCTAAGATTTGGCGGGTGGCATCGGTCATAAAAAAGTGACCGCGCCTGTCACGCGCGGCGTTGGTGTTGGTCAATCTTCGTCCGGCATCATGACGGTGATGGCGGGCTGGGGGTCGTCGATGTCCAGCGGGCCGCAACTGGCGATGAGTTTCACCAGCTTGGCGGCGCGGTGGTTGTTGCGGACGTAGAGAGCGACGGGCGTCCGGTCTTGTCCTGGCTTGGCGCGGAGGATGGCGAAACGGGTCATCCACACGATGTCCCACAAGCGGCCAGCCTCGTCTTGGCCGGTGACATCCGGCGGGACGGTGACGTAGGCGTCCCAAACGGTGCGGGTCAGGAACAGCGGGAATTTGATGCCCGCCTCCTTGGCGGTCTTGGTGACTTCGACTTGCACGCCGTCGGCGACGGCTTGCTTGCGGGTGTAACTATAAATGACGGAACCAAACGTGTCTACAAGTGAATCGGAGATCATAATATTTGAAGGGATGTGAGGGAAGGCGGAGGAGCACCTCCGCCCTACCTCGGGTGGTTTAGGTGGTGATATGGTCGGCGGGCTGGTAGCTGGTGTATTTCTCGTGCGGGTCGCCGGCGCTGCTCAGGCGGAACTGGCCGCACGGGTGCTGCCAAGCCTGCCGCGTGCGGTTCCAGTGGAAGCCAAGCTGCGCCAAAGTCTGGCGGACGGTGGGCGCGGGCTGCTCGCTGAACGAAACCCAAATCCAGCCGGAGTCCGGCCTCCCACCTACCACCTCGGCCAACTCCCACAAGCGGCGGTCTTGCTGCTGGAGCATGGCCAACACCTTGTCAGTCGGGAGTGTCCGGTTCTTCTTCCGTGCCTCGGTGTCAATCGGGGGCAAGTTGCCCCTCCCATCACAGCTGTCTGTCTTAACGGCTACGGTCTGCGCCACCGGCGCGGTGTTGGTGTCTGTGCTGCTCAACTGTGCGGATTTGCTCAGGAGCCCTTTGGTATTTTTTTGCGATGTAGTTTTCATGGTCTTTTTTTTTCTGCTCTGCTGTGCGTCTTTTGTCTATCGCCCTGCACGAGAAAGCGGAGGCCCCAGCCCTCCCCCGTGGGAGTAGTCTTTAGAGGGGACCACGAGCGGGCGGGCTGGTGTATTGGCCGACGCCGTGAGGGCGATAGAGAAAAACGCAGGGCAGAAAAAGCCGGACCTGAAAACGGAGCTCCGACACAAAAAACCACCCACCGACCTATCGAGTGAAACGAGCGAAATTAACTACGAACGAAGAGAGCTGAATGAAGGGGAATGGAGAGATTACGGATGGTTGATGCCAATTGTTATTTTATGCGCACCGTTTCTTCATGCGCCTGACCTTTCGTATCGGGGCGCTTCGGCAACAACGTGTTGAGCAAAAAAGCTATGAGGCACGAGACAATCAACCCCGTCGTCACTCCCAACGGCAATCCGATCACTGCGCCCCAAAAACCGAACTTCACATATCCAATCCGGACTCCGACAACTCCACCACCGATAAGCAGAATCATACATAAAAACTCAACAATCGTGATCTTGCCTGCGCAGCGCTGTCGGAAAGAATTATGGTTGAACGTCTGCATATATCTAAGAGTTGGCTCTATCGTAATATCGCGATTCACTCGGATGCTGCTGTTTCATGACTTTGACGCTATGCCCGTGTTGGCTTTGTGTCCAGCCGGATTCGGCAGACCCGGCCCAATGACTAAACCGGCGGAGCGGCGGGTTGGCGTGCAGGATGCCTGCAAGCTGGCGCGGGGACTGCCACCAGGCGGGCAGCCGCAGTGCCGCCGGGGACGGCGGGGAGCAGACACCGTGACAGCGCGGCAGCGGGATGGCACACAACGCCATATTGTGCGTCATTTACTTCCAGCACAGGGTCTCGGGGTTCCCTGTGCGGCCGGAATAAATGACCGGAGGGTCACGCACAATATGTGTTGTGTGCGGTCCCGGAAGCATTCCTGCATGCCAACCCGCCGCGAAGCAATCGAGATTTTGCCGGGGTGACTGCGTCACGGCCACCAGGCGCAGTCGCGATAGCGCCAGCCATATTACCTGACTCTCCGCTGATTGGAGCGAAGCGCTTCTGCTGGACGGATGTGGGAACAGGGCAACCGATCCGAGCAGATCGCGTAGCCCAACAGCGGAGTGTCAGACCACTTAGGTTTTCACAGTGAGTTCGGTTGTTTCTGTCCGCCGCAATGGAGCCAGCGTAATGGAGGCGGTGCAGAAATGACCGATCTCACGATTACTGCTGACGCCTTGCACCGGGCGAAGCCTTGCGGTGCTACTGCTGGTGTCTTGCCCGTGCGCAGCATCGCGGGCTAATGCTGGTCTTGGCCGGACGTAGTCTCGCGGCCATATTGCCGTGCCCTGGCCGATATGCGGAGCATCGCGGCCTGCTTGCGTTTCTTGCTGCCCTCCGAGCGCGATCAGCGAGAACCGGAAACGCAGTGACGGTTCGAGCCGCGCGAGGAGCGCAGCGACGAGGGTCCGTGCCGGACTGGCCATCTTGCCGCACCTGCCATTGTTCCGGACTGGCACCATCGGGCGCGGCCGGTTTCATCCGGTCTCGTCAGCTTTAACGACTTCGGAATGCAGTGGAACGGAAACGAAGCCTGCGCAGTTGCAGTGTAGCGGAATGGAGAGGCGGCAAACTGGCTAGTCCGGCCAGGCCGCGGGCCGAACAGTGCGGATACTTGGCGTGAGGCACGAACGCAAGTGGCCGCTCTGTGAGCGCCGGGGTGCTTGCCTTTTCAAGCGAGGAGCGCCAGCGACGAGGTTACCACGCCTGACAGCGCGCTAAATCATCCGCCAACCTGAACGGCTGGAAGGCACGAAAACCATTCGATAACCTGCGATGTCCATGGCGCGCGCGCTGTAGCGAAAGGGCCGCCGTGAGAAACCTTTCGCAAACCTGAGCTGGCGGCCCGGTGCTGGCGTAGCGGTGGCGTTAGCCGCCGCCGCCAGCATGAGCGTCAGGCGTCCGCGCGCGGGAAATGATCATCGTCAATGGAGACCGCGAATTTGCCGCGCGATTCGTCCGATTGAGCAACGCGAGCCAATTTACTATTGAGCAGGGCGAACTGATTTTATCGTTCAAGGACGTAGATGGCGCGGCAGCTGGTGTCATTTTGGCGCAGAACCATCCATATAACAGTTTGGCTAAAGCCGAACTCACTTCGGCTTTTGTCGGGGTGTTATACAACGAAGAAATGCCGCATGGAGATGGATGTTGCACGGTCTGGCTAGGGGCGTAACCTGTTGAAAATGAGTTTGACACGCTGACGGGTCAGGATAAAGATGGCTACATGAGCCTACAGAATTCTAGCCTCCAGCCGGAGTGGCTGAGTTCCGGTGAATAACAATGTTAGGTGGCTTCGAGCGTCATGTGCGTTCCATCATCATATGAAGAGCGAGCGATACAAACGCTCAGAGAGTTGGGTCTTCCGATTTCTTTCGTGACACAACGTCGCAGACCACTTCGCGAAGAGTGTGACGATCTGGTTTCTATCGGTTCGGACATGTTTGGGCGAGAGCAAAGGTTAGAGCGGCGAGCGGCATCACAATGGCAGGCCATGCTTGCAACTGCCAAGATAGACGCCGTGGTCATGATGGCGATTTCCGGCTTTCGTAGCTTTGATTATCAGCGTAAGCTTGTTGAGCGAAAGCTCGCCGCCGGATTGACGGTTGAGCAGATTATTTGCGTGAGCGCACTGCCCGGTTTTAGTGAGCATCACACGGGACGTGCGATTGATGTCGGCACGCCCGGCTGTCCTCCGGTCACCGAAGAGTTCGAGCAGACTCCGGCGTTTGATTGGCTGGCGCGCAAAGGTCAGGATTTTGGATTTCGGTTGACGTATCCGAGAGGCAATCAGTTCGGAGTGATTTACGAGCCTTGGCATTGGGTGTTCGATGAAAAAGCCACCTAACAAATCGCTTCAGGCAACGCGGGATGGCGCCTTCAGTTTGCCGGGAAGTCGCCGGTTGGCGGATGTCACCGATCCCGCGTGCCTGAGCTCTGGACGTTAGGCGGCTCGACACGCTCATGGAAATTCGACCATTCCAGCTTGAAGATGAGACGGCGGTTATTTCGCTTTGGCAGCGATGTGACTTGGTTCGACCTTGGAACGACCCACGCAAAGATATAAGACGCAAGCTTGGCGTGAGACGCGACTTGTTTTTGGTTGGCTTACTCGACGGCCAGGTTGTTGCGTGTGTGATAGCTGGTTACGAGGGACATCGCGGCTGGCTGAATTATTTGGCGGTTGCTCCAGAGCATCAGCGGCATGGTCTGGCGCGAGCCATTGTCGAGGAGGCGGAGCGGTTGCTTCGTGCCGCAGGTTGTCCGAAGATCAATTTGCAGGTTCGGACTTCCAATCACGGCGTTATTGATTTTTACAAGCGTCTCGGTTATTCGATTGATGATGTTGTGAGCATGGGGAAGAGATTAGAGCATGACGACAAACCCGCCTAACCATGCACCGGAGCCGTCCCCGAATAACGCTTTCGGTCAATCGGGAATGCCCGTTGAGCGCCGCGTCACCGGCTCGGGGCGGCTCAGCTTTTCGCGTTAGGCCATGTTCCACATCACACCAAAATCATTATGAAAACACATCGCATACTTGTCCGAGTCATATTCGCCGGATTGCTGACCTGTGGCGTTTTGAGCGGCTGTGCTCACGAAGGCGCGACAGCATCCACAAAGCCACCTGCGGCGGTTGTTGCCACCTCCTCTGGTTCCCACTTCCTTACCATGGATTTAGAGACCAACGTAGATGGGAGCCTGAGAGTTATTGTTAATAAGTGAGCAATATGACATGGCCTAACAATACTCTGGAGCCGTCCCCGATTGCCGCTTTTGGTCAATCGAGAATGCCTGTTGCGTGCCGCGTCACCGGCTCGGGGCGGCTCAGCTCTCACCGTTAGGCCGACTAGCACGCCATGAAAAAGAACGTCATCATCGTCGTCGCGGCCGTCACGCTTGCCGCAGTGAGTTGCTTTTTTGGTTATGCGGTCGGCCATCGGTCGGCTGTTCGAGACCAAGATCGTTTCGACCTGAGTGTTAATTTGGGACTTTACAGATTGCTTGAGAAGGGAGACACCAATGCGGTAGCAAGCAAGCTTCGATTTCTGGTGTATATGGATTCTGATTATTATGACAGCCATTTTAATAGCGAGACAGTAACGGCAGGTTTTGCCAAGACTTTGGCAGATGCACGAGCAATTGCCGCAGAGGAGCGCCGCCAGATGGTTCCTATCAGTTCCATTCTCACCAATATTCCACACACTCCAGATGCCAAGATTACTTACTAGCTTGACTGTAACCCATTGATCTAACAATTTCATGGACCCATCACCGTCTGACACATTGAAGTCCGCGAGCGCGGGCGGCGTCGCACGCCCGGCGCGGCTCATTATTTGGCGTTAGATCACTATGACAAGCCATCTACATTTGATCAGTTTGCTGGTTGGCATCGTGTTCTCCATCATTTTGCCGATTGGGGTTTGGTTTGATCGCAAACGCAGCTTTGCCACTTGGGCTAAAATTATTTCGATTATCGCTTGTATGGCCGGCCTTGGATGGGGGTTTATCGGCTTGGCACTTTTGCATTCGAGCGTTTCAGATTTGGATTATTCCAGACACGAGGGCATCAAAGGGGTGCTTGGCGGCATTTGCATTGGACTTGTCCTTAGTCTTTTGATTTCAAAACCGTATGTTAAACGAGTGGCCTAACCAGATAATGGAGCCATCACCGGCTGACACTTTGAAGTCCGCGGGCGCGGGCGGCATCACACGCCCGGCGTGGCTCATTATTTTGCGTTAGGTGTCATTCACACCACGATGCAATATACCGTCATATTTGACATAGCTCAAACCAAGTTTCAGCACTGGTCTGATTCATGGATTTGTTTTGTTATAGTCGCATTTGCTATCGGCTTCTGGCTTCAAAGGAGAAAAGCCAACTCCGGTTGGCTTTCCTTCAGTTATACTATTTTTATGACGTTGTTCTTGCTCGGTTGCAGCTTGCTCCCATTTTTGTGGATTTTTCACAGTTACCAGAATTATCAGGATATAAAGGCGGCATTACAGCAATCACGATGCGACGTCGCCGAAGGAGTTGTTGCTAATTTTAGGCATTCTCCCGCTATGGGGAAGTCTAAAGGCTATTGCGAAGTATTTTCTGTGAATGGAAAGCAATTCTATTATAAGGATGGCAACAGCTTACAAAATGGGTTTCATCAGACAGGAATTATTCGCGGCGGAATGCATGTTCGCATTTACTATTATGACTGGCATGATACTGTCAACAAGGACATCGCACGTTTGGAAATTGCACCATGACGCCAACCAAGCACCGGTGCCGACACCGATTAACGCAGTGAGTCCGCTTTCGCGGGCAGCGTCACTGGGTTCGTCGCGGCTCAGCTTTTCGCGACTTACACGTTTATGAAAACACATCGAATTCTAGGCATGCTTTGGGCGGTATATTGTGGCTATTCTGGCCTTAATCTATTGCGAGCTTTGCTATCTCTTCATCCGACAGCCACAGGGCATTGGGATACTTGGGGTGTTCTTGCTGTTTCGCTCCTGTTGGATTTGACCGGCATTGTGGCGAGCATATTTTTGTTTCGAGGCGCAAAATGGCCGCGTTGGATTGTTGGCTTGATTGCTGTTTACACGGGATTCGGCAGCATTGCTTTTATCGTCGCGACCAGATCGCTGCCTGCTTGGAGCGTCCCCACCAGTATTTTCGCGCTCGTTTCACTTGTGCTTTTATTGTTACCTAGACATGAGCCAGTCGCCTAACCAGATAATAAATCCTTCACCGGCTGACACTTTGAAGTCCACGGGCGCGGGCGGCATCACAGGCCTGGCTTGGCTCATTATTTGGCGTTAGGCTACTTCGCACATTCTATGAGATTAGGCCGTGACCATTGGTTGCCGAAGATGAAGCCGCTCGGTGGATCTCGCATTGAGCTGGCATTTCAGCGCGTGTTCACGCCTTCCGAAGCGGAGCGATTGCGTGCCGGATTGTGGCCGCAGGTTATGGAAGATAAGTGGGTTGTTTTGCTTGGCGATTCGTCACTTGATTTATGGCGGAGTTGGACGGGACATTGCATTTTTAGTTTGGCAGCGCAGACTTCTGACAGCGGCGTGACAGTCGGCCCGTTGCTTGTCAATACGGACACGACCCAGTATCATCGCCAAAATGATTCGGACGATATTCGGATTGTTGAGTCGCTCATCGGCAGAACATTGAGAGTATGATTTACTAGTGGCCTAACCAAATCATGGAGCCATCACCGGCTAACACTTTGAAGTCCGCGCGCGCGCGGCATCACAGGCCTGGCGTGGATCATTGTTTGGCGTTAGGGTCATTCGCGCATGAAGGCCGAGTTCCAAGTTTTAAAAGCTAGACCGAAGATTCAGGTCGTTCTGAACCGTGACTCGGTTTGCGCGGGCGATGACTGCGAATCGCACGAGAAGACGGTCGAGGTTTATTCGTTTGTTGATCCAGAAGCTTTCGCACGAGAGGTTTCCTCTGGCTATCTGCCGTCAATTGCCGGAATTGGTCACTTTTGGATTTGCGAGTTGAACGGCGTGAAGATGGCTGAGATTCATAATTCCAACGTTAAGGTGTTGGTTCGCGAGACCCCATTTGCAAACGAGAATTGCGTTCATTTTATTTACCATTCAGCACGGTTTTAATATGAGTCATGAGCCAATTCTGCCATGCACATTCCGTGAAATATAAATGAACAAATGTGATTATTGTGGCCAGGACAACGTTTCTGATGCTGTTCGGTGCGCTGGTTGCGGTACATATCTCAACGAACCACCTGAACCTCCTCGGCCTCCCAAATCGAAAACAACCGCAGTAATTCTGGCCCTTATTTTTGGGCCGTTGGGACTTTTGTATCTCGGCCTGGAGGGGGTTATGGTGTTTCTGTTTGTGATCGGCATTGCAATCTTCACCCTCCCGTTTTTATTGACCGCTTTACATGGTACCGGATTTGGCTTGCTGATTACTTTGGTGGTTCGTGCGTTGTGTGCTTCCTGGGCAATTCAGACTTTGAATCGGAGAAATAGCGAAGAAATGGATGAGCCGGAGGCCGCTATTCTTCTTGATGAGGGTGTCAAACTTGAGAATGTTGATTTTGATCAAGCGATTGCCAAATATGAAGAACTAATTGAGAAGTTTCCAAATTCTGCTGAAAGCAAAACCGCCCGAACTTGTGTGGAGACACTGAAGGCAAATTTAAAACGAAACCCAGCTAGCCAATAGATTAATCGTCTGAACCGGTTAGGTCATTTGAGCCGACTCACGTCGGCGGCTACGAAAAGGTGGTGGTTGGCAGGGACTTAGTGCAGTTACGGGAATGAAACGGTGTTTGGCTTGCCGGCGGTTGTTCAATCCAAATCCCCGCACCAGAGAACGGCAGCGGTATTGCTCCAAGCGCCGCTGCCGTGCCGTGAGCAAGCAAGCCAGCCAGCGGCGGTGGTTGGCGAAGCCAGCCAATTGTAACTACTGGAGAGGCGCGGTTCATGTGGAACGGGTTCGTCGATGGCGGGCGGCGAATCCGAAATACTGGCAGTAATGATTTTTGACCGGTGCGTTACAAGATGTGATAGGAGGTTTGCCCTGCGCGTGATAAATAAATCGGCAACATTATGAGAGATGACATTTATCGGTTTCTTTCGGTCCATGGTCGTTTGCCGGAGCGGGTTAATGTAGAACAAACGAGTTGGCTGTTGAATTGCCAACCGCACAACATCCCGGTGCTGGTCGCAGCGCGGCTTCTGAAGCCGTTAGGCAATCCGCAACCCAACAGCGTCAAATACTTTGCCACGAATGATATTATAGAACTTTCCAAAGACAAGGCGTGGCTAGGGAGGATGACAAATGTCATTTACAAAGACTGGCAGGCCAGGAATGCTCGCTATAGAACTGTGTCCAGTGAAACGTTGGAAAATGTGGGATCGGAAATTGCCGCTTAACCACCCAGAGTGGTGCTGGTAAAAAGAAAAAGCCCGGACACTACTCCGGGCTCTTTCCACAACACTTTAAAGCTTTTCGTTGGAGTCACTACTTCCAACATCTTTAGATTAACTGATTGGGGTTTTTCGTCTTGTCACCAGTGTTGGGGACATTCCTTACGTGAGCCACCATACACAATTTGGAAAGAATCGGGGTTTTGAGCCAGTTGGGAAAAACTTCCAAACTCATCCCAATTTGTTTTATTTTCAGGGCATGGAAGCGACTGGTAAAACCGTCACCCGGGACGAGTTGTATGCAGCCGTCTGGTCAAAGACGTTGAAGGCTCTCGCCACCGAATGGAATACCAACTATCCGCATTTGGTGCGGGCCTGCGACGCGATGGAAGTACCGCGACCAAGCCCGTCGTATTGGCCATCCCTGGCACTGGGCTATACGGTGGAAAAGGATCCGCTCAACGTCAGCACGGACACTACACCGAAGGAGTGGGTTTTATTGCCGCCCGGGGTTCGCGAAAAGAAATCGCCGCCGAGGATAATCGTCCGAGTAGATGCCTCAGACGTGGCCGCAACACCACCGCCAAAAACAATCACCGCTGCCACCCAACCGGCGGAGGCAAACCCCGCGCCGGAAAAAAAGCCGGCCACGGACACAGCGATCATCATCCAGAATGCGGTTCTGGACATGATCCGGCGGGCACACCGGATTGATTTCTGGAAATCCTCCCTGTCCGAAAAACTTTATCCACGGTTTTTGGCCCAATGGGCGGGGTTACCAAAGGAAAGCAAAATCAGCGAGGAACGGCTGGCTAAATCACTCAACCAGACGCGTAAGAATTACGAAACCTTTGAAGTCCTCGTGACCGAGCATCGGGATTCCCGGTATTACCAGCAGGATTACCACCTCGTCGTTGAGATTCGCCTACGAGCCGGGAGCGAGTGGGTGGACGCCTGCAAAGAAGCGTGGGCATTGGCGGAACAACCCAATGAATATGGTCTTACGGAAAACGCCCTCCGGCTTTATCTCTGGGCAAAAAGCCCGAAAAACAATGGACAACCGTTTAAAATAAAAAGCATTTGCCTGCAAGCCAAGCTGCGCAAAACACATTATTTTGTCGCCAGTCACCTCTATGAAATCCGGGCCAAAGCCGATCCAACCATTCGCTGGAACCCCGAAGATCCCGGGCGGGAAGCACTACGCATCTGGTTTGAGTCAACCCCCGTGAAATATTATCATCACGGGCCACTCAATCCTCCGCTCGCCCTCAATCTGCACGCAGTCCACCATGCCGACCTGGAAAAATTCCGAGTATGGCTATATCAGGAAATTCAAAAGCCGGAATTCCCGAACGGACGGGAAATTGTCGGTCTCTATGACATTGGAAACCGAAAAACCCTACAGGCCACCATCCGCGTTCTGCCGGACAGTTGCGGCAGATACAGCTCCATGGGGAAATTCTTTGAAACGCTTAGGCTGATAGAGGATATCCAGATTCAGTATCGCTTTGACGATGGTTACGCACCGTGGATAGTGACCTGTCAGCCCAAAGCGGATTCGAATTGGCAGCAAATCAAAGCCCGGCTGAAGGCGCTGGCGGAACGGGTGCCGCTGGAACAACGCTACTTTCTGAGTCCGGACGGGATCGCATTGTTGCAGTGGATCCAGGAATTGCGCACCGATGAATTTCAAACAGGACTGACGCCCGTCGTCGAAGAGCATCTGGGAAAGACGCTCAGTTTTAAAGCGAAGTGGGATTTCAACAACACGCGAACCTATCTGGAGCTGTTGGTGGGCGAGATCAACGAGAATACCGAATATCAACTGCGTGCGCTAGATTGGCGGCATTATTCAAATACGGGCACCCGCATTCTGGTGAAACAAAAGAAAACTGAGCTACAGGATGTCGTGTGGGCAATTCAGGCGTTGGGACTCCAGAGGAACAAATTGTTGACCAAGGAAAAAGTCAGCGCAGCGCTGGATGCTTTGTTGGCTGAGAGCTGAATCAACCTGGTTTGAGGCAATCGGGGCTGTCGTGTTTGGCGTTGTTCACGAGTTTGGAGACGCGGTAGCCCTCGTCGATGGAATAGGGAACGAGGGTGGGCGCGTATTCCTCCAGGATCAGGAACATCTGGCGGGACAATTCGCGGTAGGCGTCGTAGTGGGGTTTGCAGAGGACGCCGCTTTCCGGGGCTTGTGATAATCTGGTACCTCCTGCAAACTTCCACCAACCTGATATACTGGGATGTCGTCAGCACCAATTATCCGGTGCAAGGTGTTTTCAGCGTGCCGATTTTACCCATGTATGGTTCACAAAAACAGTTCTATCGTTCCGTTCTGCAACCTTGACGGGCGGTTTGGCCGCAAGATTTAATTTGGTACGGAAGGCAGCGCACCATTTTGAACACGCTTGACCAGTGTCTGAATTGGAATCACAATAAAATCGTGTATTTGGGGATGCACTTCTTTTGAAATTGATCATTCATAAGTTCGCGATGTTGCTAATGGCAGGTTGCTTGCTCGTCTCGCCGGCGCAAATCAATGCTTTTGCTCTACTTGGGCCGGTTCAACCATGGATGCAATTTACGAACGGTGTCGTTGGTCCCGGCGACATTGGCGGGCCTATGCAGATCGGCAGCGGCTATCGCTGGAATGTGCCGGTCATTACCTACGGTTTTGACAAATCTTTTCTGGATTATTTTGGTTCGAACGGTGTAGCGGCCGTGAAAAGTGCCATTCAGATTATTAACGACCTGCCAGCAGTATCCAGCCTAGTGCTTACAAATTATCCGTTGCTGACGCTAAACAACAATGCCACGGCCAACGCTCAAAATATTTCCGATTTGAAATCGCAAACCCTCGCATTGTTGCTGGAACAGCTCGGTTTGGCGCATCCCTCCCGCAATATATTTGTCATAAAACAATGGAATCCTTTTTTTTCACCCGCAGTCTATGATTCCTACTACGGATTATCCCCAAATTCAGTTCTCGACGAGCCATTGTGGCTGAATTGGTTTATTCCAGATTTCATAGCCATGCGAAATTTTGATCCGCAAACCCTTACCACCAGCGCATACGTTAACGACACGCTTTATACTGCTTATATTTACTCCGAAAGCACTTTAAATGGGTTGGCAATTAATGCCAACGATCAATCTGTCAATGTAAATTTCGCAGTGGCTGAAAACTCGTTAAATCTTGGGGATTATTATACCGGATTGACCTACGACGATGTTGGAGGGCTTTGCTATTTGTTATCCACCAACACCGTCCAATACGAAACACTTTTGCCTAGTGTCTCCGGTGTGGGTGCCAATTCAAACTCCATCGTGAACGGCGCATGGCGGGCAGGTTTAGATAAAATCACATTTGTAGAACAACCGGTTAATATCGTGTCCGGCGCTTTTCTAGCGATGACCAATCAATTCAACGACATCTTCGTTACCAATGGAAATTATATCAAACAGCAAGTTCAGCGAGTGGTGGCGACTCCAGATTTTCTTTTTTCGGTAGCTGATACTGGCAAGAATGACGTCTCCACCCCGTTTTTTTGGCGGACGGGAACAACTAACTGGATAAATAATGCCAGCGCGAATGGAAACATTAGCGGCGAAGGCCCGGGCGTCATCCAGCCACCGGTTCAAATCGTTTTTAATAAGCTGGGACCAATTTGTGCAAGCATTGGCAGCCAAAGTGAACAACCAAATATTGCCAATGAAGTTTATCCCTGGGGCACTTTTGACGGATCGACCCATGGGCCAATCATTTATCCGATCACGCAAACGGGGACGAATGCCATGAAGGTCCGGATGTGGTTGGAGCGGGGACGGTATCCAACTTGGTCGACGATCAGCTTTGAATGGAACCCCAACACCGCAATTGGCACCCAGTTCAGCTTTCAGACTTCAACCAATTTGCAGATGTGGGTGAATTCTTTTACGGTCACAAACAACGGCAGTATTTGCACTTATTTCGACAACAATCCAACGAGTCTGAACCAATTTTACCGCCTGATTCAGTTGGCTCAATGAAAACACCAAGTGGTCGGATGACTCAGGGGTTTCTCAAGGACTGCCTTTCGTAGGCGCCAATATCACTGCCATCGCCGCCCGGAGCATCTGGGATGCGCGGATTTTTATACGGCCGTGCCCAGCCACGTTGATCAATCCGCACCCCAAAACATTTTCCCTGATCAATTGCCGGGCTGCCGGGCAACAGCGCGAGCGTGGGCGTCGGACCGCCGTTCAGCTGGAGCGGCCCGAGCAGCGGATCAATAGGCGCGACGGCGCTGCCCACTTGGTCGGCGTTGGTGCCGTTGACGAAACCGGTGCTGTCATCCGCAACTCCGATCAGATTGAAGCCCTGAGAGGTGAAATCGCCGGCCACAGCGGGGCCAAGAACATCGTTGTTGGCAATTTGGCCGTTTGCGGTTAAACCGTTCTCCGTGGTCGCGTCGTAAACATCCGTTTGGTTTGAAGCGATCAAAGTATTGCGCACCACCACGGCTGTGTTGGTGTCATCGTTCAAAATTCCGCCACCTGCACCACCGACCCCATTCAGGCCCGGCTGGCCCGCTTGACCGTTGCCGCTCATGCCGATTCCGTTGATCCCTCCATGACCGCAAATATTCCCGGCGATGGTGCACGAGGACAAGGACAACACAGTCGTCATTGGAACGAAATCGACCAATATAGGCGGGAGAATATTAAAAGACAAAGAAGTATAAATTTCAAAAGGGCCGTAGTTGTAAATAGCTGCACCTCGACCACCGTAACCGCCATCGCCGCCTAGGGTATAACCAATCCCGCCGTTGCCACCGTTTCCGGTTCGATTGCCACTAAAAGTGCATGTGTCTAACGAGGCGGAACCGGCATTGTAAAGACCGGCACCCTCCCCGCCAATACCGCCGCGACAGAAAACGTCGCCTACAATATAACCTCCCGGGACATCAAAGCCATTGTTGGTGCCATTGCCACCATTACCACCCTCGCCGCCATCGCCACAAATGTTGCTAGAAACGCTGCAAAACTTCAGACCCAACTGACCTGAATTGTAAATGCCCGCGCCTACGCCCCCATTACCGCCAATGGCACCGATATAGTTTGGAAAGGCTTCACCCGATGCATTGGTATTGTTTACCGATTGTCCGAAACCGGTCATGTTGTTGCTAATTGTGCAGCCGGTTAATGTCATTTTCCCAAGATTGCAGACACCACCTCCCGAACCGCCGCTTCCGCCAATGTTATCATTATTTGCATTATTGGGATATAAACCGCGACTATCGCCACTTTTGTTCCCGCTAAATACACAAAAGTCAAATTCGCATACCCCATTAAACCAGTTATAAACACCGCCTCCATTGCCGCCGGGAACTCCATGCCATCCCCAATAATAACCGTCCTGGACATATGCCGTCCACCCGTTACCAGCAGAATTGTCCGAAATAAGACACTGCACCATCTGCAATCGTCCAGTATTATAAATGCCGCCACCGTCCTCTCCGCAGGGAATAGGATTGTATAAATTGTAATCCGCACTGGCATTGCCGGTGACGATGCAATGGTCAAGAACGAGTGTTCCCGCATTATAAATCGCTCCTCCAACTCCTACTTGAGGAAATATATAAGATAAATGTCCATTGTCCGGAGGGTGGCCGCCGGTAAGGGTGAGATTTTGCAATGTTAGACTTGCGCGAGGGAAAACTTGAAACAACCGGTCGCCCAAAGCTGAAGCATCAATGGTCACATTTGAGTCCATGGCCAAAATGGTCAGTCTGCCCCGGGTGATGTCCAAATCGCCCGTCTGCGCCTGGTCTTCAAACGGTCCGGAAATGGTCAGATGAAAGACTTGTTGAGATTTCATCCCGTTCTTCCCTAACCGCTCAGAATGTAGCAGCACGATACGGTTTTCTCCGCCAATCTGGTTGGCCGCGATGACCGCCGCGCGCAAAGTGTCGCCATCTACGCCGTCATTGGTATTACTGACAAAGAAATTCATGGCGCACGCAGCCCCTCCCCAAAGGAGCAACCCGGCGAAAATTCCGACGACCAGAATGTGACTGAGCGATAACTGGACGACACGACAATATCGGCGAGATTTGTTTATGGATGACCGGCAGTCCGGCCCTTCCGGCGATTTGAATAAAAAATACCAATCGCCCTGAACGGTGAACTTAACCCGGGAGCAGAACTGATTCACGAGTGTAGATTATGGCAACCCGGCGATTGCGTCAAATTGACATTTCACACCAGTTTTGAAGTGGCTTTACTTAAACAAATTGATTTCGGTTTCCGTTTAAGGAAGGTTTTCATGGAGGCTAGACGGGGTATTTGGCGAGGTCGTGGACGATTTGGGCGGCCATGAACTGGTTACGGATGCGGTTTTGGCATTTTGGGCAGTCGACCGGTTGCGCGGTCTCGAAATGGGCTACGTCTGCCACTTCGGCCGGAGTGATGGTGCGGAGGATGCGCTTGCCGAGCTTAGCGGCGTTGTGAAGCGCTAAATCAAGCGGTGGGAACGTCACCACGCTGTCTCATGATCGCGGCGAAGCCAATCTCCCCTTTCGGCTGACCCGGCTGCAGCAACGATTTTTGTTCCTGCCACCGAAGCCAGGTGATGATCGCGTAGGAGGCAACAGCGCCGCAGGCAATGGCCACAGACAGAGTTAAAAATAATCTTCCATTCATAATGACGTTGATTATAGCACATCTCCGCAAGTGTTCCACGGGAGCCGGCATGGATCATTTATTGAAGACGGAAACAATTGGTCTGGTGCCACTCTAAAAATTCCTTCGATGGGCGGTCGGCGGCGGATTGGGGTGTGACTTGCAGCGCCTTTCCCTCTAAAGCGTAATATTCACGGCCGTTTGAAAATTCGTCGCGGATCCTGCGGCTGACGGCAACGTGAAGATCGTTGGTAATCGTTATATATCCCCGGTCAAATAGCGTGTGCAGGTCGGAGCGGAGAAAGATGCCGTTCGAGATCGAATGGGGACCATCGTCTGCATAGGGACGGATGTGCGCTGCTTCCAGAACCGGCAATGTCTTCTCACCGGTGACGGCGCAGCGACGTTGGTAGCCTTCCATGACCACAACGCGAAAGCCCCCCTGACCCAATCTTGGCGCGAAGAGTTGCGGGTTGCCGTATCGGTTAGGTTGCTCTGACATCGGTTGGTCTCTCAAGCTTTCACCAGCCATGGCAAATCTTGCATTCTCCCAGAGTTTCGCACCTTCGCCGAAACTTGTGTCGTAGCTTTTGCCAGTGACTATGCTTCGGCCCCAATCGGTCGGTGCGGGGAGAAATTCCTCATTCCTAAGGTAAAACGGCTGAGTCAACACGGTACAACCGATGGTCGGATTGCGTTCGTCGTCGCATCGGATGGAGCTAATTTTGCGCCGAAATGCATCGAGCGACTCAACGCCGTTGGCTTCCCTGAAGACCTCCCAGGCAAGATCCAGCGGGAGGGTGGTATGTCGGACAAAATAGGCACCCCCGACGATTCGATTTTCAGGATAACGGGATTTGAACAGAAAAAGCTCTCCGGGATTTATCGCGCCGAAATTATTACCACCGTGGGGACGCCAAAAATTCATTTCATCGGCATTGCGCGCGCGAAGAAATCTGAACCAGTCACCATCCGTTATGCCGACATATAATTTCATTGGGTGGCTTGACTGTGAGCAAAATATGCAGTGGCGGAGCTTTCGGCAAAATATTATTCGCGCAACCGTTTGGCGGACTTGTATTCGGTGTATTTCTTGGAACTTCCCCGCACCTTGGCCGCCGGATATTTGGCTTCATTATGCGCCATCTTCTCCGCAATCGCCTTGGCCAGGTCAATTCCAAGATTGTCGGCCAGCTCGATCAAGTAGACCGCCACATCCGCGATCTCATGGCTGATTTCCGTCTTCTTTTTGCGAGCGATGGTCAGACTCTCATCGGGCGTGCTCCACTGAAAATGCTCCAGCAACTCATTGGCCTCGATGGAAATTGAGCAGGCGAGATTTTTGGGGTTGTGGAACTGCATCCAATCCCGCTCATCGCGAAACTTACGAATCCGGCGGCGAATTTGATCGAGTTCGTTCATAGTTTGTCATCAAGATTCTTTGCCCTCGATGCGTTTGATTTCGCGGTCGAAGTCCGAGATGTATTCTGCATCCTGCCGTTTCCGGTAAATCTCGTATTCACCCTCGGCTTTGAGTTTGGCCTCCAACGCGCTCACCTTGCCTTTGTCCTGAAGAATCGGGTAGTTGGAAAGGGTCAGGAAATCGTGCAGAAATTTCACCCAGTCCGCCATCTTGGTGACGATGCCGCGCTGGGCGCGGTTCTCGGCGAGATCTAGGTAGGCGGACACAATGCGGTTCAACTCCTTGACGTGCGCCTCGCTCAAGTAATTCTTGGCCACCGTCACATCCGATTTCAAAATCTTGCCGCCCGGCGCATGCTTCCACGTGGTCAGGCCCATGTAAATCTTGGCGGCGTCGGCGCGGGCGTAGATAATTTCTGCCGCCGTCTGGCCAGTGATAGCCCAGTGCAGTTTGTTCTGTACGGCGGCAAAAAACTCCTGCGATAGCGGCGCATCCGCGCTGTAATCCACTGCCAGCGAGTAAATGTCCGCGATTTTCTGGTAGAAACGCCGCTCGCTGGCCCGGATTTCCCGGATGCGCTCTAGCAATTCATCGAAGTAATCCCGGCCGAAAACCTGTTTGCCCTGCTTGAGCCGTTCGTCATCCAGCACGAAACCCTTGATGATGAATTCCCGCAGCGTTTTCGTGGCCCAGATGCGGAACTGGGTGGCCTGGTAGCTGTTCACCCGATAGCCCACAGCGATGATGGCGTCCAGATTGTAGTATTTCGTCCCGTATTTTTTGCCGTCGCCGGCAGTATGTTCCAAAATGGAACTCACTGAATCTTCAACCAATTCGCCGGTTTTGAAGATGTTGAGCAAATGCTTGGTGATGGCCGGCCGTTTAACGCCGAACAATTCCGCCAGCGCCTTCTGGGTGAGCCAGACGGTTTCCTGCTGGATAAAGACGTCCACTTTGACCGCGCCGTCGGGCGCGGTGTAGAGGAGAAACTGGCCGGGTTTGCTCATACGCGGTCCTCCGATTGGTAAAAACGGAATTCGCCGCCGGGTGGCGGGCATGGTGGCATTAGGTCGTTCATGGTTTCATTCCTTAAATCCTGTTGGTGGCGGCGGCGAATTCTTGCCAGAATTGATCGATGCAGGATTTATATGCGTCGAAGTGGTCGGCAGTCAAGCGAAGGCCCTCGCCGACAAGCGGTCGGATGGGGAGTCGGCACACCCTCCCGGATTGGGGATCTTTGAACAGATTCGGGTTGAGCACTTTGAGTTTGTCCAGAGACCCACCACCGGCATGCTTCACGACATTGGCGACCAACCGCAGTTCATCGAGCAATGGCTCGCTCTTAAATGATTTGATTTTGATACCGTATTTCTGCTCCAGGAGTGCCTCCAACTGTGTGAAACCACCGTTGCCAGACGGTGGTATAGCCGGTTGCGAAAGCACCTGAGTAGCTAAGTATTGCGACTGCTGTTCCAGCAAATGAAACAGGCCGGCAATCATGAGATTCACCACGCCCTGACGGATGGCATCCGTGGCGAGATAGAAATCCACCCCTTCAAAATAGGCAGCCTCGGCAATGCCAGAGTTATCTTCTTCTCTTGATGGGTTCGATGAGGCAAATCGGTCGTAAGCGTCGGTCTGAACGCGTTCAGCTTCATCATTCAAGTTTTCAAATGACTGGGTGATCCGGTCGTGAAACACGGCAGAGTAGTGCACAAACTCTTGCAGGTTCTTACGGATACAATACTCAACTGGAAATCGAGGTAGATTTTCCATTTTATCGGGTTGTTTGGCCACGCTTTCTGAGGATTATAAAGGACTCAGCATCCCTTATCATTTTCACCATCCTCCTTACGGGCACGACATCCGCAGTTTTGGGCATCACCCCAATTAATAATGAAATCCGGCCAGCCGTAAAGTTGTCCATCAATCAGTTTCAAAGATTCAATCCAATCAATAAAAGGCTGAACAAATACAGCGTTAGAATCACTGCGATGACCCTGGGTCTGGTGGCAAATACCCAATAGATGTTTGGGCAATGACCTCGCTTTACTGCCGAAATAATAAAAATGCCGAGAAATAAGCGCGTTTTTTCCACCGAGATCGGTATGCCGGTTAACCTCTTCATAGGGAAGTTCAAAAGTGCGTTCACCGGAACTCTGATAAAACGCGTATGGCAGATAGGTCGTGCCGTTGAGCGAGTGGGTTTTCAGGCACGTTTGACCGAGCAGCAATTGGCGCCGGTCATCGCTGCGAACGGTGTAACCGAAGAACGCAGAAATTTGGGACGAGTTGGGAAACACGGTTTTGCCCAAACCCCAGCGGCCGGCCTTGGCGTCGCCTTTGCCAGAACGACCGACGACGTGCCAGAAATAATAAAAGTCGGACGGCTCCTTGGTGGCGGGATTACCCCGGAGACCATGCGTGCCAAAATCTTCGACGACGAGAAAGCGCGGTTCGTTGAGATCAATGCCGTCCAGATCGAGGCCACACAGGCGGAGATGGGGAATGAGGTCGGACAGGTATTCCCGCAGCATGGTCGGCCCGAGAAAAAGAGCGCCCTCGTGGAAAGCGAAGCGGACTTCGACGGTGCTGACATCGTCGCGGCGAGCGTCGAGAGAGTTCTGGATGGTCTCGCGAACGAGAGCACTGCTGCGATCGATCTCGTTGTTGACGAAAAATTCGCCCTGGGTGGGGTCGGTCTCGACACCGAAGTCGTGGCGTGTATTGAAGACCCACATAGCAAATCCTAAAATGGGTTGGCCGGCCGGGGACGGTTGGGGGCAGCGTTATGGCGGCGAAGCCGCAAGCCTGGTCCGATGTTGGTAATAATCAGAGGCATATCCCGAACAAAGTGTTATGGAATTATTCGAGCGGGGGCAAACTTAAAAAGGGAAATGTGACTGGGGGCCGAATAACCCATGCAGTCCAAACGGAACAAGTCTTCGCTACCACTCTTCAGGGAATACCGGTCGTGGAGGCGGCTGCAGCTTTGCTGGAAAAACAACTGAAACCGAAGGGGAATTGTTGAACGGGGGAAATTGTGAAATAAAAAACCCAAGGGCAGCACGCTAATTTTTCTCTGTTTTATTTGCTAAACCAAATGAGCGTTAGCAAATCAAAACCAAATAAAAACGGTCTTTTTTGGCGCAATGCTTTGCTTATTCATGGCTTTTTATTGCTTAACGGATGTGAGCGTCAATCTGTGTTAAAGTTGGCCAACCAAAATATTCACATCGAATGCACCAGGTTTTGTCCATGATCTGGACCAAACTTATTTCATGAATTTTTCAGGGTGCCTGCTTGATCACTTTGCGGTGTCAATTTCCAGAATTCCCTGGCGTCGGGCTGTTTGACCAGGCCTTTGTAGTGGCGCTGGATGATGTCGGGGCTGTTGCCGGCCCAGGCGGCGGTTTTTCCCTCGTGCTGGAAAAAAGCCAGATGATTGGAGATCCCAGTGTGCCGCAGGATGTCGGGTGTCCATGGTTTCAACGCCTGCCGCTGTAGCTTCGCTTCGGCCGTTTCGTCACCGGCCGGTTTGTGGGCGGGGTTGCCGAAGCCGGCGGCCACCTTCACGGCATCGAAATCTTTCCGCCAGTTCGCGCCACAGAATGGAGTTTTGTCGTCGGCATGGGGTTTGAGCCAGTCAATCAGGTTGGTTGTGGTGAGGGTTTCTTTGATTTTTTTGGTTCGCTTTCCCGTTTTGCTGGGAACGATTTTCTCGACCTGCTCGGTCAAGCTGGCCAGTTCCACGATGCGGCGTTGACGCATTTTAGCCATTTTTGCACCGATGGTGATGGTGCCAGCTTCCAGGTCGATATTGTCCCAGGTGAGGCGGGCTAGTTCGGTCGGCCGGATGGCGGCAAACAGCGCCAGCGTGACGTAGGGGATGAGCTTGCCGTTTTTGTACTCAGCGGTGACGGCCAGAAACCTGCGCACCTCATCGAGGCTCAAGATGGCCGGCTCCACGTCATCGCGGGTGCCCCGGCCGCGGCGCCGGACGGTCTTCTTGGCGGGATTGGTGATGCAATATTGCTTTTCCATGCTCCAGCTCAGGAAGCTGGAGAACGAGCGACGATTGTCTTCGCGGGTGCTGTCGGTGACTCCGGGTTGCGCGGCGGCTTCGGCGATATGCGTGGACAGGAGTTCGGAAACGAGTTTGGCCGAGAATTTTTTCACGAGAAAGCCGACGCGGGATTTGAGGGCCTGGAGGCTGGCGTCGCGCAGGCCCGAGTTTTTCTTGTCCGCCAGAAACAGGGGGTAGGCGTTGCCGACGGTGATTTTCTGGAGCGGTTCGCGGTAGTTTTCTTTGAAGAACCGAACGACCAGATCCAGTGGGTATTCACCGATATCGGCAAAGGCACGTTCGGCTTGGGCTTCCTGTTCGGGAGTCAGGCGGGTCGTGGTGATGCGCTTTTCCGGGGCAAAGTTGAGGACCTCAATTTCGAGTTGCTGTTTGCGAGCGAGCGCTTCAGGCTGTGTCTTGTAATTCTCGCGGATGCGGACACCGTCCATTTGGGTGCCGGTGACGCGGTAGGCGGTGGATCCGCCGGGGTATTTAAAGGCATTGATGATATACTCGCCGCGGGTCTTCATGCCGTTATAATGGCAATCTTAAAGGCAATTTTCAAGGTGAAAGTTAAAAAACCCAACAAAATAAGGCATGTCTTTAAATGGCCAATGCCCTTTTAAGGCATTGGTCCGGGGTTCGAGTCCCCGCCAACCCACCAGTTTACGCTTTGCAAATTGGTGGGCTCACCCCGGTTTCCAGGGGTGTTTTCGCCCTTGGTTTTACCACGGCCAGCAAGGATCCGCCACCCGGATTGGATGGAGGCTGGGCGGGTTCCGAGACTGGACAATCCGCGGCGCTTGGGGCAACCTCGCCGGGTGGAAACCCCTCCGATTTTGCAGCCACCAACCGACATTCCCAAAGCCGGAAGCCTTGGACGGGGAAGGTTGATCGTCTTGGGGGTCATCGTCATCATTGGGCTGGCGGCGGGAATGTTTTTGAAGTTTAAAAACAGCGGGTCTGAAATCAGCGTCCAAACCGAGAAGGTCGTCCGCCGCAATATCACGGAAACTGTCATCGCCAACGGGAAGATTTATCCGGTGCTGCAGGTTCACATCAGCCCGGAGGTGAGCGGAGAAATCACCGAGCTGGCGGTCAAGGAAGGCCAGTTCGTTCACAAGGGTGATCTGCTGTTGAAAATCAACCCCGACGTCTATATCGCCGGGCTGAACCAGGCCAAGGCCGGTTATGAATCATCGCTGGCCGCGAAGACGACTGCGGTGGCGAATCTCGAGAAAGCCCAGGCGGATTACACCCGCAACAAGCAATTGTTCGACACCAAACTACTTTCGGAGTCGGATTTCATCGGGTACAAAGCCGCGCGCGATGTTTGCCGCGCGCAAGTCGAAAGCGCCGATGACCAAGTCAATGTGGCCAAGGCTGCCGTGGACAACGCGCAGTATCTGCTGGACAAAACCACGATCGTCGCCCCGCTGGACGGCACGGTCACCACCCTGAATTCGCAGCCCGGCGAGCGCGTCCTGGGCACCGTGCAGAACGCCGGCACGGACATCATGATCATCTCCGACCTGAGCCGGATGGAGGCGCGCGTGGACATCGGCGAAATGGACATTGTGCTGGTGCAGGCCGGCCAGAAGGCCAGTCTGGAAGTGGATTCGTTCAGGGACCGGAAATTTGCCGGCATCGTCACTGCGGTGGCCAATTCATCCGAGGGCTTGAACGCGGCCGCGGCCGTGGCGGGCTACGGCGCCGGCTCGTCGTCCGGCGGACAATCCGCAACCCAGTTTCAGGTCCGCATCCGGTTCTCGGAACTGGAATCATTCCGGCCCGGCATGTCGGTGAGTGCGAATATTGAAACCCGCACGCGCACCAACGCCACCACCGCGCCCATCGCCAGCGTAACGACGCGGCTGGTCAAAGCGAATCCGCAGCCGGGCACCCATCTCGTGGCGGCGACGGACCGCGAAACCAATTCCCCGAAGGCCGATAAAAAAACGGAGGACAAAAACCGGCCGGTGGACGTGGTTTTTGTGGTCGAAGGCGACCACGTCAAAACCGTGCCGGTGAAGATCGGCATCAGCGACGATAATTACTGGGAGATCACCGACGGCTTGAAGGAGGGTGATGAAATTGTCGTCGGTGGTTATCACGCCATCAGCCACGACCTGGATGACGGCCGGAAAATCGTGAAAGGCGCCGCCAGCGCCGTCACGGAATCCCCCAAGCCGTGAGTCTGATCCGACTCCAGCAGATTTCGCGGTGCTATCAAATGGGCACCGAGACGGTGCACGCGTTGCGCGAGGTGACGCTCGACATCGAGCGCGGGGAATATGTTGCCATCATGGGTCCGTCCGGCTCCGGCAAATCCACGCTGATGAATCTGCTCGGCTGTCTCGATACGCCGACCGGGGGCACTTATGAACTCAATGGCAGCCACGTCAGCGCGATGAATGACAACCAGCTCGCCGAGATTCGCAACCGGGAGATCGGCTTCATCTTTCAAACCTTCAACTTGCTCCCGCGTTCCGACGCATTGCGCAACGTGGAATTGCCCCTGGTGTATGCGGGCATTCCCGCCAAGGAACGCCGCCAGCTCGCGCAGGCGGCGCTGGCCAGCGTCGGGCTAGCCGACCGGGTGCACCATAAGCCGAACGAGCTTTCCGGCGGGCAGCGCCAGCGCGTCGCCGTCGCCCGGGCACTGGTGAACAAGCCGTCCATCCTGCTCGCGGACGAGCCGACGGGCAACCTCGATTCCAAGACCGGCATGGAAATCATGGCGTTGTTTCAGCAACTTGCCGACCAAGGCAACACGATCATTGTTGTCACGCACGAGGAGGAAGTGGCCCGGCATGCGCAACGCATCATCCGGATTCGCGACGGCCGCATCGCCAGCGATGAGCGAGTGAAGAAATAAGCCTGGCGGATGAACTTACTCACTGAACTGCGCGAAGGCCTGGTCATCTCCGGGAGCGCCATTCGCGCGAACAAGCTGCGCTCGGCCTTGACGACGCTGGGAATCGTCATCGGCATTGTCACCGTGACCTTGATGGGCACGGCGATCGAAGGGTTGAACAATTCTTTCCTGAACAGCATTTCGTCCATCGGCGCGGATGTGCTTTATGTGGACCGCTACAGCTGGTTCATCAGGTCGCAGCAGGACTGGCTGAACGCCATGAAAAATCCTGAAATCACGCTTGACGATGCCGAGGTGCTGGAACGGCAGATGAGCCTGGCGGCGGCCATTGCGCCGATCGCCCAGGATGACGCGCCAGTTAAATACAAAAACCGTGGGGCCGGCAGCGTGCCGATCGTCGGTACCACCGAGCAATATCAAATCACCGGCGGCCTCACCCTGACGCAAGGCCGATTTCTCTCGGCCGCAGAATGTGACGGCGGCCGGCCGGTCTGCGTCATTGGCAGTGAGCTGGCCACGAATCTTTTCCCGGGCGAATCACCCATCGGCCAGACGATTTCAGCCAATCATCATGATTTTGAGGTGGTCGGCGTGCTGGACAAACAGGGCGGCTTCGCCGAGAGCGGCGGGGCAGACAACGAAATCATCGTGCCCATCGCGCGTTTCACCCGGGCGTTTTGGTCGCGGCCGGAGTATGACATCCAGGTGAAAGTGCGAAACCTCGGCGAGCTCGGCGACGCGACCGAGGAATTGCGCACGGTGCTCCGGCGGTTCCGCCACATCGCGCCGGGCGATCCCGATAATTTTTCTGTGAACCAGCAGAACCAGTATCTGGCGATGTTTCACAAGGTCGCCGGCACGATTGCCGGCATCGGACTGTTCATCACCGGGCTGTCGCTGTTCGTCGGGGGCATCGGCATCATGAACATCATGTTCGTCTCGGTCGCGGAACGGACGCGGGAAATCGGCGTGCGCAAGGCCATTGGCGCCAAGAACCGGACCATCCTGCTCCAATTCCTGATCGAGGCCGCCGCCATCTGCCTGATCGGCGGCAGCATCGCGCTGCTGATCGCGTGGCCGGCAACGCTGTTGCTTAAAAAGGCTATGCCGGCGGCGATGTCGCCGGCCATCGTGGTCATCGCCCTGCTGGTTTCGGCGGTGACCGGCATCTTATCCGGCTTTTTTCCGGCGTGGCGCGCGGCGCGCATGAACCCGGTGGATGCCTTGCGCCATGAATAAAAAACTTCGCATCATTTTCACCGAAGCGCGGGAAAGTTGCGCGATGGCTTTCGGCGCGATTGCCGCGCACAAGCTGCGCTCGGCGCTCACCTTGCTCGGCGTGCTGGTCGGCGTGTTTTCCATCATCGTCGTGATGACGGCGATGCGCGTGATGCAGGGCAACATCGAGCGGGAACTGAGTTCGCTCGGTGGCGAAACCTTCATGGTGCGCAAGTGGCCGGGCACGTTCATCGGCTTGTCCGGTGGCGATTACGAAAAATACTGGCGGCGCAAAAACGTCACGCTCAGCGATGGCAAACGCCTGCTGGAAAAAATCCGGGTGCCGGCCAGCCTCGGGATGGAAGCCCAGTTCTGGTCCGGCGAAATCAAGACGCGGTACCAGACTAGCGCCCCGACCGTGCGCCTTTACGGCGAAACCCCCGGGAGTTTTCCCGCGCACAACTGGAACCTCGCCGACGGCCGGCTATTGCTGGACGCCGACGTGGACAGTGCGCGCAATGTCTGTGTGCTAGGTTACGGGCTGGCCACCAACATTTTCCCGAACAGCTCGGCCGTGGGCGAAGTCATCAAGATTGACGGCATCAATTACACCGTCGTTGGCGTGCTGGAAAGCAAGGGCGGCAACTTCGGTGGCGACCAGGACAATTTCGCCGTCGTGCCTCTGACGACCGCGTTGAACCGTTATGGCCGCTGGGGGCGCAGCCTGAATATCCTCGTGCAGGCTCCCGACCGGGCCAGTTACGACGCCACCGTCGAGGAAGTGCGCGGCGCGATGCGCCTGATCCGCAAGGTGCCGCCGGGTCAGGACGATGATTTTGAGATTGCCTCCAACAATTCGATGATCGAGCAGTTCAACAAGTTCACGCGCTCGGTGCGGATCGGCGTGGCGGTGGTGAGTTCCATCGCGCTGCTGGCGGCAGGCATCGGCATTATGAACATCATGCTCGTCTCCGTTACGGAGCGGACGCGCGAAATCGGCATCCGGCGTGCCATCGGCGCCAAGCAACGTAACATCATGGTGCAATTCATCATGGAGGCCGTTGCCTTGTGCGAGGTCGGCGGCGCGCTCGGCGTGGTGTTCGGCATCCTCGGCGGCAACGTGCTGGCGCTGGTGATGAAGCTGCCACCGGTCATCCCCGTGGACTGGATCCTCCTCGGCCTGGCGATCTGTTCCGGCGTCGGCATCGTCTTCGGCACCTACCCGGCTTGGAAGGCGGCGAAGCTGGATCCGATCGAATCGCTGCGTTACGAATAGGGCGCTTCGAAATCTCCGGCCTGAGTGCGGGTCGGCCGCCTACTGGCCGCGGTGATAAATCATTTCCATCACCTTGGCCATGACCAGTCCGAAAGCCAGCGAGAAGGCCAGCGTGCCGACCAAGGTCTTGGTCCGTCGCTGCTGCTCCCAATTTTGCCGCCGCGGGAACAGCTTTCGTCCGATGATTTCCAATATTGGTGCCATGATAAATTTCTTTCACAATGCCGCAGGTGACCCGGCTTGGGCAAAATTCTCGTCGGGTATCTCCATGGATCGCGCCGCCGTAAAGTCGTCCACAAACCCCACGTCCACCGGCTCGAACTGCTCAATGAACTCATCCATTTGCGTCGTCAAAATCAGGTCGGCCGCGGCCATTTCCACCGCCGCGTACCTTGCCACAGTGTCAAAAATACCGACCGCGGTTTGTAGGGTTGCGATATTTTCCAATCGCTCGCAAAAATCGGCAAAGGCCTTGATGAAGGCCTCGGAACGCCGCCACACCATGGGCTTGGCGTCACAGACCGTCTTTACCTTCAGATACAGGGTCAATCGGCTGGGAAATGAATCTTCCATATGGTCAGCTTAAAGCCTTTCGTGCTCTGGGCCAGCGACGTTCCGGTGAACAATCCGTGTCAATCGGGTGAAGCCGCAGATCGGGGATTTCTTGGCCCGCCGGGTTGTCGCGCTGCGCTGAAATGGATTGTTGCCGGAACGTCACCGCCAAGTCTTCGGCCGGTAACCACACGCTGATGAAATAGCCCTGTTCGTTGGTTCTGACTCCTCCAACGGCAACCGCAGAGACACAGGTTGTCACCCCGCACGCGTCGGCGCCACCGGCGCGTGCTTCATTTTGACGCGGCCACCCGAGACGCTGGCGGAGTCAACGCTGGTGGTGGCAGGCCCGGAAGATTAAAAATATGTTTCCTAATCGTCACAAAAGCGAAACCCAAAGGTTGCATCGGTGAGGCACCCTTTGGCCGTTGATGTCCATCGAGCGTCATCTGATCATCCATGAATTGACCCTCCAGCCGTCCGGTGAGTGGTCGCCGCCCGCGCCGGGCTGGACGGTTGTGCGCGTGGCCGAAGGCCTGGGTTATTGGCTGCTGGACGGGGGCGCGCAAGAGCTCAAGGACGGAGACGGGTTTGTCACCACGGAGATTTCCCACCTGCTGTTGCGAGCCAGCCAGCTGGGTCCGTTGAAGTTGCAATATTTTTGCGTCCAGCCGGAATTTTTGAACGGGCTGATCACGGTCAGGGAGGGCCACCGGTTGGAGCAGGCGGAGAAAAGCCCTTCGGCGCGGGTCATTGGTTTCAAGGCGGCCGATCCAATCGGCCGGAAATTTTCCCGGTTGGTCGCGCAGCCGTCCCGGGAAAACCTGACCATGCGTTCGGCGTTGCTCCAGCTCTGGTCGCAGGCGGTGGCCGGCGTGCTCCAGGCGGCGCCCACCGAAGATCCCGGCCACAAATTGCGCGAACGCTTCCGGCAGCTCGTTGCGCAGATGCCGGACGCGGAGCTGGCGGCCCGCACGCTGCCGGAACTGGCGGAGCAGTTGCATTGCAGCGAGCGGCATTTCAGCCGGTTGTTCCGGGCCGAGTTCGGCGTGCCGCTGCGGAAGCGCCAGACCGAACTGCGGCTGCAGCGGGCGCGCCAGCTGCTGACGGACGCCGATGCCAAGGTCAGCATGGTCGCCGTGGAGAGCGGCTACCGGCATCTGGGACTGTTCAACGCGATGTTTAAAAAACGCTTTGGGGTCACGCCCCGGGAATGGCGGCAGCAGAACCAGTCCGCGTCGCCGGAAAATTTCTTCAGCCGCCCGGGCGAGAAGAGGCAGCCCTAATTTTTCGGGTAATAAAATAAAGGCTGTGAACGATCAAACCGGAGGTCAACGCCCGATCGGGCGGTGAGCGTTTTACCGGGGTGTATGTCGATACCTGTTGGCTTAGGGAATCTGACCTAAGCTGCCATTCCAAGTCGGATCAGATGTTTGCAAAAATGATGATTTTTTTGTATTTTGCCACCCGTTAGGTCGGCACCATAAGTTGAATGGCCTCTGGTATATGGCCGCCGAGGCAGCCAGTTTTCAAGGCGCCATGCCGGCAGCCGATCCAATTCGTTCCTCTATTCCATTTAATATGGAGGGAAGCAATAGGTTCTTTCAAGGTGTTGGTTGTCAGCCACCTGAGCGGATTTCGATGGTGGCCCATGGGTCTTCATAAAGGAAAGATTATCCTTGTAAATCTCTGCAAAAGAGCTAATATTGACGCGCGTCAGTCTTCTGGTGTTCGCAGTTCCAGCTTCACGGCCAAGAACGCGGGTATTTCGTCAGAAGCCGTATTTTCACGGTCAGTTGTTAATTTATCTGAACCGGCGCGTTATTTTTTGGTCACATAATTTATGTCGAAACGCAAAGCTACGGCGCCCAAGTCAGCGCCGCGCAACCAACGTACCAGTTCGGTCCAGGCGCCCAAAGTCAAAACTCCGCCCGTCCGGCGGAGATTTGTCATTTCCAGCAAAGCCGTGAAACCGGAGGCGGCCAAGCCGGTTCCGGCAACCACCGCGCCGGTCCCCGCAAAAAGCACCTCGAACAAGACACCCGCCAACGGGCAGTTGCCTCCAGCCGCGCCGTTCAACGCGATGACCTCGGTGGATCTCAGTGAGACGGTCAAAACCCTGCTGCATTTGTCGCAGGAACATGGCTACATCACCTATGATGACATTAACGATATTCTGCCGGACAACTTGAGTCCGGAAGACCTCGATACTCTGCTGACCAAACTCCGGAGTCTCGACGTGGAAATCGTCATGGATCAGGCCGAGGCTGAACGCGCCGAACGCACCAAAGGACCCGAGCAGGCGCAACCGGAGGAGGCCGACGACGACGCGCGGCTGGAGATTTTGGATGACCCCGTCCGCATGTACATGAACCAGATGGGCAAAGTGCCCCTGCTCACACGGGAACAGGAGGTCGAGATTTGCAAGAAAATCGAAGATGCGGAAGTGGAGATGAAGCAGATCGTCTACAACCTCGGCTTTACGGCCAAAGAGCACATTGCCATCGCCGAAAAAATCCTATCCGACCCGCCCAAAGAGCGGTTTGACCGCGTCATCGTGGACAAGAAAATCGCCAACCGTGAAGGCCATCTCAAGGATCTGCGCAAGCTCATCAAGAAGGTTCACGCGATGGATGCGAACGTCGATGCAAAATATTTTGGCTGGCAGAAGGCGCAGCAGAAAGGCCGCCGGGAAAAACTCGAGCGCGAGCTGAAAAAACTCAGCGCAAAGCTGCAGGACACCTTCCAGAAATTTTACTACAAGCAGAAAGTGGTCGAGGAAATGATCGTGGTGGCGGGCAATATTCACGAAAAATTCCTGGCCGGTGCCCGGCATCTGGCCGAGCTGGAAACCCAGCGGAACACAGCGGAAAAGCGCGCCGCCGTCGAGGCCGAACAGCAGAAGATCGCCACGCTCGAACAGTTCGTGCGCCTGCCGCGCGAGGAGTTTTTCAAGGCGTTCAAGGCCTTGAAGGCCGCGGCCGACCGCGGCCTCAAAGCCAAGACCCACATGGCGGAGGCCAATTTGCGCCTCGTCGTTTCCGTCGCCAAAAAATACACGAACCGCGGCCAGTCGTTCCTCGATTTGATTCAGGAAGGCAACATCGGCTTGATGAAGGGCGTCGAGAAATTTGAATATCGCCGCGGCTATAAATTTTCCACCTACGCAATCTGGTGGATTCGGCAGGCGATCACGCGTTCGATCGCCGATCAGGCGCGCACCATCCGTATTCCCGTGCACATGATTGAAATCATGAACAAGCTCTGGCGCGCGCAGAAGCAGCTCACGCAGGAGTTGGGCCGCGAACCCACGCCGGAAGAATTGGCCGACGAGATGCACATGCCGGTCGCGCGCATCCACGCGCTGCTCAAGATGGCGCAGCAGCCGGTTTCGTTGCACGCGCCCGTCGGCGACGACGGCGATGTGAGCGTTGGCGATTTCATCGAGGACAAGTCGGCGGAAAATCCGTCCGACGTGACCAGCTACAGTTTGCTCCGTGAAAAACTGAGCGACGTCCTGACGACCCTGACCGAGCGTGAACGGAAGATTCTCGAAATGCGTTTTGGTCTGGCTGACGGCTACGAGCGCACGCTCGAGGAAATCGGCAAGATGTATAACGTCACCCGCGAACGCATCCGCCAGATCGAGGCGAAGGCGTTGCGCAAGCTTCGTCATCCGACGCGCGTGCGCCATTTGCAAGGTTTCCTCGAAGGCGCCGAAGTGGCTGCTTAAAAAACCGTTTCAACCACCGCCCGCGATTTCCATCGCGGGCGGTTTTATTTTCAGACTTGGATCGGCAGGATTAGCATCGCGCGGCCGTTTTGGTAGAGCCGGCGCTGCAGTTCAAAGACGGTATGGTTGTGCAGCCAGCGCGTGACGAGGCTTTCGTCCTTGAACACCAGCTGGCCGGCGAAGAACTGCGCCTGTGGAAACTTTTCGGCGATGACGGCGCACAGCTTCGCCGCCTCGTCCACGATGTCGGTGCCCAGCGCGATTTGCGCCTCGGAATAAAATCCGCGCCGGCTCATGTAGCCGACATAGCGTTCCACCTCAAGGCGCGAATGGTCGCGCAGATTTTCCACCTCGGCCGCGCCCTTGAAATTGCCCGCGTCCAGCACGCCGACCTGCACGAAGACAAAGTTCTGATAAACTTTCGGGAACATCCGCACGACGGCGAGCAGCGTGTGCAGGCCGAGGCCGTTGAAGCCGTTGACGAGAAACACGGCGGTGCGCGCGTTGGGGTCGCACGGCGGCGGCGTTTTCTCCACCACAATGGCGTCGTCCGCGAGCGCGGCGGCGACGAGCTCGTTGAGTCGGTGCAGTTTTTTCTGTGTGCGGCGGTAATGATGTTTCACCCAGAAAGCGATGCCGACCAGCAGGCCGGTCACGAACAGTGTGGCCCAGCCGCCGTCGTCAAACTTCACGATGCAGAGCGAGATTAAGATGCCGCTGGTCAGCAGCAGACCGAAACCATTGATGAGAATCTTACGTTTCCAGCGCGGTTCCGTTAGCCGTTCCAGCCACCAATGCCGCACCATGCCGAGCTGCGAAAGGCTGAAGGTGATGAACACATTGATACTGTAAAGCACGACGAGCATCTCCACCGACGCTTTGGTGAAGAAAATCACCAGAAACGCGGCGAGGCCCATCATCAGCACGCCGTTCTGCGTCACCAGCCGGTCGCTCAACGTGGCGAAACGCGTGGGCATCCAGCGGTCCACCGCCATGTTGGCCAGCACCCGCGGGCCGCCGAAAAATCCCGTCTGCGCCGCGATGAGCAGCAGCGCGCCGGATGACGCCATCGCCGCCACGACGAATCCGTGGGCGAGCAGGGGCGGCCATTGCGCGGTGATTTTGCCGAAGAGCACGGCGTTGAGCGTCTGGCCCGCCACCGGCGTGACATGATAGAGCAGGTAGGCCAGCAGCAGTCCGCCGACGACGAAGGAAAGCGATGCCCCCATGTAAAGCATCGTGCGTTTGCCGGTCTGCACGCGTGGTTCGCGCAGGGTGTTAAGGCCGTTGCTGACGGCCTCGATGCCGGTGTAAGTGCCCGCGCCGAGGCTATAGGCGCGCAGCACGACGGCGATGAGCCCGAACCAGCCGACCTCGCCGGAATCTGATTTCACGTCGGCCACCACGCCCTGGAAGATGCCCGGCAGGTCGCCGAAATGCGCCGAGACTGACCAGACGATGGCGAACGTGTAGCTCAGCACGAACACAAAAAAGATCGGCACCCAGAGGATCACCGATTCCTTCGCGCCGCGCAGGTTGAGCAGCGTGAGAAACACCACGATGCCGAGGGAGAATTTCAATTTCCACAATTGGAAATCCAGCGGCAACATGCTGAACACCGCGTCTGCGCCGCTCGCCACGCTGATGGCGATGGTCAAAATGTAATCGCCGATGAGCGCGCAGCCGGACACGACGCCCACCGTGGGCGACAGCAGCTTGCTCGCGACGAGATAGCCGCCGCCGCCGGTTGGAAACAGTTCGATGATCTGGGAATAGCTCGCGCAGATGACCACGATGGTCAGCACCGAGCCTGCCGCGACGAACAGGCTCAGGAACGTATGGCTTTTCAACGCGAGAAACGCCGCCTCTGGGCCATAGCACGAGGACGACAAGCCGTCCGCGCCGAGGCCGACCCACGCCAGCAGCGCGACCAGCGACAGGTTGTGATACAGGTTTTTATCCGACAGGTTGCGGGCGCGGCCGATAACCGCGTTCTTCAAGACAGCAAAAACATTCATTCAGTTTTTAATCAGCCGCTGGGGGTCCACGATGTGCAGGTCGATGCCGGGTGCGTGGTGCATGAAAAACTCGATGACGTTCGGGCGCGTGAACTGCCACCAGTGCCGTTCGGTCGTGCCGAGCACGACGAGGTTGACGTCGTGTTCGCGGCAATAGTTTAGGAGCGCCGCGCAGATATTTTCGCTTTCCAACACTGTCACGCTGCCGCCCAGTTCAGTCGCGAGCTGGACGTTTTGCATGAATTGCCGCTGCAAATCCGACGGAATTCTCATGGGATCCTCCTTTTGGCGGCGCACATAGACGGCCATCCATTCGCGGTTCAGGCGGCCCGCCAGCCGGGAGGCGACCCGCAGCAGCCGCGCCGTCGTCACCGGGTTCGTGCTGATGCAGACGGCGATTTTGCCGCTGACCTCCGTCGGCGAAACCGTGCCGATGCGCGGGCGCTGGTCCAGCGCGTTAGCCGTTTCGCGCAAGGCCAGTTCGCGCAGCTCGTTCAGGTTGTTTTCCGTGAAGAAATTTTGCAGCGCGGCGGCGGCCCGGTCGGCCGGATAAATCTTACCCTGCCGCAGCCGCTCGCGCAGCTCCTCGGCGGTTAAATCCACGTTCACCACCTGATCGGCCTCCAGCACGAACCGGTCGGGCACGCGCTCGCGCACGTCCACGCCGGTCGCGCGCAGAACGGTGTCGTGCAGGCTTTCGAGATGCTGGATGTTCATCGCCGTGATGATGTTGATGCCGGTGAGCAGCAGGTCATGCACCTCAAGGTAACGTTTGGGATGCGGTGAGCCGGCCACGTTGGTGAACGGCAGTTCGTCCACGATACAGACCGTCGGGTAGCGTTTGAAAATGGCCTCGGTGTCCAGTACCTCCACCGTGCCGTTGCCGTGGGGAACTTGTTTGCGGGGGATGATCTCCAGATCGCCGATGAGGGCCTCGGTCTCCTTGCGCCCGTGGGTTTCGATCCAGCCGATCACCACGTCCACGCCCGCCTTTTTCAGCCGGCGCGCCTCCTCCAGCATCGCGAAGGTTTTACCGACGCCGGCGGCGTGGCCGAGATAGATTTTCAATTTGCCGAGCCGGCTCTTCTCGATGAGCCGGAGAAAATCTTCCGGCTTCAATCGTTCAATCGCAGGTCGGCTCGGCTCTGGCATCGCGCTCCATGATGTTCAATTGAAAGCCGGTTCGCAACGAAGATGAACGCTGCCCGCGGCCGACCGGCAAAACAAAATCTTTCGCTTTGCGCGGCGTTTGCAAAAATAATTGCCATGATCGTTTTCCTGCGTCAGCTCTGGCAGTTCGCCCGGCCCTACCGGCTGCGCCTGCTGCTCGGCGTGGTTACGGGCATCCTGGCGGGCATCCTGGCCCCGCTGCTGATCGCGGCCATCACGCTGGTGTCCACGCTGGTGTTTCAAACGCCGGGCGCGGCGCCCAAGCCCATCGCCGACGTGCCGGACTTTGTCCAGCCGTGGCTCGAAGCCGCCCGCGCCGGCATGGGCAGCGGGCTGCGGAACCATGGCCTGGCCGTGCTGCTGCTGGTGGCCACCATCCCGCTGGCCATGCTGCTCGCCCGCGTGGCGGGGTACCTGAACACATATTACCTCCAGTGGACGGCCATCCGCACGGTCACGGACCTGCGGACGAAGCTGTTCAGCCATCTGCTCGGACTGTCCGCCGGCTTTTTCAACCAGAGCCGTAGCGGCGAGCTGATCTCGCGCATCATGAACGACACGGGTACGCTGCAAAATGTCATCAGCGGCGCCACGTCCATCATCGTCCGGGACCCAATCACGCTGGTGGGCATCTTGGCTTATTTGCTGTGGCGGCAGCCGATGATGACGTTGATCTCGCTCGTGGTGCTGCCGGTGTGCATGATTCCGCTGGCGATCTACAGCCGCAAGATCCGGCGCGCCAGCCGGGAGATGCAGAACCAGAGCGCGGATCTGATGCAGATCATGAGCGAAGCCTTTTCCGGCCAGCGCGTGGTGAAGGCCTACAACCTGGAAAACATTGTCACGGACGAATTCCGCCGGACGGCCCAGAAATCCGTGGGCCAGTACATGCGGATCATCCGCGCCAGCGAGCTATCCAGCCCGATCATCGACTTTCTCGCCGCCACCGGCGTGGCGCTGGCGCTGCTCTATATGATTTATCTGGCGCAGGCGCACCCGAACCCGGGCGATTTCATCCAGCTCGCCGGCAGCATTTTTTACATGTACGCGCCAATGAAGAATCTGACGCGCCTGCACAACCAGCTCACCCAGGCCCGCGCCGCCAGCGAACGCGTGTTTGAACTGCTCGCCACGAAAAATTCCGTGCCGGAACCCGCCGCGCCCCGGATGCTGCATGCGGACAAGGCGGATGTGGAGTTCAAGAACATCCGTTTCAGCTTTGGCGAGACGCCGGTGCTGACCGACATCAACCTCAAAGTCAAGGCGGGGCAGTTTGTGGCCTTCGTCGGCCAGACCGGTTCCGGCAAGACCACGCTCGCCAATCTGCTCCTGCGCTTCTACGACCCCGCCCAAGGCACGATCAAAATCGGCGGCGTGGATTTGCGCGAGGTCGCCACGCGCGACGTCCGCAACCAGATCGCCGTCGTCGCGCAGGAAAACATCCTGTTCAACGACACCATCCGCCGGAACATCGAACTCGGCCGGCTCGGCGCGACCAACGACGAAATCATCGCCGCCGCCAAGCACGCCCACGCCTACGAATTCATCACCCAAAAGCCCGAAGGCTTCGACACCGTCATCGGCGAGAAGGGCGTCGCGCTCTCAGGCGGTCAGCGCCAACGTCTCGCCATTGCCCGCGCTGTCCTGAAGGACGCGCCGATCCTCATCCTCGACGAGGCCACCAGCGCGCTCGACACCGAATCCGAACGCGCCGTGCAGGCCGCGCTCGACGAGCTGATGAAGGGCCGCACGACGATTTGCATCGCGCACCGGCTCTCGACGATCCTGCGCGCGGACCTGATCGTGGTCCTGGATCAGGGCCGGATCATCGAAACCGGCACGCACGACGAACTGGTGCAGCGCGGCGGCGTGTATCAAAAGCTGTACGAACTGCAATTTGCCTCGTGAGCGACCGACCGGAAAAAATTCTCGCCCTGCAATTCAAATACTTCGGCGACGCCGTGCTGCTGACGCCCGCCCTGCGCACTCTCCGCCAACAATTTCCCCACGACGAACTCCATCTGCTGGTGCCGCAGGAACTCGCCCCGCTGTTCGCGCAACTGCCGTGGCTGGACCGCGTCTGGGCCATGCCGCGGCGGCGCGGCAGCGCCAGCCTGCGCCAGACCTGGCCGCTGCTCCGCGCCCTGCGGAGCGAACATTTTGACCGCTCCGTGGATTTTGCCAGTAACGACCGCGGGGCCATCCTCAGCCGGCTCATCGGGGCGCGCCGCCGGCTGGGCTGGGCGGAGTCCGGCGGATTCCTAGGCCGGAAACTTTTTTACACCGAACGCGTGGCGCCGGAGAAAAATCCGCCGCACGAATCCCTGCGGCTGGCGCACTTGCTATCCGGCTGGCAAATTCCGCCGCCCGCATCGCTCGAATCCGAAATCCGCGCCGATCCCGCGCTGGCGGTGGCAGCGGAAAAAATCCTACCGGCCGCACCCGTCGTCATCTGTCACATCGCTTCCAGCCAGCCAAAAAAGGAATGGCCGCTCGCGCACTGGGCCCTGTTTCTCAAGCTGGCCACTGCCGCCGGCCACCGGCTGGTGTTCACCACCGCGCGTGGCGAACGCGAAGCGGCGCTGCTGGCCGAGTGGCGACGGCTCGCGCCCGAGGCGGTGGTGTTGCCGGAGATTTCCGACCTGCCGCAGTTCCTCGCGGTGCTGGCGCGCGCCGCCGTGTTCATTGGCGGCGACACCGGCCCGCTGCACTTTGCCGCCGGGCTGGGCGTGCCGACCATTTCCCTGTTTGGCCCGACCGCGCCCGCGCGTTGGGCGCCCCTTGGCCAAAAGCACCGGGCGCTCACCGGCGGTCACTGCAGCTGCGACGGCAACCTCTTTGCCTGCAAAAGCCGGACGCCATGCCTCGCGGAAATCACGCCGGAAGCCGTCTTAGCCGCGCTGGAAAATATTTTGGCCTCGCAGTGACCCTCAGCAGCGGGCGACGCGCGTCTTTGCCCGGTGAAAATTCCTGCTTCCCACAAGCGCGGCCCTGTGCTGAAATCCCATGTGCGCAAAGGGCCGGGAATCAAATGTGACCTCCGCCGGAATTTTGCCGACGCCTTTCGGAGCTGGCGGCGGCACGAAGGCAAACCCCTCAAACAAGTGGCCGCCGAACTCGGCTTCGCGCTGGCCACCATCAGCAAATGGGAGCGCGGCGAATGTTTTCCCTCCGGGCAAAATCTGGAACACATCGTTGCCTACACCGGTCAGCCGCCGTGCCATCTCCTCTGCGCCCACGCCCGCCGCTGTCGCAATCGCGGCTGCCTGCTGAAAAACCCCGCGCGCGGCTGAAAGCCGGTACCGGGCCGTTCTACTTAAAGTGGAAAACCAGTTCTCGCGCGCCCGCGCGGCGTCCCTAGACTTCATTCCGTTCCCCGGATAAATGGATATGACAACCTCGACTTTGACGACAGTGGTTTGGCGGATGCGCTCGGCAGTAAGCAGCGCATCCCTCCGGCCATCCGTCCGCACCAGCCATTCGTCGGGCGATACCGCGCAGTCATCCGACGGCACAGCCCCATCATCGGGCGGTATCGCCGGACGATCCATCCGCATCGCTCAACCAACGCGCAGTTCTGTCCGATCATCCATCCGTACCGCGCAACCATCGGGTAATATCGCCCGACCATCCGACCGCGCCGCCCGGCCGTCGGGCAATTTTGTCCGATCATTGGGCGGTACCGCCCAAGCCTCAGTTGCCCCCGCCAATGCCCTCCGATTTGCCTCCTAAACCTCCGTATAACTCATTAAATACAAACAAAATATGTCAAAAGCAGATTATTTGGCACGAGACGATGACGGGCGCGCCCAAGAATTCATCGTCTTTCGCGACAACATTGGGC
>Ga0302281_10000122_pt1 | contig 60548 bp, 27 predicted proteins | sample III_Fen_E1_2_FD_198762 | JGI IMG/M metagenome (GOLD analysis project Ga0302281, IMG submission 198762) | Peat permafrost microbial communities from Stordalen Mire near Abisko, Sweden - III_Fen_E1_2 | ecosystem: Environmental > Terrestrial > Soil > Wetlands > Permafrost | place: Sweden: Abisko...
TCGAGCGTGGCTTCGATCAGGCCTTTGCCTTGCGCCTGCAAATCTTTTGCGAACTCGATGATGAGAATCGCGTTTTTCGTCGAGAGGCCGATGGTCGTGAGCAGACCGACTTTGAAGTAAACGTCGTTCGGCAGGTCGCGCAGAGTCGCCGCGAGCAACGCGCCAAGCACGCCGAGCGGCACGACGAGAATCACCGAGAGCGGAATAGACCAACTCTCGTAAAGCGCGGCGAGACACAGAAAAACCACGAGCAGCGAAATACTGTAAAGCGCTGGCGCCTGCGAACCGGACAAGCGTTCCTCGTAGGATTGCCCGGTCCATTCGCCGCTGATGCCGGCGGGAAGTTTTTTCACCATGTCTTCCATCGCCGTCATCGCGACGCCGGAACTTTTTCCGGGCGCGGCGGTGCCGACAATTTCCGTGGACGGAAATCCGTTGTAGCGTTCGAGGCGCGGCGAACCGTAAATCCAGTGCGTCGTCGTGAACGCGGACAGCGGCACCATCGTGCCGCTGCTGTTGCGGACGAAAACTTTTTTGATGTCGTCGGGCAGCATCCGAAACGGCGCGTCGAGCTGGATAATGACCTGCTGGACGCGGTTGCCGTCCACGAAATTGTTGACGTAAGTCGAGCCGAAATCCGCCGTGAGCGTCGTGTTGATGTCGGCGAGCGAGACGCCGAGCGCGGTGGCCTTGTCGCGGTCGAAATCCAGTTTCAACTGCGCCGTGTCTTCCATGCCTTGCGGGCGCACGCCGGCGACGATCGGATTTTGCGCGGCCAGGCCGAGCAGTTGATTGCGCGCTGCCATCAATTTTTCGTGGCCGAGCGAACCTTGGTCTTCGAGTTCAAAATCGAAGCCGGCGGAATTGCCAAGCTCGGAAATCGCCGGCGGATTGATTGGAAAAATGCTTGCGTCCCTGATGCCGGACAAACCGGCGAACGCGCGGCCGATGATCCCCTGCACGCGATGCGCCGCGCCTTTGCGTTCGCCCCAGTCTTTGAGCCGGGCGAACGCGAGGGCCGCATTCTGGCCGCGACCGTTGAAACTGAATCCGGTCAGCGCGATGACCTGTTCAATCTCCGGCTGTTTTTTGTAAAACGCCTCGACCTGTTTGACGACTTCCAGCGTGCGTTCTTGCGTCGCGCCAACGGGCAACGAAATCGCGGTGATAAAATAACCCTGATCTTCTTCCGGCAAAAACGACGACGGCAGGCGGACGTAAAGAAATCCCACCGCGAGCACAATCACGGCGTAAATAATCAGATACGCCGCCGCCTTTTGCAAAATGCGCGCGACGACGCTTTGATATTTGTCCGTGCTTTTTTTGAAGGTGCGATTGAACCAGCCGAACGGGCCTTTCTTTTCGTGCGACTCGCCTTTTTTGAGCGGCTTCAGCAACGTCGCGCACAGCGCGGGCGTGAGCGACATCGCGAGAAAAATCGAGAACAGCATCGCCGCGACCATCGCCAAAGAAAATTGCCGGTAAATCGCGCCGACTGAGCCGCCGAAAAACGCCATCGGGATGAACACCGCCGTCAGCACGAGCGTCATGCCCATCAGCGCGCCGGTGATCTGGCCCATCGCCTTGCGCGTCGCCTCGCGCGGCGGCAAACCTTCGTCGTTCATGATGCGCTCGACGTTTTCGACGACGACAATCGCGTCGTCCACGAGCAGCCCGATCGCCAGCACGACGCCGAACAGCGTCAGCACGTTGATGGAAAATCCGAACGCATACATGACCGAGAACGTTCCCATCAACGCGACCGGCACGACGATGGTCGGAATGAATGTCGCGCGGAAATTTTGCAGGAAAATAAAAATCACGACGAACACCAGCGCGATGGCCTCGAACAGCGTCTTGACTACATCCACGATGGAAATGTGGACGAACGTCGAGCTGTCATACGGATAATCCACTTGGAGTCCGGGCGGAAATAATTTCGCCAGCTCGGCGACTTTGGCGTGCACCGCCGTCGCCGTGGCCAGCGCATTCGCCGTCGGCGTGAGTTTGATGCCGACCGCTGCCGCAAGCCGTCCGTTCACGCGCGCCTGCGTGACGTAATTTTGTCCGCCGAGCGCGATGCGCGCGACGTCGCGCAGCCGCACGCGCGAGCCGTCCTGGTTGACGTGCAGCAAAATATTTCCGAATTCCTCCGGCGTGCGCAACGTGCTTTGCCCTTGCAGCGTCACGTTCAATTCCTGGCCGACAATCGCGGGCCGGTCGCCGAGTTGGCCCGTCGGCACCTGCACGTTTTGCGCCTGGATGGCGCTGATGACATCGCTCGCGGTCAAATTAAAACTGTTCAGCTTCGCCGGGTCCATCCAGATGCGCATGGCGTATTCCGTGCCGAACTCGTCGGCTTCGCCCACGCCGTCCACGCGGCGGATCGGGTCGAGCATGTGCGAGGCGATGTAATTGCCCAGCGCGATTTCGTCCATCGCGCCGTTCGTGTCGGACAGCGTGAAAAACATCAGGAAGTTCCGCGTGGCTTTCGCGACGACGACGCCCTGTTGCTGCACGGTCTGCGGCAAGTTCGGCGTGGCGAGCTGCAATTTATTTTGCACCTGCACCTGCGCGATGTCGGGGTCGGTGCCGGGCTTGAAATAAAGCGTGATGGTGGACTGGCCGGAAGATTCGCTCGTGGACGAAATGTAGAGCAGCCCGTCAATGCCGTTCATCTGCTGCTCGATCACCGACGTGACCGTGTCTTGCAAAATCTCGGCGGACGCGCCCGCGTAAGTCGCCGTGACGGAAACGGACGGCGGCGCGATGCTCGGATATTGCGCGATGGGCAGCTTCGTGATCGCCAGCGCGCCCATCAGCACGATGAGAATCGAAACGACCCACGCGAAGACCGGACGGTCGATGAAAAATTTGGCCATGAGATTTTACGGGTTGGTTTGCGTCATCGCCGGTGCGTTGGTCGCGGGAACGAACGGCACCGGATTGACCGTCATGCCCGGCTTGATTTTTTGCAGACCTTCGACGACCACGCGCTCGCCGGTTTTCAATCCGCTCGTCACGATCCATTGGTCGCCCAAAGCCGTGTTGGCTTTCACCGGCCGCACTTCAATTTTGTTGTCCGGCGTCACAATGAAAACCGTCGCGCCGCCGTCCGCGCCATGCACCACGGCGCGTTGCGAAACGGCGATGGCCTGGTCGTTGACTGCCTGTTCCAAACGCCCGCGCGCGAACATTCCCGGCAGCAGTTCGTCGTCGGGATTCGGAAATTCCGCGCGCAACGTGATCATGCCCGTCGTCGGATCAACGGTGATATCGGAGAAAAGTAATTTACCGTCGTGCGGATAAACCGAACCGTCTTCGAGCAGCAACGTGATTTTCGCCGCGCCGGGCGCAACGCTTTGAAGCTGACCGTCCGCGAGCTGTTTGCGCAGCCGCAAAACGTCCACGCTCGATTCCGTGAAATCAAAATAGATCGGGTCGAGCTGCTGGATGACCGCGAGTTCCGTCGTTTCATTTTGCCCGACCAAGGCGCCTTCCGTGACAAGCGCTTTGCCGATGCGACCAGAAATCGGCGCGGTCACGGTCGCGTAACCGAGATTCAAACCAGCCGTTTCCACATTCGCCTTCGCGGTCAAAACGTCGGCTTTGCCTTGCGCGGCGGAAGAAACGGCGTTGTCAAAATCCTGCTGGCTCACCGCGTGAATTTTCACCAGCGTTTGATAACGATCTGCCTGCGCCTGCGTTTGTTTCAGGCTCGCCTCGGCCTTGGCGAGCGCCGCCTGCGCGCTGTCGTAACTCGCTTGCAACGGTGCGGGATCAATTTGAAACAGGAGGTCGCCCGCTTTCACGTCCGAGCCTTCGACATAATTTTCCTTCAGCAAAATGCCCGCGACGCGCGCGCGCACTTCCGCCGTGCGCACCGCGTCAATGCGGCCGGGCAGTTCCGTCGTCACCGGCAGCGGCTCGGTCGCGACCGTCACCACGCCGACTTCCGGCGGCGGCGGCGGCCCGGCAGCAGGTTTTTTGCCGCAGCCGGCGAACAAGAAAGTGATCGCCGCGAAGAAAGCGACGCCGACTGCGGATTTTTTTGTATAGTTTGCCATAATTAAACCTCCGGGCTTACCGTAGCAGATAAATTTGAAATTTCATTTTCCTTTTTCCGGGGCGGAGCCGGTCGAATGGTTTGATTGTCAAGCAATGCTGCGTAGGTCAGTAATGGGGTGAACACCTGATTTATCCGGTGAATCGAGTGGATTTTATTGGTGATGGGATTGGCCATGATTTTTTAGAGTTGGAAAAAATGCTTTTCCATTTCAACTGACGGCGAGGAGCGAAAACTTTTCATTCTTCTCGTTGCGCACCGTGCCGTAGGAGTGCGGGTCCAACGTGGGCTCGCCATCCACCAAAAAAAGATAACGATGATGGCCGTGCGGCAGTTCGAGGCTGGCCTGCCAGCGGCCGTCGGGCGCGTGTCGCATCGGCGTAGCCGTGAGATCCCAGTCATTGAAATCACCGATGACGCAGACCCGTTTCGCGTCGGGCGCGTGACAGAAAAAATTGACCGCGTGCATTGGCCGTCGGGCCGGATAGTTTTCACGAGTGGTCGCGGGATGGTTGGGAGATATGAGTGGGTTCATAATTTTTCATTTGGTTGAATTGTCCACGTTGCAAGCGACGCCAAAAACCGCCCGGCATTTTGCGAGGATGGCTTCCGCGCTGGCGGTGCCGACTATCCGGTCGCGGGGATTGCCGGCCACGAAAAACAGCAGCGTGGGAATGGATTGCACGTCGTATTCCAAACCGAGGCCGGGATAATCATCCGCATCAATCTCGACAAATTTCACCTGGCCGTCGCAGGCGCGGGCGACCTCGTCCAAAACCGGTTGGATGATCTGACAGGGCCGGCTCCATTCCGCGAGAAAGGCCGCGACCACCGGTGCTTTTGGCCGCAAGACTTCGTCGGCGAAATTGATTTCATTGACCGGCACGGGCGGCATGGGTTCTTCGTCGGCGTTCATATTTTTGAATTTGTATCAACGACAACCCGTTATTGCCATTCTCATGCCAATAAACGATTGGCTGTGAATTCCGTTGAAAACAAAGCGATTTGGCCAGTTGGGTTCATTTTAAGCGGGTTCAAAAAATTGAACGTCTAAAATCTCGTCCTTTTTAATTGGACGAGTCCCAAGCGTGCGCCTAGGTTGGCGGCGTCATGGAATCCGATAGCGACATCCGTTTTGATCCCAACCACGCTGCGCTTTTATTATTGGAAGCGGGGCGCGAGCAGTCGTTGGAAATGCTGCTGAAAAAATTTGTGCAGCGCGCCGCGGAACGGCCCGAAATCGCCTGCGCGCAGATTTGGCTGATTGAAAGAGGCGACCGCTGTGCCACTTGTCCGAGCCGGCCGAGTTGTCCCGACCAATCGCGCTGCCTGCACTTGGCGGCGGGCAACGGCACTTCGATCGCGCGTGCCCATGCGCCAAAATATTTTGCCGAAGCCAGTTCGCGGATGCCGCTCCAAAACGGCTTGTTGGGCATGGCCGTGACGACGGGCGAACAATGCGCGAACGATGATTTGCGCAAGGATGCGGGTTCGATGGCCGGTTTCGACTGGCTGAAGCGGGAAGAGATTCGCAGCGTGGCGGTCACGCCCATTCTCTTCAAAGGCGAGACGCTCGGTGTCATCGTCGCCTTCAGCCGGAAGCATTTGCCGGAGGCCGGCAGGATGTGGGGCCGCATTTTTGCCAACCACATCGGCGCGGCCATCGCCAACGCGCGCGCCTTTGAAGAAATCAAACAGCTCAAGGCGCAATTGGAATTGCACAACACCTATTTGCTGGAAGAAGTGGCGCAGGCCAACGCCTTCGGCGATCTCATCGGCCAAAGCGCCGCGTTGCGGCATATCATCAGCCAGATTGACCTGGTCGCGCCGACCGAAGCCTCGGTGCTCATTCTCGGCGACACGGGCACGGGAAAAGAATTGGTCGCGCGCGAAATCCATCGGCGCAGCCCGCGCCAGGAGCGGCCGTTGGTGCGCGTGAATTGCGCGTCCATTCCAAAAGAACTTTTTGAAAGCGAATTTTTCGGCCACGTGAAAGGTTCTTTCACCGGCGCGATCAAGGACCGCGCGGGTCGCTTTGAGACCGCCGAGGGCGGCACGTTGTTTTTAGATGAAATCGGTGAAGTGCCCTCGGACATGCAGGGCAAGCTGCTGCGGGCGTTGCAGGAGAAACGCTACGAACGCGTGGGCGAAGACCGCACGCGCCAGGCGGACGTGCGCGTCATCGCCGCGACCAACCGGGATTTGAAAAAGGAAGTCGCCGCCGGCCGCTTCCGCGAAGACCTGTATTACCGGCTCAATGTTTTTCCCATCCAAGTCGTGCCGTTGCGCGAGCGGCAGGAAGACATTCCGCTGCTCGCGAAACATTTTGTCGAGCTGTCCGTGAAAGAATTGCGATGCGCCATGCCGCGGTTGACGCGCGCCGGCGTCACCGGGCTGCAAAATTACGACTGGCCCGGCAACGTCCGCGAACTGCGCAATGTAATTCAACGCGCGGTGATTCTGGCGCGCGGCGGCCCGCTGAACTTTGATCTCCCCGTCACGGGTTCTTCCGCTGGCTTGATTTCACCGCGATCAAAAACTGTTATCGATGCCGAGGGGGGATTTCTAACCGAAGCCGAAACGCAGCGCCGCGACCGCGAAAATCTCATCAGCGTGCTTGCCAAAACTGGTTGGAAAATCAAAGGCCCCGACGGCGCGGCCGAACTGCTCGGCGTGAAACCGACCACGTTGCTGGCGCGGATGAAAAAGATGGGGTTGCAGCGACCGGACTGACGTTCCATTGAACTTCTTGAAAACCATGTGCGATCATCAAAGGAATTAAAAATGCTTGCGCGATTGGCTTGCCGATTTGCAGCCATCGTGGCCAACATCACGGTTCATGCCGTCCAATGGAAATGCGGCAGTTGCGTTATTTCGTGGCTAGAGCGGAAGCCTTAAAATTCACCAAGGGTAGTGCCATAATTTGAATTGGCAAAGCGGCTTTACCATCGACGCCTTAGCTTCAGCTCTCGCCACGGGACAGATTCGCCCGAAACAGGCATCCGTTTCCAACCTCATTTGGGAAGGACGGACGGCAAATGTTTGGCGTGTCTCGCGGTGGATATTTGAACGAGCATAAAGTCGGCAAGGGCGGTTTGCGCATTAACACCAAGGTATTATAGCGGGCGCGACTAGCTGGGAGTTAAGTTCTTCCCATGAATGAAAAGGTAAATTGGCTGGTTTCGTTGATTTCAATTGTGGACGACGACCAGTCCGTCCGTGAAGCGACGACCAGCCTGCTAAAGTCCAACGGGTTTAGGGCGGAGGTTTTTTCTTCCGCCGAAGACTTTCTCGCCTCGCGTTATTTGGATGAAACAAAGTGTCTCATTCTCGATGTGCAGATGCCCGGCATGAACGGTCTGGAACTGCAGCGGCGTTTGGCGTCCGAAAACCGCAGCATTCCCATCATTTTTATTTCCGCCCACGACAATCAGGAAGTCCGGAGACAAGCCGCCCGCGCGGGCGCCATTGATTTCCTGCCCAAGCCTTTTAGCGAGGAAGCGCTGCTCCGAGCAATCCGCGCTGCGCTCGGCATGGCCAAAGAAAACTTGTGAAACCCTCAAACGATAAATCACTTCACCGCAGTCTTGGAACTGGCCCGATTGTCATTTAAATCTTTATGCATCATTCCGAGAGCTTGTTGTTTAATCTGGTGGTCTGCCTCGCCACCGCCTTGATTTTCGGCTTGCTGGCGAATCGATTTCGATTTTCTCCCATCGTCGGGTATCTCGTCGCGGGCATCGTCTGCGGTCCGTTCACGGGCGGCTTTGTCGCCAATCCCGCAATGGCTGAAGAATTGGCGGACATCGGGGTCGTCTTATTGATGTTCGGCGTTGGGTTGAAGTTTAATTTCCAGGAATTACTGGCCGTCCGGAAAGTGGCCATCCCCGGTGCGGTCGTTCAGAGTCTGGTCACGATGGTTGCTGTCACGGCGGCGAGCCATTTCATGGGATTGGGTTGGCTGCAAGGTTTCATTGTCGGCCTGGCATTTTCGGTTGCCAGCACGGCAGTCCTTGCCCGCATGCTCACGGATCATGACCAATTAACCACCAAGGCGGGCCATTTGACCATGGGCTGGCTCGTGGTGGAAGACATTTTCACGGTGATCGTGCTAATCATATTGCCAATGCTGGCGCTATCACCCAGCGAGAGTGGCGGAATTTTTGCGCTGGCCAAAGAACTGGGCTGGGCTGGTGTAAAACTGACGGTGCTGGTGCTGGCCGTTGGTATTTTGGGAATGCGCTTGGTGCCGCGTCTGCTCGGTGCGCTTTCTACCTCGGCTGAAATGTTCAACCTAGGCGTTCCGGTGATCGCGCTGGGAATTGCCTGGGTTTCGACGGAGTTCTTCGATGTTTCGCTCGCTTTGGGTTCGTTTTTGGGCGGAGTGGTTGCCGGTCAATCACGATTGGTGGAGCGGGTTGAATCGAGCATCGGGCCGCTCCGCGACATGTTTGCCGCGTTGTTTTTTCTATCCATTGGAATGCTTTTGAATCCTGTCTTCGTGATCGCTCATCCGCTTGGCCTGCTGTTCGCCTTGGCCGTCGTGCTTCTGATCAAACCCCTGGTGGCGCTGCTGCTGATGCGGGCGTTGCGCCAGCAGTTGCATACCGCAATTGTGGTTGCGATCGGGCTGGCGCAGATCGGAGAATTTTCTTTCATCCTGATCCGCCAGGCCAGCGACTTGAAACTTTTGCCAGACGATTCGGGACATCTGGTTGTCGCGGCGGCGATTGTTTCGATTTCGCTCAATCCATTCCTGTTCGCGAGCCTGCCTTTCATTGAGCGGCAATTGCTCAAGATACGGTGGCTGAAAGATCCATTGAAAACCGGCCAAAGTTTGCAAATGCCAATATAAAATGATATTGCATAAAGTCAGGCAGCGGGGATACATGCCACGTTCCTTGTGGACGGAGCTTGCATCAGATGCCGCCCCGGATTTGCCAAGCGCAACGCACATACTCATGCCGCGTAAACGAGAACATTACTTTTGGCGCGCCACTGCAGAATGCGTGGCCGGCATGGTTGCGCTGGCATTGATTACCTTCGTCTGTTTCCATTCCCGCCTCACTGTTCCGACGCCCACTTTTCTGTATTTGATTGTCATTGTGCTGTTGTCACTGCGCGGCAGTTTCCTTTCGTCGGCCGTTGTTTCGTTCGCCGCCGTTGGTTGCTTGGATTATTTTTTTGTGCGACCGCTCTTCTCTTTTGAAGTGGGCGATCCGATTGATATTGTGGCCATCATCGCTTTTTTGACTACTTCAGCCGTCATCACCCGATTGGTGAGCCGCGTCCGCAACCTGATGCAAGAAAAACTCGAGCGCAGTGAAACCTATTTGGCCGAAGCGCAGCAGTTAAGCCACACCGGTAGCTTCGGCTGGAAGGTTGCCACCGGTGAAATTGTTTGGTCGGCGGAAACTTTCCGCATTTTCCAACTGGACCAAAAGAGCAAGCCCACCTTGGAATTAATTTTTCAACGGATTCATCCGGACGACGCGGCTTTGGTGAAACGGGCCGTCGAGATCGCTGCGCAAGAATCGAAAGACTTTCAATTTGAACACCGGTTGCTCCTGCCGGATGGTTCGGTCAAATATATTGATGTCGTGGCTCATGCCGAAACGGACAATGCGGGGCAACTTGAGTTTGTCGGCGCGGTGATGGACGTGACCGAACGGAAGCGGGCCGAAGATTCGCTGCATGACGCGCAGGCAAATCTCGCTCGCATTGCCCGCCTGACAACGATGGGAGAACTCACGGCCTCGATCGCGCACGAGGTCAACCAACCCCTCGCCGCCGTGGTCACGAACGCCAACGCCTGCCTGCGCTGGCTGGACCGCGCGTCGCCCGACCTTGACGAAGCCCGCGACGCCATTCGTAGAATTATTCGCGACGGGAATCGTGGCAGTGAGGTGATCGCCCGGATTCGTGCCATTCTAAACAAGGAGCCGAAGCCGAAGGAAAAGTTGGACATCAATGACGTGGTTCGGGAAACCATTGCGTTGACCCGTGTTTATCTGCAAGGTGCATCGCTGCAAACCGAGCTGTCACCTGCGCTGCCCGTCGTGCTGGCGGATCGCGTCCAATTACAGCAGGTGCTTTTGAATCTCATGGTGAATGCCATTGATGCGATGAAAACGGTGACTGATCGTCCACGCATCTTGCGCCTTGAGACTAAAACTATCGAAGGTGGCGACATACTCGTGGTTGTTCAAGATTCTGGAATCGGTCTCGACCAGAAGCAAATGGATCAACTATTCGAAGTGTTTTATACCACGAAACCACAAGGCATGGGAATGGGCTTGGCCATTAGTCGGTCAATCATTGATGGGCACGGCGGCAGACTTTGGGCCGAGGCGAATGACGGCCCCGGTGCCACCTTCAAGTTCACCTTGCCCATAGCCGAGGGAGATGCCGCATGAAGCCATCCGCAAAAGTAGTTGGAAAATCTCTCGGCCCCATCGTTTTCGTCGTGGATGACGACGCCTCCGTCCGCGAAGCCCTCAGCAGTCTCATTCGCTCCATTGATCTGAACGTGGAGACATTTTCTTCCGCCCGGGAATTTCTGCAGCATAAGCGACCGGACGTGCCAGCTTGTCTGGTTTTGGATGTGCGATTACCGGGTTTGAGCGGATTGGATCTACAGCGAGAATTGGTCGCAGCAAAAAATGTGATTCCAATTATTTTCATCACCGGCCACGGAGATGTGCCGATGAGTGTGCGCGCGATGAAGGCGGGTGCCGTTGAATTTCTTACCAAACCTTTTCGCGATCAGGAATTGCTGGACGCGATTCAGCAGGCCATCGAGCGGGACCGCGAACTGCTCAAGCATCGCTCCGAAACGGCCACCTTGAATGCGCTGTATCAGACCCTCACGCCGCGCGAGCGCGAGGTGATGGGATTGGTCGTCCGCGGAATGTTGAATAAACAAATTGCCGGCGAGCTGGGCACCAGTGAGATCACGGTAAAAATTCAGCGCGGACAGGCGATGAAAAAAATGCAGGCGCAATCCGTGCCGGAACTCGTGCGCATTTCGGAGAAGCTCGGCCTGTTCAACCAATCTTAAATCCGGAGCTAAAACCGGCTGCCGGCTCACCTCACACGCAGAGTTCCTGCGTAAAAAATCTCCGCAACTAATTGCCTCGCTCACAAGCGCCGGGTTGATAGCCCCATCAAGCAACCCGCATCTCGGATAGATTTCATGACTTCGCCTCCGGTTTAGTCATATCAAACCAAGGTATACTACCAACCACCGTAATCAGGGTGTTAGTTTGAGCTTATGAATGAGAAACGAAATATCGTGGTTATGAAAATCGACGCGGCAATAGAGAAACCCTCGCCGATTAAAATCATCCATCTCCGCACCCGGCCGGAAATTAAACGGAATAGCGATGCGTTTGCCGTTGACTGGCAGTTGGAAGGATCGAGCGCATTTTCGGAAAATAATTTTACAGCCCGATTCCATAAAAATGCCACTGGCATTACCAATGACCACGAGCGGCGCTTAATTTCATTTGTTCATCCCCGACTCAAACCGAATAAATGAACAACCAAAAAATAGCCGATCAAGGCCCAATCACTCAAAGCAAAAGCAAAACAAAGCGCTATATGAAAACAACAAAGCAAATCAAACTCACTGCGGCTCCGGTTAAATCTTGGCCGCTCGCCAAACACGCCGTCATGGCATCGCTCGCACTTGCGGCCAGCCTCATGCCAATGTCGGCAGCGGATAATTTAAACTCCGCTGCTGCGAACAATCCCACGGCTATCCGCCCCTTTCAAATCCATGTTCCGCAATCAGACCTCGATGACCTCCGCAATCGCGTGCTGGCGACGCGCTGGCCTGAAAAAGAAACTGTTTCCGATCAATCCCAAGGCGTGCAGTTGGCTAAGCTTCAGGAGCTCGTCCGCTACTGGGGAACGGACTATGACTGGCGCAAAGTCGAAACGAAGCTGAATGCCTTGCCAATGTTTGTGACGACGATTGACGGAATTGACATCCAGTTCATCCACGTGAAATCACGCCAACCGAACGCGATGCCGCTGCTCATCACGCACGGTTGGCCCGGCTCGATCTTGGAACTTGTGAAGGCCATTGGTCCGCTGACCGATCCCACAAAATATGGCGGCCGTGCGGAAGATGCCTTTGATGTCGTGATACCTTCGATGCCCGGCTACGGCTTCTCTGGAAAGCCAGCAACGACGGGATGGAATCCGGATCGCATTGGACGCGCTTGGGACGTGCTGATGAAACGTCTGGGATACAAAAACTATGTTACTCAAGGCGGCGATTGGGGTTCAGTAATCGCAGATGCCATGGGGCGTCAGGCACCCGCTGGATTGCTCGGCATCCATGTGAACATGCCCGCAACTGTGCCGGCAGATGTGGCGAAAGCGATGAACTCTGGCGATCCGGCACCGGTCGGTTTGTCTGCCAAGGAGAAGGCCGCGTATGATTCACTTAACACTTTCTTCAAAAAGAATGCTGGCTACGGCATCATGATGGTGACTCGCCCGCAAACGGTGGGCTACGGATTGACGGATTCGCCGGTCGGTCTCGCGGCTTGGATGTATGATAAGTTCGCCCAGTGGACTTATAGTGGCGGCAATCCTGAGAAGTCGCTTACCAAAGATGAGATGCTGGACGACATCACACTTTACTGGTTGACAAAAAGTGCCATCTCTTCCGCCCAGCTTTACTGGGAGAACAATAATAATAACTTCAACGCCGCCGACCAACGGACTGTTGACATCAAGGTTCCTGTCGCCGTGACGGTTTTCCCCGGTGAGATTTATCAGGCCCCGCGCAGCTGGACCGAGCGAGCCTATCCCACTCTGAACTATTTTCACGAAGTGAACAAAGGTGGTCATTTCGCGTCCTGGGAAGAACCGCAACTCTACACTCAAGAACTGCGCGCGTCGTTTAGACCCCTTCGCGGAACTCAAGGCACAGCTCTAAATCAATAAATTCCCAAAATTCCAAATTAATTAATAAACAACTATGAAAACCAATAAACCATTCGTATTCATCTCATGGGCCGCCGCACTTCGAAGCTTTGCCGCGCGGGCCACGATGGCAACCCTCGCCTTTGCAGCCGCTGGCAATTCTTCGTTGGCTGCCAACGGACCAGACAAAAATGCAACGGCGGATCAAACCAATAGTATTCGTCCTTTCCACATCCAGGTTTCGGATGCGGCGCTCGTGGATCTCCGCCAACGCATCACCGCCACGCGCTGGCCCGAAAAGGAGACCGTCACCGATGAATCGCAGGGCGTGCAGCTGGCGACAATGCAGGCACTCGCGAGCTATTGGGCGACCAATTACGACTGGCGTAAGTGTGAGGCTAAATTGAATTCACTGCCGCAATTCATCACGACAATTGACGGCGTGGATATCCATTTCATCCACGTGCGTTCGAAAAATAAAAATGCGTTGCCGATCATCATCACGCACGGTTGGCCCGGCTCAATCATCGAGCAGCTAAAGATTATTGGCCCGCTCACTAATCCAACGGCGTTCGGTGGTCGCGCGGAGGACGCTTTTGACGTTGTTATACCGTCCATGCCGGGCTACGGATTTTCCGGCAAGCCTACGACAACTGGCTGGGATCCCGCGCATATCGCAAGAGCTTGGACCGTGCTGATGAAACGGCTGGGTTACACCAAGTTTGTCGCGCAAGGTGGCGATTGGGGTGATGCCGTCTCGGAACAGATGGCGCTGCAGGCACCGCCGGAATTACTCGGCATTCACGTCAACATGCCAGCGACGGTTCCCGCTGACGTGGCCAAGGCGCTTCAATATAACGAGCCACCGCCGTCAGGTCTCTCGGCCGATGAGCGGCATGCTTTCGACCAGTTAGACTTTTTCTATAAGCACGGACTGGGCTATGCCATCGAGATGAAAAACCGTCCGCAGACGTTGTATGGTATCATGGATTCACCCGTCGGACTGGCGGGTTGGATACTTGACCACGACGCTAGCAGTTATGCGCTCATCTCGCGCGTCTTCGCCGGACAACCTAGTGGTCTTACTCGGGACGACATTCTAGACAATATTACGCTCTATTGGTTGACCGGCACTGCGATTTCTTCGGCTCGGCTGTATTGGGAAAACAACTTGGCATTTTTTGAACCGAAAAATGTTTCTATTCCAGTGGCCGTGAGCGTTTTTCCCGACGAAATCTATGCTGCGCCGCAGACCTGGACGGAGCGGGCTTATCCCAAACTGATACATTACAACAAGCTCAATGTGGGCGGTCACTTCGCGGCGTGGGAGCAGCCGGAGCTATTCGCCAAGGAAATCCGGGTATCGTTCGCAACATTGCGTCCTAGTCTCACCGCGAAGAACTAAAGCAGTTGAACTTTCAACTTTAAATACAAACCGGACTGTAAATATGAAAATGAAAAACTACTTTGCAATTCTCGTGGTTGGATCTGCGCTGGCTATCTCCTTTGCCATCATCAGGCAAAAAGTGCAAGCGCAGGATGCCAGTCTCCATCCTGCTGAAAAACCGGGCGGAATTACGGGCAAAGCCGCCGGTGCGGAGTCGGATAATCCAGACAGCCTCCCGGTTTTCGTCACTGAAATCCCTCCCGGATATCGTGATTGGAAGTTGATCTCGGTGGCGCACGAAGCCGGAAACCTCAACGACCTGCGGGCCATTCTGGGCAATGATATTGCGGTCAAGGCGTATCGGGAAGGGAAGCTGCCGTTTCCGGACGGTGCGATCATTGCCCGGCTGGCTTGGAGTTATGTGTCGTCGGAGGAAAATAATGAAGCCTTTGGTCGGGAACAGTCTTTTATCGCCGGTCCACCGACGAATGGAATCCAGTTCATGATTAAGGATTCCCAAAAATACGCGGCCACGGGCGGCTGGGGGTTTGCCCAATTCAACGGCGGCACCCTGATCAGTAAAGCCGTGCTCCGTGGCTGTTTTCCCTGCCACCAGGCCAGCGAATCTCGCAATCTGGTCTTCACCCGTTATTCACCTTGAGTCCGGGTGCAGACAAAGTAAGAACAACCATAATACAAACAACAAAATAACAACGACTATGAATACCGAAATTGAAACATCTGAAACAAGCCTTCTGGTTAACCCGGCAAAAATACTCTACACCGGCAAGACCCGCACCACGGGCGGCCGCGACGGCGGTTCGGCCCGGAGTTCCGATGGCCGACTGGACGTGAAGCTTTCAACCCCTGGCTCAACGGGCAGCGGCACCAATCCGGAACAACTGTTCGCCGCCGGTTGGTCCGCCTGTTTTATCGGGGCGATGAGAATTGCCGCCCGCAAATTGAAGATTCCAATCCCGCCCGACGTGGCCGTGGATGCCGAGGTGGATTTGTGTTCGGCAGACAACGCTTATTTTCTCCAAGCGCGGCTCAACGTTAGCCTGCCGGGCTTGGATATCGTAACGGCCCAGGAATTGGCGATTGCCGCCCATCAAACGTGCCCCTACTCAAAAGCCTCGCGAGGCAACGTGAATGTTGAAATCAATATCATCTAAACTGAACTATTTAACTCTCTGGAATTGCATCAATCAAACCAGAACCAGAAAGAAAAAATGACCATGAATATCATTACTACCAAAGACGGAACACAAATCTACTTCAAGGATTGGGGCACCGGCCAACCGGTTGTTTTCAGCCACGGCTGGCCGCTCAGTGCGGATGCGTTTGAAGACCAGATGTTTTTTCTGGCCGCACACGGTTACCGCTGCATCGCTCATGATCGTCGAGGTCACGGCCGGTCCAGCCAACCTTGGAGCGGCAATGATCTTGATACTTACGCCGACGATTTGGCGGAACTCGTCCAGGCGTTGGATTTGAAGAACGCAATCCATGTGGGACATTCCACGGGCGGCGGCGAAGTCGCCCGCTATATCGGGCGTTACGGCACAAAGCGCGTCGCCAAGGCGGTGTTGATCGGCGCAATTCCGCCACTGATGCTGAAGACGGATGCCAATCCCGGCGGACTGCCCATGGAAGTGTTCGACGGCATTCGGGCCGGCGTGGTTGCCGACCGCTCGCAGTTCTTCAAGGATCTCACGCTGCCGTTTTATGGTTATAACCGGCCCGGTGCAAAAATTTCCGAGGGCGTGCGCGAAGCGTTCTGGCGGCAAGGAATGATGGCGGGTTTTCCGGCCAGTTACTTTTGCATCAAGGCCTTTTCGGAAACTGATTTGACCGAGGACTTGAAGAAAATGGATGTGCCGACGCTGATCATCCACGGCGACGACGACCAGATCGTTCCCATTGCGGATTCGGCCTTGTTGTCGGCGAAGCTGGTGAAAAACGCCACCTTGAAAGTATTCAAGGGAGCTTCTCATGGCCTTTGCACCACGCACAAAAACGAGGTGAACGCGCATTTACTAAAATTCATACAATCCTGATGAACCCCAAGCTGGTTTCAGGTTACATTGAGATTGCCAACTTAGTCCGAGTTCACGTCTCGGCGAACTTGGAATTGCGCTGCCCGCGATCAGAGCAACGATAATCGCTAACGATTTCTGCTGGAGGCTGACCTAATTCAGTGCTTGCGAAAAAAGCAGTTTAAACGGTTGAGACAAAAAATCCACCGTCGCCGGAAAATCGAAGTTGGTGCTGACAAGTTTTTGTTGTAGCATGTTCATTCATCCGATGAAAACCAATAGCACTGGCGACTGCTCGAAAAACATCTCGAAAAAATTTTCATTTGTTCAGGAAATCTGGCGACGTGGCATCGCGGTTGGCGCGGCGTTCGTCACGGTTTTCCTTAACGCGAGCATAGAGGCGCAAACGCCCGCATCGCTCACCGATCTGGGCATCACGGCACCGGCGCCCGGATTTTACGATATTTCCCAGTTCAGCACCGCCGGTCAGGCCGACAAACCGGACGGATTGAATTATTACACCGACAACCAGTCGAATCACAGCGGCGGCGAGCCAGGCCAGACGTTCACCACCGTCAACAACGCGTCTGGCTATGTGCTCAATTCCCTCGCCATCAAAACCGGCGGCGGCACAACTTCCGGCACCGGCACGGCGCAAAATTATCTGCTGCATATTTATTCCGTCAGCGGCAGCACGGCCACGGTGCTGGCGACTTACAGCGCGAGCAATTTTACGTTCACTGACGGCGACTGGCTGCAGTGGAGCGGCTTGAGCGTGGCGCTTTCGCCAAACACCATTTATGCCTACTCGTTCGGGAAAGCCTCCAGCGCCGTGTCAGGCTGGGAGGCGATGGGCAATGCCAGCGGAAATCTTTACACCGGCGGAGAAATCGGACTCATGCCGGTGGCGGGTGGAACCATCACTTTCGGCAGCAGTCACAGCTACGACGCGGTGTTTGATGTCGGACTGACCTCCACCGGTGCGCCCTCGACGGCGGTGATCACGAACAGCGCCGCCTCGGCGATTCAAGCCACGGCGGCCACGCTCAACGGCCAGATCATTTACACGGGAGGCAGCCCGCCGCAGATCAAATTTTTTTACGGCCCGAACGATGGCGGAACCAATTCGGCGGCGTGGTCCAACAATGTCGCGCTTGGCCCGCAGTCGGGAAATTTTTCGGCGACGGTCACGGGCTTGAAAACCAACACGACTTATTTTTTCACCGGCTGGGCTTCCAATAATGTCGGCGTTTCGTGGGCCGCGCCGTCCAAAAATTTCATGACGCTCGCCACCGTCTCGCCGGCCACCGTGACCAATCTGCCGGCGACAGGCATCGCCGCCGCCATTGCCACGCTGAACGGCCAGGTGTTGACCACGGGCAACCAGTGGCCGACCGTCCGGATTTATTATGGCACCAGCGACGGCGGCAGCAACGCCGCGGCCTGGGCGAACCAAGTTTCCATCGGCGTGCAGTCCGGCGTTTTTAATTCGCAGATTGCCGGGCTGACTGCGAACACGACTTATTATTTCACCACGTCCGTTTCCAACTCCGCCGGCATCGCGTGGGCGGTCGCATCCAAGTCATTCATCACGCTGCCGGTGACGCGCGTGCCAGTGCTGACTTATCACTACGACAACACGCGCCAGGGGCAGAACACCAACGAAACTTTGCTGACGCTGGCGAATGTGAACGTCACCAATTTTGGAAAATTATTTTCCTATGTGGTGGACGGCTATGTTTATTGCCAGCCGCTGATCATGACGAACGTCAATGTCGCCGGCAGCGGCGTGCATGACGTGGTTTTCGTCGCGACGGAACATGATTCGGTTTATGCGTTCGACGCCAACAGCAATTTCGGCACGAACGGCGGCCTGCTGTGGAAAACCAATCTGGGCATCGCCGCCATTTCGCCTTCGACGGAATACGGCACGCGCTACCACGCGCAAGGCAACACGGATTTGGTTCCTGAGGAAGGCGCGACCGGCACGCCGGTCATTGACCCGGTTTCCGGCACCATTTATCTCGATGCTTTCACGCGCGAAGTCGTGACGGGTGTCTCGACGAATTATTATCATCGCATCCACGCGTTGAACATCACCAACGGCACTGAGCGCATCAGCCCCATGGTGGTCGCGGCCTCGGTTCCGGGCACGGGCGTCGCAGGCAACGGTTCCGTCGTCACGTTCCAAGCGATCCAGCATCTGCAGCGCCCCGCGCTCACGCTGGCCGGCGGCATTTTGTATGTCTGCTACGGCAGCCACGGCGACACCGATCCGTATCACGGCTGGGTCATGGGTTTTAATCCGACCAATCTGGTAATGCTGACCAATTATATTTTCAACACCACGCCGAATGCGAACAGCTCTTCGTTTCCCAACAATCCCGGCGAAGGCGCGCTGTGGATGGGCGGCAACGGACTTTGCGTGGACGCCAATACGAATTTATTTTTTGAAACCGGCAACGGCTCCTTCAGCGCCAACACCAACGGCGGCGATTACAGCGACAGCTTCGTCAAGCTCTCGACCACGAACAAACTCGCCGTCGCGGATTATTTCACGCCTTACAATCAGGCTGCGATGGCGGCGGCGGACACGGATTTGGGTTCCGGCGGGCCGCTACTATTGCCGGATTCCGTCGGCAGCACCAACCATCCGCATCTCATCGTCGGCGGCGGCAAAGCGGGCATCATTCATCTCGTGGATCGGGACAACATGGGGCGTTACAACACGGCCAACGACAATCAAATCGTGCAGGAAGTTTCCGGTCAGATCAACGGCGTCTGGAGTTCGCCGGCGTATTGGAACAATTTGCTTTTTTATAATGGCAACGGCGACGTGATGAAAAATTTTGTGATCACCAACGGCATTCTTGGTTCCACGGTCAAATCGCAGTCGTCCGTCAGCTTCGGTTTTCCTGGCGCGACGCCGGTCATTTCCGCCAATGGCACCAACAACGGCATCGCCTGGGCGACCGATCCGGGCGCTTACGCCAGCAGCGGGCCGGCGGTGTTGCACGCCTACAACGCGACGAACCTCGCGCAAGAATTATACAACACGAGTATGAACCTCGCACGCGACAATCCGGGCGGTGCGGTGAAAATGACCGTGCCGGTGATCGCCGGCGGCAAAGTTTACGTCGGCGCAGAATACGCGCTGTCGGTTTATGGCCCGGCGATTTTTCTGACGGCGCCGACCATTTCGCCGGCGGGCGGCGCGTTCACCAATTCCATTCAGATCGCGCTGGCGGATGCGACACCGGGAGTTTCGATTTTTTACACGCTGGACGGCACCGCGCCGACTGCGGGTTCCACGCTTTATGTCGGGCCGTTTAATTTGACGAGCAACGCCGTGGTTCAGGCCGTGGCCGTGGCGGCCGGCGCGGTCAACAGCGCCATTGCCAGCGCCTCGTTCATCAACACGGCGGCGGCGGGCACCGGCATCGGCCTGACCGGCGCGTATTTCACGAATCACACCAGCGCGAGTCCGTTCACCGGCTCGCCGGTTTTGGTGCAGACGAATGCCACGATCAATTTCAACTGGGGCACGACCGGGCCAAGTCCGGTGGTGGGCGCGACCAATTTCACCGTGCGCTGGACCGGAACTGTGCAGCCGCAATACAATGAAACGTATTATTTTTACACGACCGCCGATGACGGCGTGCGGCTGTTCATCAACGGCCAGTTGCTGATCAACGACTGGGTGGACAAAACCAATGCCACGTCAAAAACCAACAGCCTGCCGCTCGTCGCGCAGCAACTCTACAATCTCGAACTGGATTACTACCAAAAAACCAATACCGCTTCCGTCGCGCTGGCGTGGAGCAGTCCTTCGACGCCGCTGGCGATTATTCCGCAGACGCAACTTTACCCGTTCACCAATCCGCCGCCGGCCGTCGTCCTGACCGCACCGGCCGGCAGCGCCACCAATTTCACCGCCGCCGCGAGCGTGACCCTTAGCGCCGAAGCCGATGCGAATTACAATCCGATCAGCACGGTGAATTTTTATGCGAACAGCACGCTGCTCGGCAGCGCGACCAATCTGCCTTACACCATCACGGCGACTGGCATGGCGGCGGGCAATTACGTCTTGACTGCCGTGGCGGTGGACGGCAGCGGCCTGAGCAGCACGTCCGCACCGGTCAACATCACCGTGGCGAATGGCAGCGGACTGGCCTACGGCCTTACAAATTATGGCGCGGTCCCGGCATTCTTCAATATGCCGACGACGTTCAACGGAACGTTGCCGGCGTTGATTTCTCAAACGGGAATTTTCAGCAATACGCCGGCCATGACGCCGGTCAGCGGCTTGATTCCTTACCAGCCCAACACGCCGTTATGGTCGGACGGCGCATTGAAGACCCGTTACTTCGCCGTGCCGAACAACGGCGGCGTCATCACGCCAAACGAACAAATTGCTTTTGCGCCAACCGGTTCATGGTTGTTTCCAGCCGGCACGGTGTTTGTCAAAACTTTTCAACTCAACACCGATACGACCAACCCCAATGTTCTGCATCGTTTGGAAACCCGGCTCCTTGTGCGCGACATCAACGGCGCGGTTTATGGCGTGACTTACAAATGGCGGGCGGACAACAGCGACGCGGATCTGCTCACGGGCAGTTTGACGGAAAACATTGCGATCACCAACGCGACGGGCGTGACCACGCAGGCCTGGTATTATCCGAGTCCGGCGGACTGCCTGACCTGTCACACGCCGGTGGCGAACTATGTGCTTGGAGTCAATACGCGGCAATTGAACGGCAACCAGACTTATCCCGCGACCGGTGTCACGGACAACCAATTGCGCACGCTCAACCGGCTGGGACTTTTCAACCCGGCGTTTGATGAAGGTGGCATCGCCAATTTTGAAAAACTTTCGGCGCTGACGAACTTGACCGCATCGCTGCAAGAACGTTCCCGCTCGTATCTGGACGCGAACTGCGCGCAGTGTCATCAACCCGGCGGCACGGGCATCACTTTCGACGCGCGCTACGACACGGCGCTGGCGGCTCAAAACATCACGAACTATCCCGCCGCCAATTCGTTGGGATATGACCATGCCTGTATAATCAAGGCGGACGATGTTTGGCGTTCAATGATCTGGCAGCGGATCAACACGACCAACAATGCCTACAAAATGCCGCCGCTGGCGCGCGCCTTGATTGACACCAACGCCGTGCAGGTGTTCAGCGACTGGATCAACAGCCTGCCCGGCACGCCCGCGCTCGCGCCGCCGAACATCACCCCCAGCGGCGGCAGCTTCATCGCTTCGGCCAGCGTGGTCCTGTCCGCACCGGACACCAATGCGGTGATTTATTACACGCTGGATGGTTCGCTGCCGACGACCAACTCGTTTCAATATGCCGGTGCGTTCAACATTTTCACCAACGCCACGGTTTCGGCCAGCGCGTTTGAAACGAACTTCAACAACAGCGTCGCCGCCAGCGCACTGTTTTTCGTGCAGCCGCTGTATTTCGCCTCGGTTGGATTTCAGACGGACCGGCAATTGCAACTAGGCTTCTTCGGGGCGCCAGGCAGCAATTATGTATTGCAGGCCACGACGAATTTTTCCAGCTGGACGCCGATCAGCACCAACACCGCGCTGACCAACCAATTGAACCTGCTGGACCCGCAGGCGACGAATTTTCCTTATCGCTACTACCGCGTGCTTCAGCAATGAAGCGTTCAAGGCAGAATGCGTGAAAAGAATTTTTTGCTGCTTACTGACGACGGAGAAAATGATCCGCCGCGGTTGCGTTAACTGGAATGACGGCTGGTTTTTATCAAGGCCATCACGTCAGCACTGCCCAGTCCGCGCGCTCCCGCGTCGGTTGATTTGTTATTCAAAAGCCATTCCGTGACGCTTGTCCTCGAAAGAAATCAGCCTCGATATAAATCATATTATTATTGACAGCCGGTTTTGCTTTGTGGTGGTATAGGGCTTCACCACCGTTAATCCAGAACCACTATTCTGCAAGCACGGGCCAACCCTGCAGTCCTGTTGATCGCCTGGCCCGGCATGCCTAAACTCAATAATTCAACCATGAAAAAAACGAAAATAGTTAGCAAACTGGCACTGGCTGGCAGCCTACTCATGGCCGCCACCGGCGCGGGGCGGGCCCAACTCGCGGCCACCTTGTCCGAAATCAGTTCGGCCACCCCGCCCGTTCCCGGGGTTTATGACTCGGCTCAACTGTTGTATAGCGCAGTGACCGGCAAACCTGGCGGCTTGAATTATTACTGGGACAGCGGCACCCCGAATGGCTCGACCTTTTATACGGGCGGCAACGCGGGCGGCTACATCCTGAATTCAGTGACCATCAAAACGCTGGGCGGCGGCGGCTCGGACGGCGCCGGTGGCATCTCATATAGTCAGCCCTTTGACTTATATGTTTACTCGGTGAACGGCACCACCGCCACTTTGCTCGCCGAGTATCAGTCCCAATATTTTTCCTTTGCCACCGAGGGAGACTGGCTGCAGATGTCCGGCATGAATTTGCCGCTGCAGCCAAACACCCAGTATGCCTACACCTTCACGCGGACGCTCGCGAGTTGGGAAAACCTGGGTTTCACCAACGGAATTCCCGCCAGCGTAGGGCGCGCTTGCGAAATACCCACCGCCGGCGGCACGATTAATTTTGGGTCGGCCCCGTTCTATTCAGGCACTTTTGATATTGGGTTGACGCAGCCGACTGCCCTGACCGTGGCCGCGCCGGTGGCTTCGGTGGTGAATCCCATCACCCCGGGCACGACCGTGACGCTGACGGCTGGCTCAGTCGTGGACAATGCCGGCAATGGAACATACACCTATCAGTGGCAGACTGACGGCGGCAGCGGCGGCGCGTTGACAAATATTCCCGGTGCCACCGGTGTCACGCTGGCAGTGAACACCACGGGTTTCGTCTTGGGCAACACGTATTATCAAGTGATGGTGACGGACAGCACGCACGCCAGCGCGGCCAGCGCGCCGTTGGCACTGGATGTGGCCGCAACCGTCTCCGGAGCGCTGGCGGATTTGGGAACCACCCCGCCGACCCCGACCAGTTACGATGCCGCGCAGCTCGTTTCCGCCGTCACCTATCAGGATTCGGGCGGCTTGAACTATTATTACGACAACTCAACGCCGCCGGGCGACACCTTCACCACCGGTTCCAATCCCAAGGGATATTTGATGAGTTCGGTGGTGGTTGACTTCCAAGGGGGCACTCACAACGGAACCACCTCGTCGGAGGCTTTTGACCTGTTCATTTACTCAATTTCAGCCGACGGCACAACCGCGACCCTCTTGGAGGATGTCACCAACCTGAATTTTTCCTGGAATTATGGCGACTGGTTGCAGTGGACCTTTCCGGCGATGACCTTGCAGCCCAACACAGTTTATGCTTATACTTTTCATCTGCGCACCTCCGGGGGATGGGCCGGTGCCTCGACCTCGCCGGGCGGAGGTTTGTATCCGGGCGGCCAATTATGCGAAATTCCTGCGGCGGGTGGCGCCGTTACTTACGGAAACACCTCGGGTTTGAACGGGACGTTTGATGTGAGCCTAGTGCCGATCGGAATCAATCTAGTCGTGGGAGGGCCGACGGCGGCGCCTAATCCAGTATATGCGCTCTCGCCTGTGAAGCTGGCCGACACGGTAATTTTGCCTACCAGTGGGACGTTCACCTACAAGTGGCTGACGGACGACGGCAGCGGAGCGCAGCCGCCGAATTATATCCCCCTTCCCGGAACCGCTAGCACCAATGTAACGGTGGTTCCGCAAAATTTGGCGCCGGGCGGCTCCTACACGACGAATTATTACTTCGTGGCCACGGCGGGAAATAGTTCGGCCACCAGCGCTCCAGTTACGCTCACGGTCAACGCCGCGACAGCCCCGATCCTGACGGCTTCCACCTCCTTGTCCAACAATCTGGTGACCTTTGTCGGGGACAACACGCTCACCTATGCCGTGACGGAGGCGGGAACCTTGCCCATCAGCAACCAGTGGCAGTTTAATGGCGGATCGGGCTGGGTGAATCTTTCGGGCCAGACCGGCGCGAGTCTGGCATTAACCAATCTGCAAATGAGCGCCACTGGCGGATATCAGGTGGCGGCTACCAATGTGGTGGGGAGCACCACCAACGAGGTGGGACTTATCGTGCTGCCCGACCCGGCACCGCCGACAACGAGCGAAGCCTACGCTCATCTGTTGGCGGCGGCCAAACCGTGGGTTTATTGGCGTTTGGATGAAACCAATGATCCTACCGCACCGGGCGCGCCAATCTACAGCGCGTATGACTATTCCGGCCATGGATTCGACGCGACTTATGGCAATCTCGTGCAGGCAAGCACGCTGGCGAGTCCGCTGCCGGGACCGCAGCCCCCCGCGTTCCCTGGCTTCAGCGTTACGGAAGCGGCGGTGACGACTGCGGCGGGCGCTGGCGGCGCACTGGCGGTTCCGCCATTGAATTTGACGGGCCAGACCAATCTGACTTTCCTAGTCTGGATCAATCCTAGCGCGACGCCTGCGGGTGCCACGGGGCTGCTATTTGACCGCCTAGATCCGAATGACGGGGCAAACAGCGCCTACGGATTCGGTTTTGATAACAACGGCAACGGCGAGCTGGGTTACACATGGAATAATAACAGCCAGGCAACCTGGAGTTGGAACTCTGGTGTGGCGGTGGCAAATGGCCAGTGGAATTTTGTGGCGTATGTGGTGACGCCTACCAATGTATCGGTATATGTAGGCAACCTGAACAATGGCACGACCAACTTTTATCAGGCGAGCAATCCAGGAGCAAACATTGGCGAATCTTGGAGCGGCGCGGGCACCATAAATCTGGGAGCGGATGCCAATAGTTTCACCGGCCGGGCATTCCAAGGCCAGATCGCTGAGGCTGCATTGTTGACCAATGCACTCAGCACGGCGCAAGTGCAGCAGTTCTTCCTCACGGGCATTGGTGCCGCGGCGCTGGCACCCACGGTGGGGGCGGCCACCGCCAGCCCAAATGCAAATGTATATTCGGGCCAAAACGTAAGGTTGATTTCTACAGCGAGTGGCACGGCACCTTTGATCCTACAATGGCAGGTCAGTCCGGACGGCAATACTTGGTCCAATATCGCCGGAGCCAACGCCACCAGCCTGTTGATCAATCCTTTCACGGTGGGCACATTTTATTACCAGTTGGTGGCGTCCAACGCGGTGGGCAGCGCCTCAAGCGGTTCGGTGGCGGTGACGTTTAACGCGCTGCCGACGGCACCGGCGGGATTGTGGACGGCGAACTTCCAAGTGGTCAACAATGACCTGCAGAGCGTCCTTGGCACCGGTTTGGCAAATTATACGGGCCGCGGCATTTTGGGGAATGGCTCGTATTGGAACACCATTCCAGATGTGATCACCACCCTATATTCGGGCATCAACTTGGCCAGTGCAACTGACTTTGCGGATGATGGGACTACCCACTTGGGGATATATACCGACGTGAATGGGGCAGCAGGTTACTCCAGCCTATCGTCGCCATTGAGTTATGCCACAGATGTGGGCAACCTGCTGGATCAATATGTGCAAATCTATTACGGCCCGGGTGCGTTGCAACTCACCGGTGTGCCCGCCGGCACTTACAACGTGGCTCTTTATGGCGTGGATGGCACTTATGCCGACCGCGGCACCACCTTTGTGGTTTATGATGCGCTGAATGGCAACCAGACGGGAGCTACCGTGAACGGCACCAGTGGACCGGAAACGGCGTTATCGGCCGGCGACAACATGGTCCTGTTCACCAACGTGCATGTTTCCGGCACTCTGACGGTAGATATTGATCCCACGTCACCCGTGCCTTCCCATGACCCCAACACGGAAGCAGATTTTAACGGCGTCCAAATCCAGTTGGTCAGCTATGATGTGCCCGCGCCGACGGTCACATTGGGCAGCAGTTACTCAGCGGCTAACAGCCACCTTACAGTTAGCTGGCCGCAGGGCATCCTCGAAATCTCGACCAATCTGCAGGGGCCGTGGACGCCGGTCTACGCACCATCGCCGTTGACGTTTGGCACGACCAACTCAGCGCAGTTCTTCCGGGTTAAGGTTAAATAACCTCGGCAGCCAAGATCAAGCGGTCGGAGCCACACGGTTCCGACCGCTTTTTTGCATCAATTAAAAAGGGTTAGCATCTCTTGCTGTCCGGATATTATAGACATGGTGCAACTTCGAAAATTCGCTTGATGAAAAATTGGCCTTGGTGCTAGCCAAGCGATAAAAATTGCCTGAGTCTTGTTGCCAATGTTTTTTAAAATACTTGGTCATGTTTGGTTCGCCAAATATCAGCGGGCAATCTTGGAAGGGGCGACGAGAATGCCAACGTAACGGTGCCGATGCAGGAGGATAAAACCCGTGCAGACCCCGGGCTCGTCACAGTGCGCAGTTCGGTGCCCGGATGTGAATGGCTAACTTTGGTCGAATTTAGGGTTAATACCCAAGCTGTGTCGGAAACGAGTGTCAGAAAATTTTTCAGTTTCTAAAAACCTCGAATAATCAGGGAATTTGGCGTGTTTCGCTGAATAAACGATATGTTTGGTAACAACATGCTTGAACAGTGTTATTCCAAAATGTCGGAACGCTTTACATTTTACAAATTTTATTTTTTAACATTTAGAAAAATTTTATTTCTATATGTATATTATTATCAAATATTTATGTTTTTAAAAAATGTTTTTCTCCTGTTGGCATGACAAGAGCTGTGAGTTCGCTAGTTATATGAAAAAACTGGCTTTAGCCTGTTTAGTCGTGGCGATGACAATGAATTTTTCATTGATCAAGGTGATTGGCAGTCCGCCGCCACCTCCATCGGATTCGACCAACAGTGTGTCGGCTAGTGCTAGTTCAACCGCGCAAAAGTAATTATAAAAAATATGCAAAAATCGAAATTATCCATTGCCCTGATCGTTCTTTCCATTGTCATGGTCACGGCAACCTCGTTTGCCACGCCGCCGCCAGTTCCGCAATCCGTGCCCGATGCCGGTAGTTCAGCGCTCTTGATGTCGCTTGGATGTGCCGGATTGGCCGTCGTGCGCAAGTTCATCCGCTAACCCGAAAATACTTCAGTCGCGCACTGAAGTTTCAACTGGGCGCAACCAGAGTTGTTCTGGTGGTTTTGAGGAATACTTTAGGGGACACGCCCCAAGGTGATGCTTTGCACCGCCAAGACAACTTTTTTTATTTGCGCCTGAGAGTTTTTTTTGGGGGATTAGGGATGTTAGGAGGAAGACACGGCTCTGAGTATTTAAACCATCCAAGCCATGCCCCTATGCGTTTCCAATTAACAATAAACCGTAAGTATTAAAATGAAGATTCAATCGATAAAATGTTGGTCTATTTTGTTTGCCGCAGCCGTGTTCCTCGGACTGTTTCAAGAACATCCGGCCCAAGCCGCCAGTTCGTCGGCCTGCGGCCTTAATTTTACCGGGCCAGCCGGCGACATTTTGACCAGTTTTGTGGATGTTTATCCAAACTATCCCAACTGTGACGCCACTTTCAATTCAGTTGTGCAAACCACCAATGCGCCGCTGCCTGTGGGAACTTATTTGGCTTGGTGCATTGATGCCAACGTGGAACTAGACCCTTCCCAGGGTTACACGGTAGCCGGCACAATCTACACGGGCGAACTGCTCGCCACTTGTGACACTAACTTGAACAATGAACTCCCGCCAAATCATACGCCGACCACATATGTGTCCCCGGCGGTTTGGCAGCAGGTCAATTACTTGCTGAACCACAAGGTCGGAACTAATTTCTGGAATATCCAGGTGGCTATAAATGATTTGGTCGGGGGACCAACGGCTTCCGGTCCGGGCTATCCGACGTTTGATCCGTCCGTGGTGCAAGCCATGTTGGCTGATGCATCCAATAACGCCGCCGCGTGGTCGCCCCTGCCGGGTAACGTCATCGGCGCGGTCTATTATATTCAACAACAGGGCGGCATCACCCTTACCAATCCCGTGCAGTTGATCATGCTGGAAGTTCCCTACTGCCCGATCAGCTTTACCAAGTGTCCTGCAAATGTTGCACTCGGCTGTAATCCGACCAATATTCCCGACATCAATTTGGCCAGCGTTTCGGCGGTTTCCAGTTGCAATTATCCGGTCACGATTACTTGCACGAAATCGCAGGCCACGGCGGGTTGCGCCACCTACCGCTATTTAGTTTACACGGCTGCGGACGCTTACGGCAATTCCGCTACTTGCGCTCAAATGATCAGTTGGACGACGGACACGACCGCGCCGGTTCTCATTAATGCTCCCACTAACGCCACGCTCGGTTACAACCCGGTATCGCTTCCGACGGATCTGAGCATCAGCAATCTGGTTACGTTTTCGGAAACTTGCAGCAGCCCGAAGATTTCCGTGTCGCATGTCGACAGTGGAACTCCCTGCGCCGCCACCCGCACCTTCTACATCTCAGCCGTGGACGCCTGCGGCAACAAGTCGGTCACCAACCAAGTTGTCTATAACTATGCGATCGACACTAATTCCCCGGTGATCACTTCGGTTCCGCCCAGCACCAATCTCGGCTGCAGTTATACAACCTTGCCAACCGATGCCACCGTGACCAGCGCCATCACTGCCACGGACAACTGCACCCTGGCCAGCACCAACGTCACCCATGTTGACAGCACCAATGGCTTCATTGTCACCCGCACCTTTAGCGTCACGGTCACCGATGCGGCCGGCAACGTTTCAGCCATCAGCACCGTGGTCTATACTTGGTCCATCGCCACCGGCCCCAATATCAGCTGTGCTGCCGATATCACCATTGTTGGCACCAACGCTTCACCCAGCTTCACGGGTATTCCGTCAATCTATGATGCTTGTGGCAATCCGATTACTTGTTCAAACTCCACTTCCTTGACCACCAATTATTACAACCTGTATTGCGACCAGTTCTCCGGTTCGGCTTGCACGTTGAATAATCGTGCACCTGATGGCGCTGATATGGGCGGCTTCAAATGGACTGCCTGCACCAACTGGATCACCGGTGGCTCGCAGGCGGTTGTAACCAACTGCAATGCCAATGCTTTCTTGCCTTTCCAACCATCGCCCGGATGCTTGTATCAGGTAGCGGCCGACATTGAATGTGTGGGCGGCTCCAAGACCACCCCGACTTCCGATTGGATTGGATTGGGTTTCGCCAACGGCTTTACCACTGGCTCCGCTTGGTATTCGGCAAATAGTCCCGTCGGCTGGCAACTCTGCCGTAATTCCGGAAATACCAGTTATTCGGGACAGGTATTCGTCGGCACCGGCACTACCGGATGCACCAACATCACGTATTATCCGACTAATATCACGCATTACTCCGTTATCTTGGACACCCGTCCGGCCAACCCGAGTGCCTGGACTTTCACTTATCTGGTGAATGGCCAGGTGGTCACCCCAACCACTTGCTTTGGCGGCAGTGGTCCCAGCATCACCAGCGTGGGTTTCGGTCTCTATTCTACGGGCGGGGCCGCCGGCCATGTTAAAAATTTCTGTGTCAGTCTCGGCACAACAACGGTCGTCACGAACGGTGCGGCGTGCGCCAATGTGAGCTACACCGATACCGTGGTCCCGGGCACCTGCGCCGGCAGCGTCCATCTCGTTCGCACATGGTATGCTTGGGATAATCAAGGCCACACCAACACCTGCTCGCAGAATATCTACGAAACCATTCCTTTGCGGCCGGTGAGTTTCGCCGTGACCAGCACCAACCTTGGCTGCGCGCCGGCGACGTTGCCGACCGATGCCAACGTGGCCGCACTCGTCATCGCTTACAGCGGACTCGCGAGCACCAATATCACCTACGTTGATGTCACTAATAATTGCAGTGTCACTCGCACCTTCACGGTCACTGTGAAAGATGCCTGTGGCAACATCTCGCCGGCGGCAACGCTGGTTTACAACTGGGTGAATGCCGTGCCGGCCGTCCGTTGCTGGGTGAACGGCCCGACCAATGGCCTTTGTCTCTCCGCGTGTTCTTACACCTGCTGGGTAACCAATACCGGCAATGCCCCGTTCGCTAATTGCTCGGTGACTGCCTGTGGCCAGACCTTCACCTGTCCCGCCTTGAATCCAGGTCAAGGCTGCTCTTTTCCGATCAACTATACCTTCCAGACTAACGATCTTGGATTATTCAACTGCTTCGCCACAGCCACGGCCACTTGCGCCACCGCCTGCGCGCCGACCTGCAGTGGTTATGGTAACTGCACGACTACGGTTTGCGGCAGCCCTGGTTGCAAAATTGTCTGTTCCGGCCCGACCAACGGCCTGTGCAATTCATCGGGAACTTACCTGTGCTGGGTGACCAATACTGGCACATGCCCTTTCAGTTCCTGCCTACTAAGTGCGTGCGGACAGTCATTCAATTGTCCGTCGTTGAATCCCGGCCAAGGCTGCTGCATCCCGGTTAACTATACGTGGCAAATCGGTGACTGCGGTGCGTTCAGCTGCAAAGCGGTTGTCTCCTGCGTCTGCACCAACTCCATCGCGCCGACCTGCTCCGCGCAGTCCGCGTGCGGCACCTCGGTGGTCGGCGTTCCGAAATGCAATGTCACCGTCAGCGGCCCGAGCACCTGTTCTTGGATCCTCCCGGCAACTTATACTTGCTCCGTGGTGAACTGCGGCACGGCACCCATCAGCGCCTGCACCCTGACTGCCTGTGGCAAGAACTTCAGCTGCCCGGCATTGAAACCTGGTGAAAGCTGTTCAGTCACCTGCACGCAGTCGTTCAGCTTGGCGAATCTGTTCAGTGGCTTCACCTGCCAGGCGGTCGCCAACTGCACCTGTGCGCAGTCCACCAGTCCGACCTGTTCGGCGCAAGGAACTTGTTTCACCAGCCTTCACTGACAGGTTGTAATTGGCGTCAGCAAAATAAAATAGCAGGGCCGAACCTTTCAAGGTTCGGCCCTTTTATTTGAGATAGGCACCCGTGCAACGTCGATTCGCCGCAGTTGCGTTCGCCCGACCTTGGTCAATCTATAAGCAGTTCAGCCACTGCGAATGCTGGCTCTGAAACGCGCGGTCATGAGCGGGAACTAGGTGTTATCTTAGAAATGATTATTGAAAGCCCAGTCAAAAGCCGGGCGGGTTGTCGTAAAGATCGGGGGTGCGTCACCGATTGTTGGCGAACTACCTGGCAACATGATACCTGTCTTGGAATAAGCCTGGGCCAAGTCGGGTGGCGCAGTGAACGAACGTCGTTGAAAGTTTCTGTTGTTGAAAGGATGGCGCATTTAGGCAAAACTAAAAAAAATCCATCAATTTTAGCAAAGACCATTCCATGCGCGATATCACTATAATGCTGCAGTCGACCGGTCCCGGCGAAAGCCTGGCCACGGAAGAATTGTTTTCACTGGTGTATGAGGAATTGCGGCGGATGGCGGCGGTGCGGATGGCCAGCGAGAATGCCGGTCAGACATTGCAGCCGACGGCGCTGGTGCATGAGGCTTGGTTGCAATTGGTGAGTAATGGCGCGCAAACGTGGGAGAATCGCCGGCATTTTTTTGGCGCGGCCGCGGAAGCCATGCGGCGGATTTTGATTCTCAATGCCCGGCGCAAATCGGCATTGAAGCATGGTGGCGGACAGCTCCCGCTCAATGTTGAAGATTTTGAAATTAGCATCGCGACACCGGATGAACATATTTTGCTGATTGACGAGGGATTGTTGTGGCTGAAAAAGGAAAGCCCGGAGCTGGCGCGAATCGTGACGCTGAAGTTTTTCGGCGGGCTGACCAATGAAGAGGTGGCGGAAAGCATGGGGATCAGTTTGCGAACTGCCAATCGTCAATGGTTCTACGCCAAAATCAAATTGTTCCGCTGGATTCGTGAACAGACCTGATGAGCCTTGATTCACAACTGGAAGCGGCCATTTGCCTGGTCGCGTCGAATGTGCGGGACTCTGCCCTGCGCACGCAATTTCTGGACGAAGCCTGCGCCGGTGACGAAGGTTTGCGCGCAGCCGTGGAGGAAATGCTGTTAAACCATGTTGAAGCGGAGATTTTTTTTGCCCGGGGCCGGCTGGCGGTCAATGCGCCAGGATTGGGAGAGCAGACGGCGGAGGCTATCCGGGAGTTAAATACTGAAATTAATTTCACTGACGAGCAGTTTGGCAATCGCGTTGGCCGTTATAGATTGTTGCAAAAAATCGGCGAAGGGGGCTGCGGCGCGGTTTATCTCGCGGAACAGGCTGAACCGGTGCGACGGCAGGTCGCGCTCAAGGTCATCAAGGTGGGCATGGATACCAAAAACGTGATCCTAAGGTTTGAAGCGGAACGGCAGGCGCTGGCGATGATGGATCATCCGAACATTGCGCGGGTATTGGACGCAGGCGCGACGGAAACGGGCCGGCCTTTTTTTGTAATGGAACTGGTGCGCGGCACGCGCATCACAAAATATTGCGACGAAAATAATCTCGACACGGTCCAGCGGCTGCAATTGTTCGTCCAGATTTGTCACGCCATCCAGCACGCGCATCAGAAAGGCATCATTCACCGCGACATCAAGCCGTCGAATATTTTGGTCACGTTGCACGATGGGCATCCGGTGCCGAAGGTGATTGATTTCGGCATCGCCAAGGCAACGGAAGGGCGGCTGACGGACAACACGCTGTTCACTGCGGTCGAACAATTTGTCGGCACGCCGGCTTACATGAGTCCGGAACAGGCCGAAATCGCCGGCCTGGATGTGGACACGCGGAGTGATATTTACAGTTTGGGCGTGCTGCTTTACGAACTGCTGACCGGGCGGACGCCGTTTGACACGAAGCTGCTGCTACAGTCCGGGCTGGACGAAATGCGGCGAACGCTGCGCGAAAAGGAGCCGCAACTGCCTTCGACCATGATCACGTCGCTGCGGCGGACCGAATTGACGCTCACCGCCGGCCACCGTCACGCCGAGCCGCCCAAATTGATTTCCGAATTGAAGGGCGATCTGGATTGCATTGTCATGAAGGCGCTGGAGAAAGATCGCAACCGGCGATACGAAACCGCGAACGGCCTGGCGATGGACATTCGGCGCTATATCGACAATGAACCGGTGGTGGCGCGGCCGCCGAGCCGGCTCTACCGGCTGGAAAAACTGGTGCGGCGGAATAAGATTATTTTTGCCGCCGTGGGCGCGGTGGCTGTGACGCTGCTCATCGGATTGGGTTCCTCCACCTGGCTTTTTTTCCGCGAACGGGAGGCGCGCGAGCAGGAAACCCGGTTGCGGGCGGAGGCGGAAGATCGTGCCAAAATCACGCAGGCCGTTATGTTCGTCAGCCAGAAAAAATTCGACGAGGCGGACGACATTCTCAACGAGATAAAAACGTTCTCCGACAATCCCACGCTGGACAGCGTGTCCGCGTTCCGATCGGTCGGCGAATGGATGGCGCTGCAACGCCGCTGGTCGGTGGCGGCTGACCGCTACCATTCCCTGATCAAGATCGACAAGCTGGACCCGCTGAGCCAAGTCGGCTTGGATTACGAAGCCTTCGGTGTCGTGGAAGCGGAAAATCCGGACCGCGAAGCTTACCGGCATTTTTGGCAGACGACCGTGACGAATTTTTCCGCGACGCCGAACGAAAGCGTTTTCATCGCCTGCGTTTTGTTTCCGCTCGATAAAATACAAATCGAGACGTTGAAACCGACGGCAACTTATTTTGAAAATCGGTGCAATGCGCCGTCAACCAACCGGATTAATCAGTGGACGTATATGCCTATTTCCCTTTGGAAATACCGGTGCGGCGATTATGACGGGGCATTGGAATGGAGCCAACGCGGCCTGGCGCAGAAGGCCAAATTTTCGGCCTGTGATGTTGATTTGCACCTCATCACGGCCATGGCTGAATTTCAACGCGGTGAATCCAGCGACGCCGATTCCGAACTGGGTCAACAACGCGAATTAGTCGAAGCCAAATTCCGGGGCGGCTTGGACCGCGGCCGGTCGGACGCGGGCTATTGGTTCGACTGGTATTATGCCAGTCTCCTGCTACAGGAAGCCACGGCGCTAATCGATGGCGCTTCTGCGCCGCTGCAAACGGCCAGTCAGCCGTAAGGTTGACTTGATATGCTTGCCGAGGCCAAACCGGCTTCTGAAGCCAAAAACTTCATCTTTCGTAAGCTTTAAAATAGTTTAAAATTTTTGGCACATTTCGCCGCTGAAAATCACATGTATCAATACAACCATGATCATGTTCAAACAAAGCCGGCATTTTTTTGCCACGCTCTTCTTTGTAAAACCGCTTTTTTTCATTCTCCAACTGATTAAGGTTCGGACATTTTCGTGCATTAACCCCCTCATTCCAGATCCGCGTTATGAAAACCCATGCTTCCCACAATTTAGTGAAGTCCCCCAAAGCAATCCGTAAAAACACCCACCCATCAGCTCAAAACACCATGAAATCAAAAGCCTGCCCTGCGCCTCGTTTCGCGAAGCTCTTTTTATTCTGCGGCCTGCTGGCTGCCGCCGCACTTACCGCCAATGCCGGAAACGGCGTGGATACATGGAGTTCTTCCGGCACCACTGCCAACTGGGGCGGCACCGGTGCCAGCGGCAACTGGACCGGCGCCAATACTCCGCCGATCACAGGTGATTCATTGTTGTTCGATGTGGATAATAGTGCCGGTTCAGGATCGGGGGATGTTTTAACGGACAACCTCACGGTCGGCGGATCCAATGCATGGACTTTCGCAAACATCACCTTTACCGCCAACGCTCCGTCCTACACTATCGCGCCGGGCACCGCGGCTGGCCAGGGGCCGGGCGCAGGGTTCACGCTGGGCACCGCCACGCCGTCAACCGTAATTAATCAAAATAGCGGTAGTTCCATCATCATCAAAGATCCTTTGTTTTTGGGGGCGGCCAGCCAAACGATGGCGCTTACCGGCGGCGGCAACTTAACCCTGAGCGGTGCCATCAGTGGGGCGGGCGGCATAACTGTCACCGGCACCGGCACGCTGATTCTGACCAATGGCGGAGTGACTGCCGTGGCGGCAGAAAATTACACCGGTAACACCGTGGTCAATGGCGCGACCTTGACGCTATTCGGCCCGAACGCCGGCACTAGCGGTATCTACAAAAGCAGCAGCCTGACGATCAGCAATGGTGGCATGGTAGTGGTTGGCATGGACAACGCATTGGCCGGATCTGGCGGCACGCTTGGCGCACTGCCGATCACCGTGGATAGTGGCAGCACGCTAACTTCTCTGAACACCGCCGACGGCGGTGCTGGAACATCCACGCACATCCGCGGGCTGTTGACGTTAAACGGTGGAACTTTAGCGACGGGCGGAAGCGGCAATCAGCCCGCCTATGGTTCATGGGATTTGGATGATGGGGTGGTTGTGGGGCCAGGCACTAGCACGACCTCAGTCATCAGTGCCTTAAACGTGGTCCCCGATCAGGCCGGTGGAACGGTTTTCAACGTTGGCGTCAGTGGTGCCTCTCCTGATTTAGATGTTCAAGGCACCTTGATCCATGGCACCGGCCAGGCTGATACCGGCATTAACAAGCAAGGAAGCGGCACCATGCAGCTTGATGGCATCAATACTTACACTGGACCGACCACGATCAGCGCAGGAACCCTGACCATCTCCAGCAGCGGTTTATTGGGCGGGGCCATCGGTGCCTATGCGGGTTTGATAACAAACAACGGCACGCTCAATTATAATGACTCGGCCGCTCAAACTTTCTCCGGTGCCATCGCTGGCAGCGGCGTAATCAATGTGAATGCTGGAACCTTGACGTTAGGGGGAGCAAACAGTTATAGCGGTGCCACCACCGTCGCCAGCGGCGCCAATCTGACAGTGGTCTCGGGGGGTGTCAGCAAGAGTCCGATCACGATGTCCTCGGGAACCACCTTTTCGGAAAACGTGGTTACGGTCGGGGGCCAATGGAGCCTGACCAACAACCTGACCTTTGTCGACAGTTCGCCAGCCTTGGTGATTAATTTTTCCAACTCGCTCAGCGCAACCGTCGCGCCGCTTTCGATCACTGGCAACATTAATTTCGCCACCACATTGACCCTGACGCTGAATGGCAATGCTTTGATTCCGACGGGAACTTATCCGCTGATTACTTGGACCGGCACCGCTTCCGGCACCGCGCCCACCACCGCCAATGGAAACGTGACCATCAATTTGACCGGCGTCACCGCCACCGTGGTTCAAAGCGGAAGCACCATCAACCTCGTCGTTTCCAGCGGCACCGGCCCGGTCTCTTGGAACACCGGTTCCGGCACTTGGAATACTACCTCGGCAAACTGGCTGGGATCACCGACCTATAAAGACGGTGATGCCGTGACGTTTCCCGATACAACCGGTTCCAGTCCGCTCACGGTGACGCTGAATTCGACCGTTACTCCGAGCTCCGTGGTATTTACCAATAACACCAAAAATTATGTGTTGTCAGGCAACGGTGGCATTGCTGGAGCAACCAGTCTAACCGAGCAAGGTTCTGGTTCGCTCACCCTGAGCACGGCCAATACCTACACCGGTCCGACCGTCGTGAACAATGGAACTTTGACCTTGGATTTTACACCGGCGTCGGCGCCCGCGGGAGGCATTATTTCTTCTTCGTCAACCCTGACCTTGGGCAATGCTACCTTAAATATCTTGGGGAATGCTTCCACGCCCAGCAGCCAGACTTTTGCGAGCACGGCGTTCACCGCCGGCAACGGCGTGATCACTTTTGGAAATAATAATCCGACGCTCGTTTTGGGCGGCGCAATTTCCGCGACGAAAGGTGCGACGGCAGTAATCCCCGCCACGGGCGGAACCGTTTCCACCACCGTCGCCGGCGGGGCGGCCGGCAACGTGCTTGGCACCGGCGTTGTAGCCAATGATACGGCAGGTTTTGCGACGTTCGGGAATTCGGACTGGGCTAGTTCGACTGGAGGCTCAATCGTAGGATTGAGTTCCGGCGCAGGCTATGTGACCACCATGGGTGGCACTGGACAGGGACAGAATTTGGATTTGCAGGCAAACTATACCGCAGGGGGCAATGTTGGCACCACGACACTTCGGTTCAACACTCCGTCAGCCAATGTTGTTAACATCAACGGTAAATGGATAGTCATCAATGCCATTTTGGTCACGCCCAACGTGGGCGCCACAAACTGCTACATCTGGAGCGGCAATGGCACCACCGGCGGCGGCGCCTATTATCCGGTATATTCAACATCGGCCACCGGACAAGAATATATCTGGCAGAATAATCTGGCCGGCTATTTTATTGATAATGGCTCGCTCGCCAACAATCGAGCTGGGAACTCCACAACAGCAGTGACATCCTACATCCAAGCGGGCCCGGGAACGGTTGTGCGCGGGCCAAACACTTACTCCGGTCCATACTCCGGCACCAATTTCTTAAATGGCGGCTTTACGGTAATAACAACCGACAATGCCTTGGGTGTTCCTGCTACGGCGGCGGGAGTAGTCCTTAGTAGCGGCACCCTCGTAGCCAATGCCACCATGACGCTCGATAATGGTGGTGTAAATCCGCGGCCAATCATATTGCTTAACCAAGGCGGCGGGCTCGCTGCCACGGCCAACACGACTTTGACCGTGGACGGCACCATCAGCGGCGGCACGGGTCCGTTGATCATCGGTATTCCAGCTTCTGCCGCAAACGGAAATGTGGCTGGCTTGTTACCTGGCAGCGGCGCGGGCACGGCAAACACCGCGCCGGTTTATGCCACCGGCACAGTAAGTTTGACGGCGGTGAACTCTTATACTGGCGGCACGGTGCTGGACACTGGAGTATTAAGCATCGGCAGCGGTTCGCTGGGCACCGGCGGAGTAACCTTTAATGGCGGCACTTTGCAGTGGAATAACACCAGCCCGGATATTTCAGCCCAGAAAGTAACCATCAATTCCGGTGGTGGCACAGTCGACGTCAATGGCAAGACCATTACGCTGGCCAACTCAATCGGCAACAGCGGCAGTGGTGCGCTGACCGTGACCAACTCCGGTGCGCCGGGAGTTGGCGGTTTGTTTTTAAACGGCGGAGTATCTTATACCGGTGGCACGATCGTATCCTCTGGCGCAGTCTTGGGCGGCACGGGCACCATTGCCGGCAACGTTACTTGGAATAGTGGTTCGTTTGCAACCTTGAGCAGCAGTTCCCTGTTGACAGTTTCCGGCGCGGTCACTTTGAATAATCCCACCGTGAACGTCGTCGCCTCCGGACTGACCACTGGAGTTTATACTTTGTTGACCGCCACCGGCGGGATCACCGGCGGGTCAACCGTCAACGCTACTCCTGGTGGAACCGGAGTGGTCGCCACCGGCTTTGCCGGCACTGTTTCCATCAGCGGTAACTCGGTTATCCTGACGGTCACGCAATCCGGCGTGACGGAAACTTGGACCGATGTCAACAGCGATCAAAACTGGTCAGAGGCGAACAATTGGAGTGGTTCCTTTGTTCCGCATCGTCCCGGAGATGTTGCCACCTTCGGCCTCGGCGGTGTGGGTTTGCCGGTCAATTTGGATCAAAATGAAACCGTCGGGGGAATCGCCTTTACCAATGCCAGTTCCTACATCGTTACGGGAGCCAACACGCTTACTTTGGATGGCTCAGGTCATGGTGCCGCTATTGGGGTGACCGCCGGCACTGGCAATGCAATCAATACCGCTGTCAAACTGAATGACAATCTTACAGCCTCAATCAATTCTGGAGATGCTTTGACGCTAGGTGGTGTCATTGCGAATCAGTCCACGCCCGAAACGGTGACGGTCAATGGCGGTGGCACGATTAACATAACTAACGCCAACACTTATGGTCCCGCTGCTGGCACCGTCGGCACCACTTTGGGCGGAGCCACTGTGCAAGTTAACAAGAACACTTCGCTGGGCTCAGGTGATGTGAATGTCACCAGCAGTTCTACTTTGCAAGCCGGTGCGGCTGGCGTGAATCTGGCGAACAATATCATCGTTGCCAATGCCAATACAATTTCAGTGGCCGGCGGTGGAAATAATTTGACACTCAGCGGCGTGATCAGCGGGAACGGCAGCCTGACCGGAGTTGGTTCGGGCACGGTGACATTGAATGGAGCCAACAATACTTTTGCCGGCGGCACCGTGCTGAATTCCGGAGTTCTGGGCATCGTGGCGGACGGCGCGGCGGCGGGAAATTCCGGCAGTTTGGGGGTGGTCCCAGCATCGACTGCGCCCAATAATATTATTCTTAACGGCGGTGTATTATTAGGTAGTTCAACCTTGGCTTTGAATCCGAATCGCGGCCTCGGCATCGGTTCAGCCTCGATTGCCAATAGTGCTATCACCACTGGCTTCATTGACGCCGCCGGCGGCCAGTTTTTTACAATAAACGGTGTCTTAGGAACCGCCGGCAATGTCGGCACCAATAACCTCACAGTAAACAGCCAACCCGGCAGCACGGGCACGGTAATTTTGGCCGGTGCCAACACATTTAATGGCACCAACATCATCGCCGGTGGCACCGAGCAACTCGGCAATTCGCAGGCCTTGCAGAACAGCAGTTTGTATTACAACAACCAAGGGGGAAGCTTGAGTTTTGGCACTCTTACGGCCGCAACCCTGAATGGCTTGTTCGGCTCGCAAAATCTGGCGCTGATTAACTCGACGAGTGGTCCGGTCGCCCTGACAATTGGTGTCAACAATGCCGGTGGAGTCTTCTCGGGCAATCTTTCAGGACCAGGCTCGATCATTCATCAAGGTTCCGGCACGGAAGTGTTTTCGCACGCTACTTATGGCGGCGGCACAGTAGTCGAAGCCGGCAATGTAGTCTTCAACAATCCTAACATTATTGGTGGCAGCTTGGATCTTTCCGGGGTGGTTCAATACAATTATGCCGCCAGTGTAGTCATTAATGGTGGGTCACTGACCTCCACCAATGGAACCTATATCACTTCTAATACGGGCTATACGGCCACTTCCGGGGTCTATAACAATCTCTGCACTTTGATCATTACCAATAACGCCGTCTTTGTCTCCGCCGCGGACGCTGGCGGCCGTGCCATCAGCTTCGGCCGAGGCAATTGTCGTCCTGGTATCGGCCAAACGTTGCAGGTTGGCAACGGTCTTGGCGACGGCACGGTGGTTACCGCCAATGGCGCTTTGGACATGTATTATTCTTCCGGCGGCAGCACCGTCGGTAATTGCACCGTGAACTTAAACGGTGGCACCTTGGTGGTGAACAGCATTCAGCAAAGCACCGGTGGTGGCAATCAAACTGCGTTCATCAATTTTAATGGCGGGGTTTTGACGGCGGGCACGAATGATCCCGCCGGCGGTAATTTCCTTCCCGCCTTGAATTATTTGACGATTAATGTGACCAATTCCACGGTGCCTGCTTTCCTTAACAGTTCAAACTTTACCGTAACGATTGCCACCGCGCTCAAAGGTGGTGGCGATGCGGGACTGGTCAAGCAGGGTGCTGGCACGCTGGTTTTAGCCGGTGGCAACACTTATACCGGACTAACCACAGTCAGCAATGGCACACTCTTGATCTCCGGTGCGCTTGATAATGCGAGTGAAAATTTCGCGGTGAATGACGGCAAGGCCTTCGGCGCATTCTACAACGGTTCGACCACCCCTCAAGTCGGCACCATCACACTCGGTCAAAGCAGCGGTTCGACCTTGGTCTTTACCAACCTCTCCAGCACCTCCGCAGCGGCCATTCATGCCGATTACATCTACCTAAATGGACATTGCACGGTCAAATTGACGGATACAATTAACATGACGGCTGGCAACGAGTATCCACTCATTGAAATCGGCGGCGGTATCATCACAAACAGCGGCAATGGTTTCAGCCTTTCTCTGCCGATTGGCGTCACCGCCACATTGACTAACGACCCCAGTATCATTCCCGGCTTCACCACGCTGGCGTTGAATGTGACGAGCATTGTTCCCTACACGCCTCCGGTCATTTTCACCGGCGTGAAGATTTCCGGCAATGATCTTGTGCTTACCGCCACGGGTGGCAATGCCGGCGATGCGGTCACGGTATTGACCACTACAAATCTCACCCTGCCGATGGCCCAATGGTCAACCGTAACCACCGGGAACTATGATGGCAACGGCAACTTTAGTTACACTGTCACCGGGGCTTTGGGTTCCGGTTTGCCGCAACAATATTACCGTCTGCAAGGACAGTAATCTGGCTCATTTGCATGCCAATCTGAGTGGTTGATAATTGGCAGCTCGAATCATTGGGTTTTTGATGCCGCGTCAGATAATCGTAAAAATTTGAACGAGTCCGTTATGGGGGGCTTGTTCGGAGCAAAGCGGGGTGTCGGCTTTTGGGTTGCCGGCATCCCGCAATTTTTTCAAAAAACGAGGGGGATTTTCTATTGAAATTATGAGCAGTAAAATTGCGTTAGCTTTGCGGGCCTTGACTTTACGTTGATTGAATTACTGGTGATTATCGCCATTATCGACATCCTCGCGGCAATGTTGCTCCTGCCGCTGTCCAAGCGTAGCAAAAGTTTTAAATCATACGGTGCGTCTCTAACCTGCATCAAATGGGCTTGTCGCGGCTATATATGAAAACGACAAGGACACTTTTTCCTATTCAGTAAATGGCTGGCTGGTGGGACACCTGAAACGGTTCATCGTAGACCTTGTATTTATACTGCTTGCTGGCGTCGTGAAGCGTGCGGCCAATCGCCAGCTAGCATTATCTTGGAGGCCAGCCCGGCATTGAAGATTTGCGTGTTGCCCTCGTTGATTTTTCCGGCCACGGAAAATTCTTGTTTTGCCTGCCCAGCGGTGAATAATCGTCGCACACCTTGTTCACATGAAAACACAATTCTCTCGCCGCAAATTTCTCAAAACCTCCACGCTGGCCGCAGCGGCCGGTATGAGCGTGCCGATGCGGTGGAGCCGCACTCGCGCCGCCGATGCGCCCGAGGAACTAACCAGCACCCTCAACACGACAAATGCTTTGGCCGCCAGTCCGGATGTCTGGCGGCACGACACGCCCGAACTAGTTGCCGCGGCGTTGAAAGACATTCCTGGCGTCGGGCCGGGACCATTTCAGGAAAGCTGGGATTCCATCGCACAAAACTACAAGGATCCGGACTGGTTCCGCGACGCCAAGTTCGGCATTTATATGCATTGGGGGATCTATTCCGTTCCGGCGCATGGCAGCGAGTGGTATGTGCGCTATATGTATGGCGGCAACAAAGGCATCATGGACTGGCACACTGAGCATTTCGGGCCGCCAACCAAGTTTGGCTACAAGGATTTTCTGCCCATGTTCACCGCCGCGAAATGGGATCCTGACGAATGGGCAACCCTGTTCAAAAAGGCTGGTGCGAAATATGTCTTCGCCCCCGGCGAACATCACGACGGGTTTTCCAATTGGGACAGCAAGGTCAATCCATTCAACGCAAAAAACTATGGCCCGCATCGCGATTTGGATGGCGACCTCATCGCAGCGGTGCGAAAAGCGGGCTTGAAGACGGGCATTTCGGATCATTCTTTTTTCCATTTCCAATTTATTCCGGCGCCCCCGCCGGGCAGCGATTTGTTCAGCAGCGATCTCTATGACGCGAAGTGGAAGGATTTTTACACCGTCGCCGACCGCAGCAATAAGGCCCGTGTCACATTCATGCACAACTGGGTGGCGAGACGGATTGAGACCATTGACAAATACCATCCCGACATGCTGTGGTTCGACATGGGCACCGACCACGCCATTGATCCTTTGAAAATTCGCGTGGCTGCCTATTACTACAATCGCGCCCGCGAATGGGGCAGGGAGGTAGCCATCAGCGCCAAGGGAGCCGCGTGGGTTTCCGGCCAGATCATGGATTATGAACGGGAAGGCCGCGCGCCGATGGAATTGACTGATTGGGTCTGGCAGCCGGACGATCCGATTCAAAATAAATTCGGCTACGTCGAAGGCATTCATCCCGGTTCGCCCGGCGGCTACGTCGTGAAGATCGTTGAAAACGTCAGCAAGAATGGCAATTATCTGCTGAACATTTCGCCGAAAGCGGACGGGACAATTCCGCAGGAACAACAGGATGTGCTGCTGGCCATTGGCAAATGGCTCGGAGTAAATGGCGAGGCGATCTACCACACGCGCCCGTGGACAAAATTTGGCGAAGGCCCGGTCGCCGACGCTTGCGCGGCGTCAATGGCTAAGCTCCGCGCCACTGGAAATTTTGCCGGACGCCTCAATGGACAAAACATGGCCGGCGACGGAGTCGGCGGCGGTGGCGTTTCGCGCAATGGATATTCGCCCAAGGACATCCGTTTCACCACGCGCGGCGACACGCTTTACGCGATGGTGATGAAATGGCCGGACGATGCATCAGTCACCGTCAGTTCGCTCGCCATGAGCCAGGCGGGGCAGGGAAAAGTCGGAAAGGTGGAATTGCTCGGCCACGGCGAGCCGCTCCGATTCACGCAGGACGCCGCAGGATTGAAGGTCAAATTCCCGGCTGAAAAACCTTGCGAGTTTATTTATGCCCTGAAAATCACGGGAATGAAGTTGGCATGACTTAATTAATTGGAGAAAGCCACCAAAAAAATAAATTTAACGTCGCAGCGAGGCGCGGGGACGTAATCGAAGCAAAACGCTCATACAGTCCCCAGCCCGACGAGCACACAAACGCATATTTCCACGCCAGGAAAACATTCGTTCGCTGCGCTTTCTGCGCTTGATTTTGAGGTCATCGGGGCTGCAAGCTTAAAGTTGCATCTCCGTTGCATCATCACTTTTTGGCCGTTTTAGCTCGTTTTTGATGTCTGGAAAAAATTTTTCATTTTTTTGAGCCTTTTGGCTAGCCTTTTTCCGCGTATAAGCGTAGAACCCAAACAATGTTTACCCAATGTCTTCATAACCGTGGCAACGCGATCAAATTCTATGAATGGGCATTTGTTGGCATATTTCTCCTTTTCGTGACTGCTGTGGACGCACTTTTGAATCCTTAAAACTCTTGCAATAACAACCCAAAACCCATGAAAAAAACGCAAATAGTTCAAATCACCTGCCTGCTGTTTCTAGCAGGCGCATTAAACCTGAGCGCGGCCAACGGCACTTGGACGAATGATGCCAGCGGCAACTGGAGCGGCGCGGTGAACTGGCTCAACGGCATCGTCGCTGACGCATCCGGTTCCACGGCTGATTTCAGCACCATCAACATCACTGCCAACCGCACCGTCACCTTGGATGCGGCGCATACCCTGACGACGTTGAAGTTTGGCGACATTTTGCCGGATTCCAACTGGACGCTTTCCGGCGCGAACACGCTGACGCTTGCCGGCACGACGCCGACGATCAATGTCCTCAATCAAAGTGCCACGATTAGTTCCGTGATTGCCGGGACCGCCGGCTTGACCAAAGCCGGTCTGGGTTCGCTGACACTCAGCGGCACCACGGACACGTTCACTGGTGGACTCAAGGTCAACGCCGGGACGCTGACGTTGGATTACAATGCCAGCGGTTCCCCTTCGAGCACGCTCGTGCCTTCGCAGGCGCTGACACTGGGCGGCGGCGCGCTGAATTTGAATGGCAATGCCGGAACGGCGACCAGCCAGATTTTTGCGGGCGCGACTTTTAATGCAGGAGCTTCGGCGATCAACGCTGCTCCGGCTTCCGGGGTGAACTACCCTACGTTGACACTTGGCGCGTGGACGTCGGTCATCGGCGGGGCGGTCATGTTTAACGGCCCGGCCACGACCACTTACAGCGGCGGGAATAGTGTTACGCCAACCAGTGTGGCGGCAACGGCCACCCTCACGACCACCACCGTCGGGCCTGGCGCTTTTGGGCTGGTTTGTGGGGGAACGGGTTTTCCCACCACCGGCGCTTATGCCACCGTGGGGCTTTACGATTGGGCGTCAACTGATTTGGCTGGCGGCACGGCGGGAACCACCCCTTATACCATCATTGGCGGCAGCCAAGTAACGGGCTTCTATTCGACGACTACTTTTGCCGCTAATAACCTGGATGTTCCTGCGGCGGGTTTTGCCCTTCCCTCCGGCACGCAAAATGGCCATTCCTTGCGATTCAACACCCCGTCGGCCACGGCCAATACGCCAACCGTCGTCAGCAATCCGAGTGGTGTCAACGTGGGCATCTTGGGCATTTTGGTCACGCCCAACATGGGCGCGCAAAATGCCGCTATCAGCGGCATCACTTGGGGCGTGGTATATGGTAGCACCGGCGGCAAGGCCTGCGCTTTGCAATTGTGGCAGAACAACACCCTGGGATTTTTCAACTTCGCGGCTAATTTTTACAATGGTCGCAGCTCAAGCCCGTCCGTTAACAGCATCGTGCAGAATGGTCCTGGCACCGTCGTCTATTCCGCCGTCAACACGCAGACGGGACCGACTTGGTTGAACGGCGGTTATTCAATGATCGGAGCGGATTCCGCTTTTGGCGCACCAGCCACTGCGGCCGCGATTTATCTTAACGGCGGCACCGTGGTGGCTAGCAATTCGTTGGCACTGGATAACGGCAGCGGATTGAATCCGCGCCCAATCACACTCTTGGGAAATGGTGGCGGGTTGGCGGCGGTTGCGGGCACCACTATGACGGTAGATGGTCAGATCGGCAGCGCGGCAAACACCGGTCCCTTGGTGATCGGTATTCCGGCCTCGGCGGCCAACGGTTATGTGGCGGGTTTGCTGCCCGGCACCGGCACCGGCACCGCGAACACGACTCCCGTTTATGGCACCGGCACCGTGGCGCTCAATTATGCCAGCGGAACGGCTGGCAACTTTCAATATGGCGGAACGCTCATCACCGGCGGTGCCACGCTGAATATCAATTCCCAGTATGATTTGGGTGGCGGCGACCAAGGTCCGACGACCTTCAATGGCGGTATCTTGCAATACCGGTCCACGTTGGCGACCGGTGCGGCGGGAAGTGCTTTGGATATCAGTGGCCAACCGATCACATTCGCCGGCAGCGCCACCGTGGACGTCAATGGTCATGCAATTATTTTTGCCAACTCTATTGGCAATGGCGGCAGTGGTTCGTTGACTGTGGCGGATTCGACTGGCGGAGGGAATTTGACTTTGCAGGGAGCCAATGCTTACACCGGGGGGACGACGGTGAATAACGGTGTGACTTTAAATGTGAACAACACGAGCGGCAGCGGCACCGGTTCGGGCCTTGTCACTGTGAATAGCGGCGGCACGCTGGGCGGCACCGGAACGATTGCCGGCGGTGTCACCTGGCAGTCTGGAGCGTTGGCCTTGTTCACCGAAGGCTCGCCGCTCACCATAACCGGTTCGGTCAACTTGAACGGCAATGCCTTGACCGTGAACATTCCCGGCGTTACGCCGCTGCCGATCGGCACTTATACCTTGTTGAATGCTTCCAATGGGATTACCGGTTCCTTCAATAGCAGCACTCCTGCCTTTACGGGCGCGCTTCCAGCGATTGGAACGGTCTCCACCATTTCCACGACGTCCACCAATGTGTTGCTAGTCATTGCCTCGGGTGGCGTGCAGGCGACGTGGACCAACAGCGTTAATGGCAACTGGTCCGGCGGCACCAACTGGAGCAGTAATCCAAACGTGCCCCACGCTGCAGGTGATTCGGCCACCTTGGGCTTCGGTTCGGCATTGACGACGATTACGCTCGACGCCAACGAAACTATCGGCGGGATTTTAATGACTAATCCCAACTCGTTTGTGATTGCCAATGCCGGCAATACCTTGACATTTAACAACAATGGCGCGGGGGCCGTGGTGGCGGTGAGCGGCGGGGTGACGAACTCGATTCAGACCGCGGTGTCACTGAGCGACAACACGACGGTGACGGTGGCCAGCGGCGATTTGCTGGCCATTTCTGGAATTGTTTCCAACAGTCCTGCTGCAACCAAGGCCCTGACAGTGAATGGCGCTGGAACCACGATACTCTCTGGTGCCAACAGCTACGGCCCGGCGGCGGGCAGCGTGGGCACTACGTTGAACGGCGGAGGAACCTTACAAGTAGGCAACAATAGCGCGCTCGGTGCTGGCGATTTGAATGTCACCGCCAGCAGCACCCTACAGGCGGGCGCTTCGAGCCTGAACGTCGGCAACAATATCGACGCCGGACTGGGCGTGACGGTCACGGCCAACAACAACGGATATAATCTGACGCTCGGTGGCACGATCAGCGGTGCCGGCGGCTTGGCCGAGGTCGGCAGCGGCAGGGTGACGCTGAACGGCAATAACACCTACAGCGGCATCACGATTTTGAATGCAGGCGTATTGAGCATCTCTTCCCCGCACAATGTAGCGAATACACCCAGCATCATCCTCAACGGCGGTGATCTGCTGGGCAACGGCACCTTCGCAGAAAATAATACCATCGGCATTGGTGCCAACAGCGGTGTTAGCGGTTCGATCGGCCTGATTGATGCCGCCAGCGGCCAGACATTCACGGTGAACGGGGTTATCGGCTCGGCGGGCAACACCGGGGTGAACTCGCTCATCGTCAACAGCGGCGGCAATGCGGGCACGGTGCTGCTTGCGGCCACCAACACCTTGAACGGGTTCACGTCCATTTCCAATGGCGTGCTCGAACTGGCCAGTTCGCTGGCTTTGGGAAACAGCACGCTGGTGGACAACACCACCAATGCCTCGGTGCTCTTCACGAACATCGCCGCCGCCACGCTGGGTGGCCTGAGCGGCACCAATCCCGCGGTCAACATCGGGCTTACCAATGTCTCCGGCGCGGCGCTGACCCTGTCCTTAGGCAATAATAATGGAAGCGCAGCCTACGCCGGCAACCTCTCGGGGATTGGCGGGGTGAATGTGATCGGCACCGGCACCCAGACGTTGTCGGGTGCGACCTACAGCGGTAACACCTTGGTCTATAGTGGTGGACTGTTCCTTAACGGCCCCAGCAGTCTGACCAGCCATCTCGACATCTCCGCCCAGTTCGGCGTGGCCAATGTAGCCATCAACGGTGCCACGTTGACTTCTCCCAACGGCTTGTATATCACTTCGCCAACGGGCAGCTCGGGCACAGTCTATGGCAACTCGGCAACCTTGAGCATCACCAATGGTGCCCAAGTGACTGCCAATGCGGATGGCAACGGACGCGCCATCAGTTATGGAAATGGTAACGGCCGACCGGGCGGCAATGGTTTTCTGACGGTGGGAACCGCGGGCGACACCACGACGTTGGTCACGGCCAATGGCGCGCTGGATATGTTCTTCACCTCGGGCGGTAGCACGGTGGGAAATTTCTCCGTGAACTTAAACGGCGGCGTTCTCGCCGTGGATAACATCCAGGAATCCAGCTATGGTAGCCAAAGCGGCACATTTAACTTCAACGGTGGCTTGTTGCGGACATTGAGCAATGACGTGGGTGGCGGCTTTTTTCCCGCCTCCCCGGCGCAGTTGACCGCAGTGGTCAATGCGGGCGGCGCGGTGATTGATGCCAATGGTTTTAATATCACAGTGGCCAACGTCTTGAAGCATGGCACTGGTTCCCCGGACGGCGGTTTGACCAAGCTGGGGGCGGGATATCTGACGTTAAGTGCCGCCAATACCTACACCGGCAACACGACTATCAGCAATGGTGTTCTGGCTTTGAGCGGCTCGGGAGCCATTGTCGGCACAAATATCATTGTGAACGGCGGTGCGACCTTTGATGTTTCCGCCCTCGGATCCTGGACGCTTGCGACCGGCCAGACATTGAGCAACAAGACTTCAACGGCGCAGCTCGGAGGCAGCATCGGCACGGCTGCCGGCACGGTCGCACTCAACTACGCCGCCGGCACCCCGGCATTCAATGTCTCCAACGGTGTCTTTACCGTGTCTTCCACCACCGTGTTTAACGTCAATGTCACCGGGGCGGCCCTGGGCTTGGGGAGTTATAAATTGATCTCCACCAATCTGGACGGCTCCGGCACTATTACGGTCGCCGACTCTTTGCCGACCGTGGTGACTGTGGGTGGTGCCGGCTTGGCTGGCGGCACGGCCCCGTCGCTGCAAATCAATAACGGCGAACTGTATCTCGCCGTGGTTTCCGCTGGCCCGAGCGGCCCGGGTTACCTGACTAATAGCATCACTGGCAACGTGCTGTCCCTGTCGTGGCCCGCCGGTCAAGGCTGGACATTGCAAGTCCAGACGAACAGCCTCTCGACTGGTCTCGGCACCAACTGGGTGAGCCTCCCGGGAAGCAGCAGCCAATCCAGCACGAACATCACCATTGATCCCACCTTGCCGACAGAGTTCTTCCGGCTGGTGGCTCCGTAAAGTTTTAAACGAGTTCATGCGGCTCGCTTGAGATTGAGCGGGGTGTCGGCTTTTGGGTTGCCGGCATCCCGCATAATTTTTGAAAATGACGAGGAACATTTCGATAACTTCAAGCAGAACGTGAATTGCGCTAGGTTTGGTGGCCTTGTTGGCTTAAGGTTGCTTGAATCGTCGGTAGTCATCCCCATTATCGCCAAAATTGTAGCCTTGCTGCGGCACAGCACGGCAAGAGCATCGCACATAAAAATGACACTTCTCCCCCCAATTATTATCCACTTTTAAAACCGACTGCGGCATCGAAGTTCGTGGGCGGAGTGCGGATTGCAGCAGGTTCCGGCTCGGCATGACCGCGGTCACGATGGCTACTAGCGACGCTCAAAAATCCTTGAAATCACTTTAAAAAACCTTTGACACCGCCATGCGGGCGGCACGGAACTCAATCAGCCGGAAGTTGCTTCATTAGACTTGCTTGAAAGGGATGAATGTTGGAATGTCGTGGAAGAATCCGAAAGACTATGGCCTTGCGATTTGCGCCGCTTATCAGAGCGACATCACCACTAGACCGATTCCACCTCCGATCAAATCGGCGGGTGAAATTTACTTTCTTGTCCCGCAACCTCGTGCTGATAGTTATGTTCTCTTTGTTGAATGGAAGTTTAGCTATTGAAGCATCTCAGGAGAGGACGTTCTTTGCTACTCATCATTGGTTGCGGGAGGACGGCCTTCCTCAAAACGCCGTGACGGCCGTGGTTCAGACCCATGATGGATTTATCTGGGTCGGCACCTACAGGGGACTGGCGCGGTTTGACGGTGCGCGTTTCACCGAATTTGACTATAGCCCGTCTGGAGTCCTCAGTAGTCGCGTGACTAGCTTGTTTGAAAGCAAGGACGGTGCCTTGTGGCTAGGCCATGAAGATGGAGAATTGACGCGCTATGCGGACGGCAGATTTGAAAACTATCCGATAAATGCAAAATGGCGGCGCGGAAAAATCACCGGCATCGTTGCTGATGAATCGGGGGACATCTGGTTGCAAAATGATGACGGCCTCATGGCACGTGCTCGCGACGGTTTGGTTTTAACTCCCGAACCCGGTAGTTATACTGGCAATTTGCAACTAATCTGCAACCAGCAGGGTAATGTCTGGGTTGGCCGCAATGGCCGCATTTCGGCGCTGCATCAAGGCAGGCTTACGCCGCTTGCCTTGGGGGCTGCCAACACCAACACTGCCTTTATCGGCATCGGCGCGGCCCGCGACGGGGGGGTATGGATGGTTACAGCCACCCAAGTGCGTGAATGGAACAATGGGCGTTGGACAAATGAACGGGGAATACCTCCCTTTAATGAAGCGCCTTTGGGCAAACTCACGGAAACTCGGGATGGAACGCTGGTGGGTTCCACCTCGGATCATGGGTTTGCGCTCATATTCCCCGATGGAAAGACCTCGGTTTTCAACCGGGCAACCGGATTTTATTCCGATTGGATTTTGTCATTTTGTGAAGATCAGGAAGGCGGATTATGGGTGGGGACGGGCGGTGCCGGTCTGGCTTTGCTCCGAGAAAGCTGCCTGCAAACTATTTCGCCACCCGACGCCTGGCAGGGGCGAGCGATCTTATCGGTCTTCGCTGATCGCGAAGGGGCATTGTGGGTCGGAACGGAAGGCGCCGGCGCCTATCGTTTTCAAAACGGAATTTGGACGAACTACTCGGTTAATGAGGGTTTGACGAATCCGTATTTGTGGTCGTTCGCTGAGGATAATGCGGGCAATCTTTGTGCCGGCACTTGGAATGGCGGTTTGTTTTTCTGGCGCGGCGGACATTTTGAGCAAGCACCGGGCTTGGAGCAGATGGTCACACCCATGACCGCGCAGCTGGCTGCAAGAGCGGGCGGATTATGGATCGGCACGCGTATGGGGCTATTGCGCTATGATGCGGCGGGGAAAATTTCATGGGTCGAAAAAAAGGAGCGCTTTAGTGATAATTTTGTGCGGTGCATCACTGAGGAACGCGACGGCACCGTCTGGTTCGATATGGTCGGCAAAGGGCTGTTCTGTCTGCACAATGGCGAGTTGAAATCTTTTCGCATACCTGACGGCCTGCCTTCCGATTTTGTGCAATGTCTGCATCCGGATGAAAAGGGCGAAATCTGGATTGGAACTTTCGGCGGTGGCCTCTGCCGGTTTAAAGCCGGAAAATTTGCCACGGTTGGTCAAAAACAAGGCTTGTCAGACAATGTCATTTGCGACATCCAGGATGACGGCCAAGGTTATTTTTGGATCAGTTCCTACAACGGCATTATGCGGGTCAGCAAGGCCGAGCTGGACCAGTGCGCCGACGGAATAAAAAATCCAGTCCATTCTATCACTTACGGCATGAGTGACGGCATGCCGACGCTGGAATGTTCCGGCGGTCTGCAACCCGCCGGATGCAAAACCCCTGATGGTCTGCTTTGGTTTGGCACCAGCCGGGGACTGGTGATGGTCAATCCGTTTGCAGTTAAAACCAACACCCAACCTCCGCCGGTGACCATTGAAACCCTGTTGGTGGATGGTAAATCTGCACTGGGGGCGACGCCGCAAATCAGCCAACTGGAAATTCCGCCTGGCCAACATCGGCTTGAATTTCAATATGCCGGTTTGAGTTATTCGGCGCCGGAAAAAGTCCGTTTCAAGCACCGACTCGAAGGTTTGGAAACCGATTGGGTCGAAGCCGGAAATCGACGCGTGGCAAATTATGATTACATTCCGCCGGGCAAATACATTTTCCAGGTCATTGCTTGCAATAACGATGGGGTGTGGAACGAGACCGGCGCATCGCTCGCGCTGGTAATCTTACCGCATTTTTGGCAGTCGTTCTGGTTTCGCGCGCTGAGTTTGACGGGACTGACGTTGCTGGCGGGCGGTGGTGCCTGGTATGCGACACGCCATCGCATGCACCAAAAACTGGAGCGGGTTGAACGCCAGCGTGCGCTCGAACGCGAACGAACGCGGATTGCCAGGGATATTCACGATGATCTCGGGGCGAGTTTAACGCGCATCAATCTGATGAGCCAATCGGCGCGGCGCGAGATGGATGATGTTCCGCGGACGCAAAATAAACTGGATCAAATCTGCGATACCGCGAGACAGTTGACGCGGGCGATGGACGAAATTGTATGGGCCGTAGACCCGCAGCACGACACGCTGGACAGTCTGGCAAGTTACCTCGGCAAACTTATTCACGAACTGCTTGGCGATTCCGGCATCCGCTGTCGTCTGGATTTCCCCACTTATCTTCCAGCCTGGCCGGTGACCGCCGAAATCAGGCACAATTTATTTCTCGCCGTAAAAGAATCGCTGCACAACATTCTTAAACATTCCAAGGCCACCGAGGTGCAGATTTCCTTCGTGCTGGAGCCGGCGGCAGTCGCGATTAAAATTGCTGACAACGGTATTGCTTTTGAATTGCCGCCCGAACTCCGGCAATCGCGCCCGCCTCGCAACGGATGCTTGAACATGCGCCAGCGACTGTCTGAAATTGGCGGTCAATGCGAAATCCTGAGCGAGCCGGGAAAAGGGACCCAGGTGACTTTGACCATACCGGTTAAGGCGTTAATAAAATAAAAAATTTCTCCAGTTTTGTCGGAGAGTTATTGTAGTGAAAACTCGTGACAACCAATCTCCGCTTGTTGAGCTAGTATTACAACCTAACCAATTTCCAAATTGTGACTGCGCTTTCCGAAAAAGAGCTCCCGCTTCGCGTTTCCATCGTGGAAGACGACGCCACCGCCCGGGAAATCCTGGTGCGTTGGCTGGCCGGGGCGGAAGGCTTCCAGTTCGTCAGCGAGTTCGAAAGCGCGGAAGACAGCCTGGAGAATTTGCCCCGGCAAAACCCCCACGTGGTGTTGATGGATATCAAGCTGCCGGGCATTAACGGGGTGGAATGTGTCCGTCAGCTAAAACCGCAAATGCCGAAAACGCAGTTCGTGATGCACACGGTATACGAGGATTCCAACCACATCTTCAATGCGCTCCAAGCCGGGGCGACGGGTTATCTTCTCAAACAATCCGCCCATGATGAATTACTCGCCGCAATCAAATATGTCAATGCGGGTGGATCGCCGATGACGAGCTACATTGCTCGCCGCGTCGCGCAGTGTTTCCCAAGTTCTGAAGCCCAACCGGTTCCGCACGACGACCTCTCGCCGCGAGAACGCGAGGTGATCAGCCTTTTGGCGCGCGGCTTCCTTTACAAGGAAATCGCCGAAACTTTAAAAATCAGTGTTCGCACGGTGGACACTTACATCCGCCGGATATATGAAAAACTTCATGTTCGTTCGCGCGGGCAGGCGGTGGCAAAATATACCAAAATCTCATTATCGGATTCCCATCCGGCGGGCAGGCTTTGAGGGTTTATGGGTGCCTCCGTGTCCATAAATAGGATGACGCCATAGCTTCAGTTCGGCGGTTGGCTCCCATATCTTAGCCGTTACCCTGCAGGATCACGGAATGGCGTAAGCGGTAACTTTAATGTCCTAAAAATACTTTTCCCGAAGTTAGAGGCACCAGCCATTCTTAAAAGTCTTAGCCAGGATTTCCCCGGTGCTTTTTACGGAATTTACCCTGAATACAGCCACAGCTTTTGCGCAACACGGCTCCCAATCTTTTTAATCATGGTTCTGCGACTCGCTCTATTAGTCGCAGGGGGATAAGCCTGGGCAATTGAACTTCAATGAACAACTCTAATCAATTATTCTAGTAGGTATTTTACGGGACATGACCCCGGCGTGTCTGCGGGTATATTTAGCCGGTCCACATTTAGTTGTCTGGCTCATAAGTCGATGGGCGCGATTTTTGTAAATGCGCACGTTGTATTGCATGAAGACGCGGATGGCGAAATGACGGCCTTGATAACACAAAATCCTTAGAAAAAAACCTATGAAACAAAGTTCCATGCTGGCACTGGCTATTGCAGTGGCCATGATGTTTGGCACCACCGTTCGGGCTACAGTAACCTTAACAGACATTGGTTCAAACCCGCCAACTCCCGGGCCAAATGACATCGCCATGACCGACGAATCCAATGTTCAGGAGGTGCCGGGACTGAATTATTATTCAAACGGCGGCAACGGTCCGAAAATTGATGCCGGCGAAATTTTCACCACCTCGAGCTATGCGGGGGGATATATTCTAAATTCAGTGGCCGTGCTTGCCGCCGGCAGTGGTGGTGGTGGAATCACCACGACGCCGCAGACCTGGTATTTAAACCTTTACTCATATAATGCTGCGAATTCTAATGCGACTTTGATTACCACTTATTCTTCCCAGTCGTTCACGTTTTCTGAAGGCGACTGGTTACAATTCGCCGGCATCGGGGCGGGGCTTTCGCCCAACACCACTTACGCTTACACGATTCAAAACGGTGGCGCCGGGTATGAGTTGCTTGGCGGTGAGAATGTGGGCAATGCCGATCCTGGCAATCAAGCCGTGGCCATACCGGCCGCGGGTGGAACGGTTAATTTTTCTTCGGCGGCGCCTGCATGGCAGGCTGACTTTCTAGTGGGCTTGAGTCAGAACACTTCATTAACTGTCAATCCGCCGAGCATAGCGACCCCGGGGAATATTTACCCGAATGCAGTTAATGCCTTTGCCACGAATACATCGGTGACAATCAATTGCGGATCCGTGCTGGGCGCAGGTTCGCTTAGTTTTCAATGGCAAAGCGATGGTGCCAGCGGCGGGGCCCTGACTAACCTGCCCGGAGTAACCACCTCAAATGCCGTCATAAATGTCGGCTCGCGGATCGGGACATATAAATTTGACGTTGTGGTGGGCAACGGCTCCACGACCGTCACCAGTTCTGTGGTCCAAGTGTATGTCGCCTATCCCACCGTCGGCGCTTTCTTGTTTGATAATGGCACCAACTATGTGTCTACCACCGTATTTCCCACCATCAGTCAGGTCAATGGTTATGGGGCTGCTGGTAGCGGCGATGGTTTGAATTACTACGACAACAATTCTTCCCATTCGGGGCAGACCTTCACGACCGGCACCAACGCTCAAGGTTATATTCTCACCTCCGTGCAGCTTCAGACGGATCCTTTCTCGAATCAAGGAGGTAGTGCCGCGCCGCAACCCTTTTATTTGTATATTTATTCCATCAACACCAACACCGGCCTGGCGCAGATCATTCAGACTTACACCAACGGTAGTTTTCAATTTACCAAAGGTGATTGGTTGGAATGGAGTGGTCTGAATGTGAAAATGGCACCAAGTTCGGTTTATTCCTACACTTTTGCGAATGACCCGAATGTATTCAGTTATTGCGGTTTATATGCCAGTATCACGAATAATTATCAGGGTGGCCAGCTATGCCTAGTGGATCCGGTGAGCGGCAACCTCACTTATGATGGAACTGACCCGACCACTAACAATTCGGCAGTGTTCTATCTGCAATTCCAGGCCATTGGCCAGCAAGTTCCTAATGCGATAGCCTCGCCAATCGTTTCCACACCTGCAAGCGGTGCGCCCGGCACTCAATTTACTCTGACGGAAACAGCTTCGGGGGCGACGCCGTTAAGCTATTATTGGCTAACGGACGGTGGCAGCGGCGGAGCTTTGACCAACATTTCGGGCAATAATGTTTCGAATCTGGTGCTCAATACCACCGGTTGGACTCCTGGTATTTATGCGTATCGGGTCATCGTGTCGAATGTCGTCAACACGGCAACCAGCCCGATTGTTTCGGTGCCGGTATTGGTGACGACTCTGACTACCAGCGCCGGAATTCTTACGGACATCGGCCCGACTGCTCCCACGCCGGGAGCCTACGATATCGCGCAGACAAACGGAATTGTTGGCGGTTTTGCCGACACGCCTCCCGGACTGAATTATTACATCGATAATTCCTCGCCGCCAGGGGAGACTTTCACCACCGGCAGCAATCCAAATGGCTATGTTCTGGGATCGGCGGCAATCCAACTCGGGACCGATGATTTTTATGCCGGGTGGCCGGCTAATGGGCAGCCATATTTTCTCAACATATACAGTATTTATAATAGTCAAAGTGGATCATATGCCCAGTTAGCCGCAACCATCACATCGCAAAGTAATTTTGTTCTGACCGTTGGGGTCAACGAGGGGGACTGGCTGCAATTCACGGGCTTCACTTTAAATTTGAAGCCAAACACGATGTATGCCTATGCGTTCGGCAAAGTCGCCGGCGACGCGGGCTATATTAATCTTGTGGCCGGCAGCAACTCACCGGCCTATTATCCAGAGGGCCAAGCCGCCTTGCTGCCGGCGACTTCTGGACAAGTTAATTTTAGCAGTTCCAGCGGCTGGAATGGAACATTTGATTTGGGCTTAAGTTTGGCAACGGCTCCGGTCACGCTGTCCATCGCAAAAGTTAGTGGCGGTCAGTTGCGAGTGGTATGGTCGGGAGGCCTGCTGGAACAAGCCGCAGCGCTGAACGGGTCATGGAGCACCAATTTATCTTCATCGCCCTACACATTCAGTCCGACAGGTGCCGGACAGTTCTTCCGGGTATTAAAGCAGTAATCGCCATGGAAGCGGGATCAACTTGACTTCGTGGCGTGTGTCGAGCAAGGGCGCACGCCATCTTAGCCATTAAAATATCCGGCGTTTTTTGAAACGGGAAAATTGATGTATGAAAGTGAATGCAAAAAAAAATTGTAATTCCCAAATCCTAGGCTTCACCTTGATTGAGTTGTTGGTGGTAATTGCCATTATTGCCATTCTTGCCGCGATGTTATTGCCGGCGCTTGCCAGCGCGAAGGAAAAGGCCAGACGGATAAAATGCCTCGGTAACTTGAAACAATTGGGTCTGGCCTCCAATATGTATAGTTTGGACAATAGCGATTTTTTAGTATGGCCAAATTGGGGCACCGATGCCTCGCCTCCTTGTCCGGCTGGCTGGCTTTTCAAAGGCACCTGCCAGGGAATTCCAGTGATATCAGTGGTGGGCGGACTAAATGCGGCGGTCGTCAGCGGTTGGAGCGTGAACCGTCTGCATTACCTCATGCAATCAGCATTTTGGCCGTATGCACCCAGTGCCGATATTTTTATTTGTCCGAATGATCTGCCACCCTCCTTAAGCGGCAACTGGGCGAAACGTCAAAACACCTTGTCGACTTATGTAATGAACGGATCAGCCTGTTTTTTCCCAAAAAGTGGTTCTCTGGGGGCGAATGCACAGTATGGATATGCCACCGCGAAAGCGTCGCAAGTCAATCCTTTGAGCTGGCTCATGTGGGAGCCTGATCAGAATCTTGACAGCGGTTGTTACAATGATGGGTCCAACTTTCCCGGAATAGATCCTCGCTACCCCAGCACCGCCCTTGAAGGTCTGGGCAACCTGCATGTCAAAGGTGGAAACTTATTGGCCATCGCAGGGAATGCACAATACTCGACACCACAGGCTTATACCAATGAATTGTCTATCCCCTCGATAAATCTGCTTTTTTGGAATCCCAAAAGCCCGGATGGTCGTTAGATGTATCCGTTGCAGGATTCAATCTATCGACTTAGTTACCGGCTAAATTTTCAGTGTCCAAGCGACTTATTCGGGATGTAGAGTGCCTTTTACCGGCTTTTGGCCCGCGAAACATAAATTTCAGCGCTTGCCTAGATTATTTTTTACCAACGATGCGTATTAACTGAAAGATTAATAAAAACCCCTCGCGTCGCATTGGTTGAATCTTTGGACCGGCGGAAAAAATATCAAAGTCCAAATCGAGGTGCGGCATAAGATGTGAATTAAATCCAAGCCCCCCTCACGTGGTTGGGGACATTCTGATCGGTTTGGAATTTCAGAGTCCGAGTGAAATTCACAGCTGGTTAAGATCTCGTGGTGACCGTCCGCCAAGCCGGGCCGAGGCATGGATGGTGACAGGCAACCAAGTTGTCAATCCAAACTAGAATCAGCGGTTTTCAAAACCATAATAATTTGCCTTGCACGGATTTGCCAGTGGTGTTTCACTCGGCCTGGAAAGTGACGGGACAATTCAGGCCAGGTTGGGCAATGCACTTTTGGTGAGCTTGGGTGCACGTGCGGCAGCTTGCTGTCGCTACCTTGAAAATTCTCTGAGCTGACGAAAGCATGGCGCGACTCGGTAGCACAATCATTTAAATGCGTCACCTTGACCTGCCCAAGCCATGAATCAAGGCCATCGGAAAACCCCGCGCGCCAACCACAAACAAGATTGACCGGCCCCCCCCGCGCGGCCACCTGATCACGGACGGAGCCGCGGCCAATAGAACCGGTTACAAGTTGTCAAACGGACTCTTGACCCCCAAGCCTGGCTTCTGCATCACGTGGGTATAAATCATCGTCGTCGTCACATCCTTGTGGCCTAGCAAGGTCTGCACGGTGCGGATGTCATAACCGTGCTCCAGCAAATGCGTCGCAAAGGAATGCCGCAACGTATGGGGCGAGACATTTTTGAGAATGGCCGCCCGCGCGGCGGCCGCTTTGACGGCCCGTTGCAACGTATCCTCCTTCAAGTGGTGTCGCCGCATAACCAATTTGGCCACGCTCTGCAACCCTCGTTCCGCCGGGTCCGCCGCCAGACCTTTTGCGGGAAACACCCATTGCCAACCCCATTCCTTCGCGGCCTTCGGATATTTTCGCGCCAATGCCTCCGGCAAAAACACCGCCCCCGCCCCCGCGCGGAGGTCCGCCTCCCACACCAGCCGCACCCGCTCCAAATGGGCGGCCAGCGCCGCTTGCAGTTTTTCCGGCACCATCGTCGAACGATCCTTGTCGCCTTTGCCGGCATGAATCAAAATGATGTTTCGGGCCAGATCCAAATCCTTCACCCGCAGCCGCAGCAACTCCATCAACCGCATTCCGGTTCCATAGAGCAATTGCAACGGCAGTTGATGCTCCGCCGCCGCCACCGCGAGCAATTTTTTGACCTCCGCCTGACTCAACACCTCCGGCAAACGGGCCGGCCGCCGCACCCGTTCAAAATCCGCCACCAGCTGATCCTGATGCAACACCTCCCGGTAAAGAAACAAAAAGGCATTTAACGCCTGATTCTGCGTGCTGGCAGCCACCTGACCCACCGTCGCCAGATGCGTCAAAAACTCCGCCAACTGCTCGGCGGTCAAATCTTTGGGATGGATCTGAGAATGAAAGTGCCGCACCAACCGGACCACCCAAGCCCAATAGGCCTCCTCCGTGCGAAGCGAAACATGGCGGAAGCGGCAGACCTCATGGAATTGTTCCTTCAAACGAACCTTCGGATTGGGCCGCAGCCCGTCCTTGGCCTTTGCGGTAATCTTCCATTCGTTTAAATCGTCCATCATGAGCGTTAACTTAAACATTGACAAAGCCATAAAGACGGTTCAAGCTAAATCAAAATCAAAGTAATCGGCCGCAAAACTGCGGCCGACTTCTAGTTAGGTGTCATTCGCGCACGCCATGAAAAAGTTTTTGCTAGATAGCGCCAAAGATGCTCGGACAGTTTTAATAACCACTGGCACACTGTGGCTGCTATCGCGCATTCCAGCAGTAGGAGCAGTGGTGATGCCGTGGTTTTGGGGTATTGTTCCATCACAACAAAAAACAGCGTGGTTAGTATCCATCGCTCTATTTCTCGCAGGTATTGTTGGTCTCGTGGTTGCATTTGTGGTTTCAGAGTATTTGTTGTTGCGGCGCTTGGAGACAGGCCGATATACGATTGCCGACATACCGAAGCTCGATTATAGAGCGAGATTGTTTAGAAGCATCCGTGACACCAAGTAGATTATGGATTATTCGACCATGACACCTAACACAGCGCCGGAGCCAACCGGCAGCGGCGCGTGCAGTTTTCCGAGAGAGTTCAGTCAGTTTCATATCTTTAGTTGCCGGTGGCTCAGCTTTTTTCGTTAGACCGCGCTGTCACGCTTTTAGGTGTAATACGCTTTTGCCTAGGGCTACGCACC
>Ga0302281_10000127_pt1 | contig 58715 bp, 74 predicted proteins | sample III_Fen_E1_2_FD_198762 | JGI IMG/M metagenome (GOLD analysis project Ga0302281, IMG submission 198762) | Peat permafrost microbial communities from Stordalen Mire near Abisko, Sweden - III_Fen_E1_2 | ecosystem: Environmental > Terrestrial > Soil > Wetlands > Permafrost | place: Sweden: Abisko...
TTTTGCATCGCTTTTTCAATCGAGGGGTCAAAATAAAAAGTCGAATTTATTTTTTAAGGTCCACTTTGAAAAAGTTACTTTTTCTTTTTTCATAATTCAAAATTTTTTATTCAACCCGATATTCGGTTTGCAAAAGCGATGCAAAAAACGCTGGAAATCTCCACGGTCATTTGGTTCAGCGAATCAAATGACCTTTTCCTCATTTTGTTCGGCGAATCAAATGACCGTGGAGATTTCCAGCGTTTTTTGCATCGCTTTTTCAATCGGGGGGTCTGAATAAAAAGTCGAATAAAAAGTAACCTTTTTCTTTTTGACACCCCCTCCAAATATTTTTTTATTACCTTCTAAGCCGTGGAGATTTCCAGCGTTTTTTGCATCGCTTTTTCAATCGAGGGGTCAGAATAAAAAGTCGAATAAAAAATTTCGATTTATGGAAAAAAAAGAAAAAGTTTTTTGGGCTTTTTCCAAAATTTTTTATTCGACTTTTTATTCGACACCCCCCGATTGAAAAAGCGATGCAAAAAACGCTGGAAATCTCCACGGCTTAGAGGGTAATAAGAATATTGAGGAGGGGGGTCCAGGGCCATGTGGTTACCGTATGAAATATGGTTGGCAATCTTCAAATGGTGTGGCCCCATTACGCTACTCAAGGCATCTGGTGTGTGTCGAGACTGGCTAGCTATGACGCGAGATGATTCATGTTGGAAGCATCATTGGGAAAGGGCAAAGGCCATCGTCTTGACTACATCTCCAGTGGTCTGCCACAGTGGCTGGCCACTTTGGCATCAATACTGCACAAGATATTTGGCGGGAGGAAGGGCAGCTGATAGGCTCAAGCTTGAATCGCTAATATCATTTGCTGAAAACGTGAAAGCTGGGATAGCAGCGATAGTCTACCCTAACACGCCTGATGATCATGTCATATGGTCGTGGACGATTAGAGTCGAGGGTGTTGTTCACTTTGAATTGCATGCGCACAAGGAAACCCATTATTTGTGCATTGGCTCCCTGCAATGTTTCAATGGTCATAGACTCACCTGGGATATGAAACACAACGTTTTGGTCAATGACTGGAATCGATATTACACCCTAACACGAGGTTCTGATGCTGTGGTGCCAGCTGAATTGCGCGCTTGGGCAGTAATAGAGTAAAGGGTTGGAAAAATGCTAGTTTCATATCTCAAGCAATTTGATCGACCTCTCGAAGAGCTCATGGACAACCCACCGCACGCTATGAGCACCAAGTGGTTTGTGCGGACATGTCTATCCATTAGCAATACACATGCTGAAGCAGCCTACGTTTTACGTGCGGGCCACGCATCAGGAAAGGTGCATGTGAATATGCTATTGAACTGGGCAGTCATGTGGCGCATGGTGGATGAAGTGCGCTTTTTTTGTGGGCGTGGCGCTGATATGAACTGGCGCCCCAATTACTTTGCACCGTCCTCGGTGGAGTATGCTTGGGGTAACCTGGTCAGTGATCGAGGCAACGTGATTCATTTGGACATGAGCGTGGCAGTGATGGAATGCCTGATTTTCGAGTATGATGCATGCATTGCAAATTTCAGCGTCTCGACAGACGCGCAACTTGCATTGGTTGCCAAGATTAAAGAGCAGAGGGACTGGTGTCGTGAGACGTGCTTCATTTTTTTGCACAGCGCCAAAGGGCTACTACTAGGGAAGGATTTAGTGAGTATTTTGGTACAAATGTTGTGGAGCAATCAGCTGCAATGCAAATGCAGCCCCAGAGAAAAGTAGTAGTGTATGGGGCAAGCGGATGTGGCAAAACGAGTTTGATGCGTCGCTGGAGCAACAATGAATTCAGTGAGAATGAAACGCCAACGATTGGCGTTAACGTGCACATTCGAAACGATGCACAAGTGTGGGATGCTGCTGGAGCTGAGCGTTTCCATGATTTGGCGCTCACCTATTTGGCTGGAGCACAGGCAGTGATTTTCATGTACAATGTGGCCAGCAAGACGTCTTTTAACGAGTTAGTCGAATTTTGGATTCCTCGTGTACTGGCTGCCAGTGTCGGGCTCGATTACTACTTGGTGGGCACTCAGCTGGATCGTGAGGAACAACAACGTGAGGTGGCTGTGGAAGATGGGGTGGCACTAGCTGCACGCTATGATATGCACTATGGGGAATGCTCTGCCAAAACTGGGCAATCGCTAGATCACTTGCGTCTCTTCATTGAGCATGACACGGGAAATCGTGGAGATGCAACGCTAGTCGTACTTGAACCATTTGAAACGAAAAAAACTCGCTGCTGTTGTCGTTTATTCAGTGGGCGCACATACTCAGTGCTGCCATAAATAGGAAGCTTCCTAGCAGAGTCATGGCCAATAAAACGTAGGCTGCACCCCAAATCCAATGCTCCCATGCACAGCGCATGGTGCGTGTGGCCAACCGACACTGGGCATGTTCTTGATGGCCCAGCGCAGCCACCGTGGATAGTTTGGGGCATGCATCAAAAACGCAATGGCTCGAGCCCCATCCCAGCAAGATTCGTAGCCACACTTGAAGCACATTGATACCATGAACCACCCCCAGTGCCTCACACGTCTCGCCACTCACATGACACGCAGCAGCAGCAGCATCATGGGAAGCACTAGGAGCCATGACAAATGTGGTGCGATCCACAAGAGGTTGCATAACAAGCGCATAAACATTCATTGCAAAGTTATCTCCGCTGCTGCAATGTGACTTTGAAGGTTCTGCAGCGCCACTGCTGCATAGTAGTAGCAGTAGCAGTAGCATTTTTTTGACCCTCAATCAGAGATTGGAATACTTCCCGACTGCGGGTCCCAGGAAAAGCACTCTGCCCCGTAGCGGAAGCGCCTCCTCTGGTAGTTGGATACCAAGGGCTTTGGCAATGAGCAGAGCCTCTGCATTTTCTTGCCCTCCATTTCCGTGTGTGCAGCAGTAAGCGCTGGCCAAGCCATCCCGGCGCGAAAAACAGCGTAACTCCTTGACACCAAGCACCCGCTGAATACCCTCCACTGATGCGTATTCCATTGCGCACATGGCTGCGTTGTCTTCGCCGGGCCGCTGTAGTAGGCCTTGGCTGGGCGGCGTCGGGGGAGGCGGACTGCTTGAACGAGAGACCCTTATCATCATTCTTGGTTTTTGCTTCAGGACGAGCATGGAAATAGGTGCATTCTGGATTTAGCAGTTTATTCTTTGCCAACTCCAACGTGGCTGACACAATAACATACACGCTCTTGGCTCCATGGGGAGCCTCAAAGTAAGGGTATATGTCATGTACACGCGCTTGCCCCACATGCTGGGTACCGCAAAAGATCCAAAAGGGCACCTCGCTAAAGAAGCTGCGTTCGCGCTGACCAGGATAGATGCAAAAAATGCTGTGTGTTGCATCGGCTGGCAGCGGGGCGCAGTATACATTTGCGCAGCCAGTTTCTGCGAGGTCAGCTACCCAAGTATTGGTATAGCTGGCGGTGAGCGCGTCATGATGGAAGCGCCTTAGGGAAAAGAGCATTCTGGTTTTTGCTTTACTATTCCTTCTTTATCGAACCATGTCGCAATTTCTAGCATGGCCCTCTCGACGTCTTGATTAGCAAATGCCACCAGCTGTCCTCGTTGGGCCTGGCCCACTTGCGTCATGCCACTGTTGCGCAACACAGTCACCACTGGATGGGCACGAGGCATCCACCAGCAGGCGGCAAGTGGTATCATGCAACAGTACAGATCTCCAGCTGCTTGATGTCGATTGATATAACTAGCGTAGGCACGCACAAATGCCGCATTGGCTTCATCTTGTGTTTGTGGTGTGCAGCCATTGTCTCCTTCTTCTTCGATTTCCAAGGTAATGCTGCATTCATCATTGCTAGACTGACTGTTGCGACGTGATGGAGGTCGACGTCCTCCGCCTCCTCCTCCTAGTAGTTCCACGCGGAATTGCTCCACACCATGAATGAAACGTTGCCACATGATGATGATTAGTATGGGGCATCAAAGTCTGCGTTTTACTAAGTTGGCGCTCTCGTACAACTAAAGAAGTTCATCAGGGACAAACTGAACGATCCTCTGCAATCATTTGCTTGGCATGAGCCACATGCGTAGCCCACCACATTTCACCCTCTGTCGTTGCAAAGCGTACATGTGCCAAACGCTCATTTGAATTCAGACAGCGAAACTCCCATGGTGTCATTTCAAAAGTCCATGCAGGAGAGGAATAGCGCGCCAATTGCGCCCAAAGCCAATCGGCCCAACCACCTCGCAATTCAGGAATACTCATTTTTTTTCACCCCTCAACCAGAGAAAAATGGCAGAGGGTCAGCAGCACCAGGCGCAACCTCCGGCTGAAGGAGGAGGAGCAGGAACAGCAGCCGTCAAACGAGCAGCCCCCAATGCGCTGACTTCGGCGCGTGGCAAATTAGCCAAAGCCCAGCAGGAACAACTGGATGCCGACGCGAGAATGCAAGAGGTGAATGAGCGAGTACAGACGCGTTCCGCCGGAGTGGTCAAGGGACTTCGCAAAGAGCGTTTCAACAAGCTCTATCAAACGGCTTGGACCAAAGTGCAAGTGGCCATGCGTGAAAGGCTATGCGAAGAGAGTACGCGAATCGCCACGCGCAAGGAGCTTGATGATTTATTGGCTGGGCGCAGACCGCCAGGTTCCATCACTTACCTCTTTCGCTGGTGTCTCAAGCGAAGCGCTGATCCCATTGAGGAAATGCTAATCATTGAATGTGTTTTGAAGTCCAATAGGGAAGTGGATGCTGTGACGCTCCCCACCTTTGAACAACTGGAAGGAGAACTGTTTTTGGAATATGGGGGCGTGCGCACGGTTTTCAATGAGCTCGTCTCGATACGCACCCTTGTGAATTACGCCTACCGCAGCGAAGACGGTGCCCAAGGAAACGCGCTGACCGATGACCAACTTTCGCTGCTCTGCAACGACGTGCTTATGCACTTGACGCAAGACGTAATTCAAATGTGCGAAGTGCTGACCCAGTCATCATCGCAAGAGTTTGTGTACATTCCCAATCTTTACTATCAAATGATACTCTCTCAAACGCGAACCATCAAGGCCCAGTCTCTGCTGCATCCGCATCATTAAACTTTGCAATTTCCCCCGTAATGCCCACTTTGTAACTCACAATGCTTGGCATTCCAGTTTTCTCGTCCAGTGTTAGCACGCGAATCTCATCGTTTGGCACGCATCGCTTGTAGCTAACCGTGAGGCCAGAGGTCTCAGAACGGCGCACAATATGCACCACATCCCCTTGTTGAGCGTTGTAGTAGCGTGCCACGGGGTCCACTTCATAGAGACGACCCAAATCTCCAGAGGAAACCCCTGCTGGGAAAGGCGAACGATAACGCGTTCCATAGCCACGCTCACGTCTCCCCAAATTAACCACCAACTCCTCTTCGGCAAACCATTGCAGCATCCCAGGGCTTTCCTCATTGATGGCCGTCATCACCGTGGTGGCAGCGGGCGTAATCGACAGGTCATCTGCAAACACAAAGATCCCTCGTGTTTGCGTTCCATTTCCCAAGCGTCGCATCAACGGCAACACGCTGGCCTTGCGCACTTTCCCATCCAGCACTGCGGCTGGACCCACGGTCTCACGACCCACAAAGATCACTCGCAACTGACGGTCCCTGCGCTCATTGTGATGCACATGAAGCGTCATGGCTTCACGTGTGGGGCAAAGCGCCTCAAAGTCAGCCTCATTGTAAGCCAGTAGGCGTGCATCCACATTGTACCCCCTATCGGAGAGCATCTCTAGCATGGTGCGCCATGCTCGAAACAGACGAGAACCCTCTAAGTCGTTCATTTCTCTCTCAAACTAGCTTTATAATTTTCAGCCACACGCGTTCATCTCGAGGCTCTGCCGCGTCATTACCCCGTACAATGGCGTGGAAGCGGCGATAAGCGCCTGGATTGACTCCTCTGTCAAAAGTGCATGTGATGCCAGCGCGTAACGCTCTCACGTCTAGGCCTTCTGTGCGATGGTCATTTGCGCGTACCATGACCTGCTGGAGCATGCGGTCATTTTCAATTTCCACCTGGTAGTCACCACTGTAATGAAGGTAATAGCATCGCACATGCCAAGCATCGCGATTTGGGACCCAGCAAATGGAATTGCCCAACAGGATGGGGCTGATTGCACTCAAGGGACAAAGCAATGTATCTTTGAAAAGGCGCCAAAGAGGCATGTTTCCATCATGCAACGGTGCCCAAAGACCAAGTTTACTTTTCACGCGTTGCGCATGGGGCAGCCATAGGCGCTCATCATGGGCTAACTCGCAAAAGTCGTGATCTACTTGAGCGCATTCTAGCAATGAACACGGACCCAAGTACCCCAAGATTCGAAGCCAAATCTCAAGCGGGAAAATATCAAGCGCACAGAAACCCTCTTCCATGATGGAGGGTCGTCCACGATTTAACGCTGCGTTAGATGGCAACATTGCCCAGCTCATATTTTGCCATATCCACCATGAGTTGATGCGTCGCATCTGTCGTGGCGTTTGCAAAGCATGGTATGCCTTGGTTGCGTTTAGTTATCCAGTCAACCATGGCATGTTTGAGGACTTTATCCGAGATTACGCTGATGAGCACATGGAATGCATGAGACCGTGGATGCCTAGATTTTCCAAGATTACAATGGCATTTGATCAGGTTGGGCTCATTGGATGTTGCGTAAAATACGATAAGCCCAAGGCTTTGAGCATGATACTTGCGCACTCCGACGTAGATGAGCTTAAAACCTCTACCATGATATTGAAGGATGCCATTTACTATTCTGCTCGCAAAGTGATTGCGCAATTGCTGCTGCCCATCTTTTCAGTCAATGGAAACCGCTGCAAACTCTTTACGCTCATGTTTCAATTGGCCAGCCTGGAGCTATTTGCGTGGTACTTGAGTAGCTTTCCACAACCTCTATTGCATGCGAATAACATTCAATTCCATGGCGAAGAACCCATTGAGGTGGAGGAAAAGATCAAGTTGATGCATGCCAAGTGCCAGATTGCAATTGGCTGGTGGAAGCAGTGGTTTCTCAAGGCTGCTGGTGTGCGTGGGCGCTTTCACGATGTCAAAGGGAAATTACATTACAGAGAGGCAAATCCAGACGATGAGTACAAGTACAACGAGACGATTGCCACTGCCATTGTGCATCACGTGCTAAATGGTGTGATTCCAGAGGAAGGTCACGAATACCTGTCCAATCACAAGATCAAGATCAATAAGCAGCGCAATGCAGCACTTTTGTCTCGACTCAAGCGTCGCAAGGTTTGAATGACTGTGAGTTTTTATTAAACACCAATGCGCAAGCCCATAACATATGAGGGAAATGTTGGATTCCAACCATCAGGGGAGAGTGGTTGGATCACACATTGGGTGAAGGGAATGTCAATTCGCGTCATGTACTTTCCGTAGGGTTTGCGCACAGATGATTCGAGTCCAACTTGCGAGCTCCAGGATGAAAGGTCTTGAGTGCACAGTTTCATCACATCGTTAGGTAGAACAGGTACGCCCCAAGGCAGAGCAGTGCTTTCATGGTGATAAATGTCACCCTCTTCAATCCATTGTTGCAAGCCATGCGCTATAGGGGGAGGTGGCGCAGGACCCATACGAGATACGGTTGCGCCTTGCTCATTGAATTCGATCCATACAATTTCACGCAAACCAAGAGAGGGAATCAATATGCGAACCGCAGCTTTGATCTCCTCTAGCTTGGCATTGTAATGGACGTATGATTCGCGAATAGCAGCATCAGCAGCCAGGCGTTCGGTTTCTCGCTTGGCAGTCAATGCTGCTTCCTTTTCTGTTGCCTCCTTGATGGCTGCGTCGTTTTTCTCACGCAAACGCTTTCTCGCAATGGTTACCCATTCAGTGTCTTCCATTTTTTTGCGGAGACCCTTTAAGAAATGCAGAGGGCTTTGAAAGTCTCCAAGATTGATAAGTTTGCCCATCTGGGCACCGTTGAGTTGGTGCCAGATCCAGATGCACATGACATGTATCAACTGCGCTGGTCTACCAATGTGTTTTCCTGTGATGATGATGCATCATGTGCAAGCATTGGCTTGTTTGCAGGCACTGAACTTGGGCCCCACAAGAAAGTGGAGGTGGCCCTGCCTTCACATCTTATCGTGCCACTTGGTGCTCGTCAGGGTCCGCCTACTGGCGAGTTCACAGCCATACTCATGTGTGTGAAAATGGTGACACAGTTTAATGAGTCACGTGATGCAATGATTCAATGGAACCATGCATGGCGCTGGACTTGTGTGATGCTTACGCGTGCATATCCTAAACTGCGAGATGCCACGGGAGCTTTCAAGTTATTTTCAAAGCGCTACTTGAGTCCATATCCAGAAATAAAAGTTATCACACAATGATGGGTCTTGTCATTAGTTCAGTGTCGCTGCTGCTAGTGGCTGGCATTGCCACTGAATACTACTGCGTGTGGCGCGACTACCATTATACGGTGGTGCCGGCAGATGTAGAGCAATGGGCACTGGTGGAGAAGCGTGAAATTGAGACGCGATTCTGTGAAATTGGAGGGGAGTGCCAAATCTATCATCATCCTAATGAGCCAGTCACATGGAGGCAATGGGAGAAGCAAGGGGAAACATTTCACGTGGATGATTACCGCCTAATGCTTGGCGAGAGCACGAAAATCTTGGTCAACCGGTATCACTTTATCGAATTTAAAGACAAGAACGGCAAGCAATATCGCATGCATCTAAAACACCGCTGGAATCCTTTTAATGATTACGACAATTTTGTGGAGACATCACGAGCGCTTGGAGTATTCTATGCTGTTATGCTATCATGTCTGAATCCCATCATCCATGCGGTTCACTATTTGTTGGTGCCAATTTGGTTTGTGTCACCCTCTTCAGTGGGAGGCGCGATATTCATGTTGTGCTTCCTCCGGGACCTTGCCATTGGAATTGTCTTTCTTTTTCATGCTATATTACTTTTCATTTGGACACTCCTCTCAGTGTCAGCTCGTATCCAATGAAATGTGACTGGTTTTCTTCATCTCTAGCGCTCACGTGCCACACTCCAGCTGGGCGTTCTCCAAAATGACGCACGCTGTGAAATTGCCAGCCATTGGGCCAAAAGGGAGTGCCATCACGAGGCCTAGTAGGGGCCATTAGTGAGATGATTCCCTCTGGCGAAGTAACGTTAAACGAAAGCGCCCCACGATAGCCAGTGCTGAGTGAAATGGCAAGCGAAACGCGTTCAATCACTGAGATGTTGTTGTTGTCGCTTGTCACATTCAATGCAAAGGACTTGGTGCTGTTTTTGAGCCACACATCGTCTAGCGCTTGAAATCCACTGCGCCACACCGCTTGTGTTCGATTGGGCAGCAGTTTGTGTGCTGCCAGTGCACGAAGCAGCGACGGGCCATGAAGCAGTCCAAATCCATAGTGATGATGATGATGGTAGCCAGCGGCGTTAATGCTCCAGCCAGCGTCATTGGGTTCCACTTGAAGTGCTCCCCTGGCAAGCACATATTGCAAATCACGCCAGCTCAACTCTGGTTGCACTTCAAGGAGCAAGGCAATGAGGCCAGCAGCCAAGGGGGTGGCAGCTGATGTGCCTCCAAATCCAATGGTACACTCGCCATCGGTGTATCCATCATCACCCATCAAGTCTGCAGTGGTAATGCCCCTGCCTGCCCCACTGCTGGGAGCCACTGCAAAGAGTGCAGCACACCCTTCACTGTAATCTGCCACGCGTCCCTGATGATTGAGAGCCCCAATCGCAAAAACATGAGGGGAACTAGCGTAGCCATCAAATGCGCAGCTATCCCCTTTTGCAGCGCCATTGCCAGATGCCCAAAGATAGATTGTTCCCTTTCCCAGGCGTCCTCTTAGGGCTCCAGCAAAAGCAGCAAGTGCCGATTGCACCACATAACCGGGTCCTTCCATTGATTCGCTGTCATCAATGGGCCCCCAGGAATTAGAATAGATATCAACAATGCCAATTCCATTGTGTGTGAGTGCATCAGCCTCCACCACATCAGTGACGCCCTCTGCAATCGTTCTTAGACCGACCAGTTTGGCTTTTGGAGCAACTCCCCTGCCACAGTGGCCATTGTCAGCCACTGCACTAGCCACTCCAGCTGCAGATGTACCGTGGCCAGAGTGGGCACCCACTGGGGAAGGATCTTCATCGTTGTCGTTAAAGTCCCAAGAGTGTTGTGCATCGTAATTGCCACGAATTTCTGGATGTCCCCATTGCAAACCATCATCTACAATGGCAATGGTTACGCCAGCGCCCGTCAGGTTCCCCATGCGATTGGCATCCACCGAGAAGGGATGATCATGGAGTGACCACTGAAGAGCCCAAAGTGTGTCCGGGATACTTCTATGAAATCGTTTGGGTCTCAGCTCTTGCTCTTCTGCCCATACCACTTGGGGAAGCTGCTGACGAAAGCGACTGGGCTCTCCTTCGAACAAATAAAAATTCGGCAAAAAATCCAATGATCGAACGAGTCGCAGCCGATGCTGGATAGCCCAATCCACGGCGTGTGTGCCGAGCTCTAGCTGCACGGCAGTCACCGTCGTCGTCGTCGCAAGGCAGAGGGGTGGTAGTAGTAGTAGCAGTAGGTATGTCATTTCGATCTCTCTCTCCAATAACCGAGCCCATCATGCCTAATAAGCTGTAACTTCTAACTTGTTGAAGAGGGGTAGCATAACAAAAAGAGATGGCGCGCATTAAGATGGTACCAAACCGCAAAAGACAGACTGCGAACAAATTGGAAAAGAAGGCTGGCGGCAAGGCCGCAAAATTGGGAAAAGACGGCAAGGAAGTGGCCAAGAGGCAACACCGATGGAAGCCAGGGACTGTTGCGTTGCGCGAGATTAGGCGCTATCAGAAAAGTGTCGACACACTGATTCCCAAGCAACCTGTGCGTAGGCTCATTCGCGAAGTGGCGTCCGTCTATCAAGACGACCTCCGCTTCAAGCGCTCAGCCCTCGAGGCACTGCAAGAGGCCAGTGAATCGTATCTTGTCGATCTTTTTGCGGATGCCAATCTCTGTGCCATTGAGCATGAGCGAGTAACGGTGGAGCCCAAGGACATGCGGTTGGCCATGCGCATGCGCCATGATCACAATCTGCCCCAAGTCACTGAGTTGCCCCAGCACGTGCGCAAGGCAGTGCCAAGCAAGCGTCGAGTGCGAAAGTCCAAGGAAGAGAAGGCCATTGTTCACCCAAGCGAAGCTGAAGATGCCATTGTAGTGGCAGCATCGAGTGATCAGCCGCCCTCATTTTGAGTGAGAGTCAGAAATACAAAAAAAAAGAGGGTCACTCACCATGAATGGTCCCACTGAGAGATCTTGGACTGAGCGTCTCTACCTTCAGGCCAAGCAAGCAGAGCTCAAACAAAAGGAAGAAACAAACGCTTTCTTTCAGGGGATTATCGATATCTTTGTATACCGTATCAATGAGGCAGCTGACAAGGGCTTATACGCTATCACGTTCGACTGCTCTTATTTTGTGGATTCGGTTCCTCCCAGCAGCCCACGCACATACCGACTGGCGCCTGAACAAGTCGCTGAAGTGGCCCGACGCCTGCAAGCGGCAGGCGCTACTGTTACATTGAGCAAAGACCAATTTGAGATTACTGTGAATTGGGCGTTGTTTGCGTAGGCAATAAAAAATGGCTGACCAATGGCTGATTGAACATCAACGAGCATTAGCCATTCTGGAAGCAAGAGTTGAGCGTGCAAGACTTCGTTGGTGGGCCACTCTGGAGAGGAATAATGGACGGCGTAAAGCGCAAGGGAGTAAACAGGGCCAAACGTGAATAAAAAAAGAAACAAAAAGGAGGGTCGGTCAGCAAAAAAAAAATGGATCAACCACTTGAGACTTTGCGTGAAGATAACGCACTGACACAAGAGATAATGTCAGCAGCAGTATGCATCATTAAGGCAGCCATGCAAGTAGGCGCTGGCCATGCACGAGTTCAGCTGCTACGCCAACGTTATGGGCATTTCCATTACGTGACCACCACAGAGGGAACCTTGACGTTTCCAGTGCATGATGCTCAAACGCTAGTCGTTTTGGAGGGAGGTATGCGGCAGCGAGTGCAACTCTCCAGGCCAGCACATGACTTTGTGCGTTGGATACGCAAACAGGGATTGCAAGTGTTATGCACTACGAGTGCCATGCAGAGTGGTGGTGGTGGTGGTCTAGCATCATGGCTCTATTTGGTGGCAGTGTTTGTGCCCTGGAACGATGCAGACGGACGTCTCAACAGCCTATGGAATGGAATGCATTGTGCCAAGTGCTTGGATGCCAGTGCTAGCGAAGAATGGTCCGCTCGCTGTCAGCGAGCACTGGGTGCAGGAGCCTCACATTGCATGATTGCCATTCTCTATTATCAATCAGACTTTACGGGTGAAGGTAACATGAGCGCCAGACACTACCTAACAATGCAGCCAATGAATGGGAAATGGTCACTTGACGATCGCATGCAACCTCTTGTGACCTTTGCTCGCACTTGTGGCTATGCTTGGACGCTTTGCATACCCAACTCTGAAGATCCTGGCTGGGCCTATTTTACCATTCTCCTTGATCCGCTGACTCAGTATGAACAGATAAAGTGAGAGGTTATTCATTCAAAACTCATCTTCTTCCTTGCTTTTGCCCGTGCCCGTGAATTGATGATGAGCTGCATGAGGATGTTGAAACTTGTGCTGTCCGTGTCCATGGTGGGAATGATGATGGGGGACCGCTGCCTTCCTTTCATTGGTGGTGGTAACCACATAATAGATTCCCTCTTCATCGTCGCAGCTTCGAGTGTACCACCCACTCTTGAGGCGGTACCATTCAAAGTTGAGGAGCATGGCAAAAAAGTACCATGCAGTCACAGGGACAAAGAGCGCAAAGGGGAGAGCCCAAAGCGTTCCCTCGTTGCTGCTAATGACCATAATCACCATGGCAGTGATGCTGAGCGCTGAAAGGAACATGGAAAGCAGCAGGGCTGCCCCATACATGGAATACTCGAAGAAGAGCACCGTCCAGAACTTGCTGAACAACACAAGGGCAAAAACCAAGGCGAATACGGTGGGGTAGGTCCAATCATTTGTGTTGATAGCGTATTCACACCAGAAGAACATGCTGGTCACGATCAGGGCCTTGAGCGTGAACCAAACCCAAGAGAAAATCCAGCTGGGCAACTGGTAGACTGGCATGCGGATGCCTCCCACTTCTGCATCGTACTGGCGCCGCTTGCTGTTGCTCATCTGGTAGATTTCGAACAGCACAAAGGCTGTCCAGGCCACCAGGCGCGTGCATGCATTAACATCCAGCGCCATTTCCTGTCTCGCTCGCTTGTAATATAAGCCAAAATTTGATGCAAATAGATTGCAGTTTTTAAAGTGATGGAGGAGTTCTTTCATGAGGGCATATTGGATGCCAAATGTGACTGGGTCAGAGAGGCACTTGTTGAATGTCCTGAGCTGCGCTCATGGGTCCACAAGTCTCTTGTCACATGTGTCAATTGTTACGTAAGGACTAGGATAGCCTCACGGCGGGCACGATTTGCACAAACCATACGCCTACTTTGCGAGGAGTTTGGAGCTAATCCCGACAATTTGGGTGGTAGTGCTTGCTCATTGGATGTGGCAGCTAAAATGTTTATTCTCCTACCTGAAAAATCAGCTTGGGCGACTGACATTGTGACTTTGGTTTGCTACCTCATCAATGAATGTGGTGCAACACGAGGCGGTGACAGTGTACCTTGGATTGCAAAGTGTAAACACCAACGTATTGATGCCATTGAATCGCGTCACGCTGCAGCACTCACACTCATATGGTGTCTCAAAAAAGTACGAATGCATCATGACTTGGTGCATCGTCTAGCCAGAGAGGTGTTGCGTACAGATTGGAAAGAGTGGATGGAATGAATGAGGGTCACGCTAAAACCGGTGAATCATTCACCCATGCGTTTTATCGCCACCTTGTCGAGCTGAACGTTGATGCTATCTCGTGGATTCTCCAATACGGTGGCTTCAGTGACATGAGCAAAGCTATGAAATTACAGCTTATTATGCATATCAGACCTGTCCCTTGTGACTATCACAAGCTTATTACAACGTTACAAGCATTTCAAGCGGCTGGTGTGGATTTGGACGTTCCATGCCCAAGATCTGGAAAAACCCTGCTGAGCAAAGCATGTACTAAGTATCGTCTTAATGCCGACAATTGGCGGGTTCTATGCAATTCCCTCATTGATGCTGGTGCTCAAAATGGAGGTGAAGACATGGATTGGGTGCAAGCGCGCAAACAACGCAGAAAGGATGGTATTACCAACATGAAAGAAGCCCAATTGGCTAGTGTTCATTGTTTACACGTGCATGGCATGTCAAAGGATTTGCGCTCTGTCGTTACTTCAGCCATTACATCATGCTTGTCATGGGAAGATTGGATTTGATCTGATAAAAAAGGGTCTTGGGGGGGGAAATGGACTATGAGGAACTCTACTATGAGGCACGCGGAGACTACAAAACAATGGAAGGACGATGTCGGTATTATCGAGAGGCATATGGCGAGCTCAAGGAACAAAACAAGGCATTACATGCGGAAATGCAACGTCGCGTCAGTGGGGCACACAAAAAAGTGGCTGAGGAACTGACGCTGCTTCAGGCCCAACTGAGAGCACGCAACGAGGAAGTGGCAGCTTTCAAAAAGCTATGTGTTGAGCAGCAAGAGGAACTGTGTGTGCTTGCACCTCAGGTGGTGCTGCTACAAAGTCAAGTGCATGCCAAAGACGCAATTGCCAAGCAGTTGGACGAAGAACGGGCAAAGACTGAGGCTCTCAAGGCTTTAAACGCCAAAATCCTGGGAGAATTACGACGGGTGAATTCCCAGCTTTCTGCTGAGGATTCCATCAGTGAGGCGAGCAAGCAAGTGGCGGGGCTAAGCGAACAACTTGAACAAGCCTATTGGAAACACACTGCTTATGAGACGGCGCTCAAGGTGCTCAAGGAACGGGTTATTGAAATGGAGAAGAACTCACGCAAATTTAATGGTCACTAGCGCCAACACTACGGCTGCAGCCATGGGAGCCCCATTCATTTGCACGTAGATGCCGCGCCACACACAGAGAAATGCAATAAAGTTGAGCACACTCCAAGCATAGGATTCACGTTGCAGCGTGCCCACTGTGAATACCAGTGTGATAAGCACGCAGAACCAAAAAATGGCTCCCATGCGTTTGCATCGCTGCGCCTCCAGCTGCAGGAACATGGCATCATTGCCAGCAGTTAGCGCTTGAAAATCTTCCTGCAATTTCCGGCTTTTTACGCGAGCCTTGTCACAGTCCTTGCTGAGTTTCTTATGCTTTGCTGCTGCCACTAGCAACTCCTGGTCCAAACGCTTCGACTCAATGGCAAATGCTTCCAGCGTAGCCTTTTCGTTATCAGACATCGTTTTTTTTTCACCCCTTTATCTTTTTATAGATCTCTGATACAATCCACAATGCTGGCATCCACTTGAGGAAACCTTTTCAGAAATTGACGCTTCCAAAGCTCTGGTTGTTCTTCTTCGGTCTTGGTGGTGCTGCCATACAGTTCCAGGGCTTTGCGCATAAATGCATAGGGTGTAACAGGCGCCTCACAAAGGGCAAAAATTGCTCGCACTGCCTCAGATTTCTTGTTCAATGCCGGCAAGTCTGAGAGGGGAGCAATCAGCGCTTCGAGGGCTTCCGATTCAAGTGCTGGGGTTTCCAAGCTTGTCAGCACCAGCTGATTGCGTCCAGCCAGCGCATTAATGGGTGCTCCCAATTGCAGCAAAAGCAGCTGCTTGGCCAGCCGGGTGTTGTCAAATGTGGCATTGACAAGCGCTTGCTTGGCGTAAGCATGCATGGATGCAGTGCGTTCATCGAGCGGGGGTGGCACCAACTCTGCTTGCGTAAAGACATACTCTTCCATGGCTTCCACATCGCTTGGCCCACCTTGCAACTCTTCCTGGTCCTCCTGGTCCTCCTCGTCATCTTCTGGTGCGTGACATTCCAAATGTGTCATGTCCAGTTGTTTGAGCAAGGCACCCACTGCTTGAGGCGAAGCCATACCATGTGCTGTGTGATAGGCGTTGATGCGAGTGTACAGCTCCGATGCTTCATCGCGTTGAGCGCGTGTCAACTTGGACACGGACTGTTCTGGATAAGCGTAGATGGCGCCCACCAGATCGCTGTGAACGGCTGGCAACTGACAGGCGAGAAAGTATGCAAGCTGGCGCCAGTTCTTATCGGTTTCATGATACTTGACCCACACTTCCTCGTCCGCTGGCGTGGGAAATAAAGCATCGCAAAATGATTGCAGTTCATGGGCATTCTCCAGTGTTTGCACGGGAGCCAATCCCTTGAATCCTTCGGCCATCATTTCCACAAAGGCAGCATTAGAAAATGCCACGGGTTTCTGTTGGTGTCTCCTCTGCACCAAGGCATAGTCATTGCCCACCTGAGCGTACAGCGCATGCACACCACCTCCCAGCTGAAGAGCAAGCCATTTCTGAGCAAGCACAGCGCGTGTCGCTCCACTCAGCTGGGGTTGCCTAGTTTGCACAGCAAATTGAGAAAGCACACCATCCATTTTTTGCTCCTTTGAATGTTTGTTTTTTTTTGCTCCTTATATTCGGAAGTCTTCATTTCCCAAGCCAGGCTCTGAGGTGAAATTCGCGCTCGTCCCAGACCATGCGTGCAATAATCTTTTTCACATCCATTGGCATGAACTTGCTCCACCTCGCAATAATGGCCACACACACCCGACGTATGCGTTTTATGCACTCGCCATGTATGGTGAAAGCTTGCATTAAAGTAATATCAGATGATGCGGCAATTTGCCATTGAACTGGCATCTGTGTCATCAATTTGCCATAAAGATAGAGTTCTTCCTTTCGTCTTATGCTCATGGTACATTGCTCCTCATCGTAACGTATGCTTGCCCGCACGTAGAACGATGCCATACATGCAGAATCAGCGCCATTCAATATCGCATAACTTATATAACGAGCAGCACATCGCCAATCACATACCCACTCTGGCATCAGTCTGTCATAGCACATGCGCCCCCTTTGGTATGCTGCATTGGCAATACCATTGTTGGCAGCAAAACTCAAGTGGTTGATAGCATTCACAATTACATGTTCAATGGCAAATTTAGTAGTATTGCCATTGCGTATGAGACGTGCTGCCTCGTCATAGGAAGCAAGGCCAATGGCAAAGGCTTCTTCAGCAGCAGCAACCCTCTTTGACTCACTCATTTTTTATTATCAAATCTCACCATTAGCGATGGAGCATAAGGCAGTGGTTCGTTAGTGGTAAGATACTCAGACTTGAGCACTTGAGATATGATGCAGCGCTTCTCTGGATTGAGCTCAAGCATGGGCTCTAGGAAAGCACGAGCATCAGGGGCCATGTAATGGAGGCGTCCCTGGTCTTGGGCATGCCTCATGAGGCGGGCAGCAACTTCGTTGCGTTTGACTTCCACCTCATAGGAATCGCGTATCAATTTTGCCAGTTTGCTGGGCCACTCATGGACCTTGGGAGTGCCAAATGTTAAATACGTCAGCCTTAGCTGATCCTTGTCATGGATGCCAGCCAGGAAAGTCTTGCGCGTTAGCAGCTCCACAAATGTCATGGCCAAGCTCCACACGTCAATCTTTTCATCGTAAATGCCCTTGCAAACAAACACTTCAGGGGCACGATACCAGCGCGTGGTCACTTCCTCAGTGTGCTTTTCGCGGTGCCACATGTCAATGGAAGCCAGTCCAAAATCACAGAGTTTGATTTGATTGAGATTGGTGATGAGCAGATTTTCAGGCTTGATATCACGATGCACCACATGGCGTTGATGGCAGTAAGTCACAGCTTCAGCCGCTTGTTTCATCCAGCCTTTGAGCTGCCCAAGAGCTACAATGTGCGAATGACGCGATCTGATGAAACTGGCCCAATCCCAAGTGGCGTGTTCCATGATCATGTGCAAATCACCAAACTGGTCGGTAAAAAGACGATTTTCCACCAGCGCCACAATACCTGGATGATGCTCAAGCTTGCGCATCACTGCCAATTCGCCTCGCGCGTGTTCAACGTAATACTTGCGCGCTTCCCCTGCGTCCGGCTTAAATATCTTCACCGCCACCTGTGCGCCACTCACAGCATGGGTGGCGCGCTTGACACGTGAAGTGCGTCCCTTGCCCAAGTCACCGTCATCACCAGCTTGCAGCACGTACTGCGTGTCGCTAAAGCTTGGAAATTGAGGCTCTCGCTCGCGCTTGGAGGAACCCTTATGCATTGTTCACAAATTTACTTTGAGTCTCACAATGACGCCAAAAGATTTCCTCCAAGACGATTCAGTTATCACGTGTTCTGGTGCCTCTGCATTTGGATCAATCGGTCCCGAATCCAGCGGACAAACGGCACGTTTCCGACCCCAGCGCCTCAAGCAATGGAAATGAAACATGTGGCCACATGCTGGGACTAGCCACCAATGACAACCCATTGTACGCATACGGAATCCCTCGTGCCAAGCCATGTTAAGGATGCACATTAACAGCTCTCTGGGTAGATTCGGCACACAGCGCTGCCTTATCAGGAGCATCGTCATCCACGTTTCATGAAACATCTCACGCTTGAGTAGCCTTCGTTCTACCTCAGCGGCATCTGCAATTGGTGCGCAGTCTGAGCAAGGTCCATCCATAAGTTTGCGACAAATTGCACAGTGATCGCCATATGACATACTGCGACTGTCTGCGACATGGTGCCAAAACCACTGAACCCTCATTATTTCTTCAACAATTTAATGATTAGCACATAAGATTTGGTCCACTTGGCTTCAGTCGTCAATTGCTGATGTTCCGATTGTCGATTGCATAGCGGACAACCATGATTAACTACTATTTTGGTAAACCAGTGCTCCAAGCAATGCCAATGAAAAACGTGACCACAAACCAGCAGCGTTGAGAGTGGACATTCAAGCTCATGCATCTCTTCTGTCTTCTTCCATGCCTCGTTTAGAATCATCATCAATATGTCACGTGGCAATGTTGGTACCAAGCGCTGGCGAATCAGCAACATGATGAACCAACTTGCTTGCCATTCATCATGAGGTTGTTGTCTTTCTCGACACAAAGGACTGCATACATTGGCTAGCGAGAGGCGGCATATTGCGCAAGTATCACATGGCAACCAATAGTCTTTTTTCTCTGGGATTTTTCGCCAAAACCATGCAACCCTCATTTAATGTGTGGCACTGAAGAGGCTACTGCCTCTTGAACGCTTAGCTCTCGCTCAGCCACTTCTTGTTCGGTTGCACTCAAATGGCCACGACAATCGCGTAACCAATCTAGACGATCCAATGTGGCAATACGATGTGGGGCAGGGGCTGGTTTGATGCGACGTCCATACACTTTTTCGAGTAGGGCGTGGCGTGCACGTGCAGTGTCCGATTCTGGATCTGCAGCGCTCAATTGATAGCGGTTGTATGCGGCAGCGCATTCTGGGCTACATACTGAAGCACAGGCCACAATCACATCACCGGGTTGATGAAGAGAAAGGGCCTGGAACCTTCCCAGCTGCGCATAGGGACGCCCACACTTGCGATAACTGCATGTATAAGGGCCCACCAGCGAAGAAGTACCCACAAGATCCCGACTGGTGTGTGTTGCTGGAGCAGCCGCTGGGTAAAAGCGATCCATGTGGTGCTGTTGCCCAGTGCGTGATGATCAGCAGCAGCCACTGATTGAAGACACGCTGATTCCTCGCCTAACGCAAATGGCACGCACACACAAGACCCTGTTTGTGTTGCACGCTGATAATGCACGGCAATTTGCAATGTTGGGCAAATTGCAGGAGAGCGCAGAAGCAGAGGCAAAGGCACAACGAGAAGAGCGCGACTACAAAAATGTAGTGCAATTGAAACAATTGCTGGAAACATCACGCATCACGCTGGACACTGCCACTGGCCTACTGCAATGGAACGCAGAAGTGGGTGCACTGCTCAATGAGATGCCAGCAGATGTGTCTATTCATTTTTCCACTACCCAATAAATCACACAACTTGCGCCTTCCAATCGCGGGGCTACCCAATAACATTCTAGCCGTGGTCCTTCATCACGCATCACGTGGCATTCCACATCTTGTGGCGCCGGACATTCCATGTGACCACCTGTCATGGCACAGCAGATTTGAAAACTCAGCAGTGCCGCATAAGGCCGTCCTCCAAGGGGCAATGGTACATTAAGTTTGGCCTTGAGCGCAAAGCGCTGGTGGCCATGTAATATCAGGTCGCGCTCCTCTGGTGTGCGCATCACATGGGCAATCAGTGCCAGCGTCAGCACTAGCGTCCAAAAACATACCACTAGCCATGGTATGCGTTTAGTAGTTGTCCAGAGCGAAAGCAATTCATTGTGTTCATCGGCAACCAAACGCCTCTCGCGAGGAATTGCAGCACCCAACACTGGCACCGGCTTTGCTGCTGCTAGCCCATTACGTTTCTGCATTTTTTACTGAATCTCAGCCTTGGTCCTTTGTGTTTTCATCTCACGTTCTCCCCCTTTGCTTGCAGCGGCGTTGGTAATCAGTGCGTTCCAGTAATATTGCAAGAGTTTCCAAAACTCGAGCCTACTCGTTTGCGTTCCAGCTATACCCTCCTCTTTGTGTTGTCGAGGATCACCAAAGTAATGCCGCAACGTTTCACGGCTTTTGATCAGATCCTCTTCAGAACCTTGCTCCAAAGCTGACATCTTGATGCGTCCCATCATGTAGTTATCCACATTTCTCAAGTCGATATCAAGAGGCCATATCTTAAGCTGCATCATGCGTGGATTGTCAAAGTAACGGCTCAATCCTATGCGAATCACCTCGATAAACTCTGCCTGACGCCAAGGCTCAACGTTGTGCATGTAAGCCTCGTACTCGGAGAACTTTTGCAAACGATCAAGAGCTGCGATAACCGCTTTGGCAAATACATCACCACCTTGATGTTCATGCTTAGTCAGTTCTCTGCGCAATCCTTCAGCGTCAGTTATGAGCAAATCGCCATTTTGTTCCAGCAGCAAATTGAGCGCATCGTAATGCAGCTTGAAATCATTAACTTTGCGTCTCCATATGGGAACCAGTGCTGCTGCATGAGGATATTTGTTGCCCAAGCCAGCGCCTACTGGATAATAGCGTTCCACCAGCTCCCAAATCGCAATAACGTTGCGCAAGTTTCCACTGTCAAATGCTTCATGAATGCGAGCCTGATCTGCTACTTCATGTTTGTTAACGTTTTGCAGCTTGGCCAATTCTGCTGCAAGTTGGGCTCGGCGTTCTGCAATGACAACGGGAAGACGTCCCTTGACAAAGGCCACGACACTTTCTTTCAGTGGCGTTGGCCAAGTTTGCCATTGTTGTTCATCACCACCGCCTGGGAAACGTATCAATTGAGCATGCAATATCAAGCGCGCTTCGCGAATAGTTTCCAGCAGAATGGGCAAATGTTCATCCAAAATGACTGTCAAGAGCTTTTCCTTTAGCCCACCACTGGGGATTCCGCCAATTCCTTCAGTGGCAAAATTAAACGCTTCAAGCTCACGAATCACTCGAGTCTGAATCCTGTCCAATGCAACATCTTCTTCTTCCAGGATAACACGCGGGTTTTGCACTACTGCATCAGGAGCAGGAGCAGCAGGCGTCACATCTTCATCATCTTCGTCCACGTCCATCGGCTCAGGCTGTTGTTTCTTCAATCCCTTGCGAAGTCTGCGAGGTTTCTGTTGAGGGGCGCTGAGCCATTCATCTGCATTGGATTGCCAGTATTCAGCCATGGCTCGTGAAATGTTGCCAAGTCCATTTGGGTGCTCCAACACAGCGTCGATGACATAGCGCAGCTTCCTGACAAGCTTGGGCCAATCATTGGGTGAGTTCTTGGAAATACCAAGCGCATCGTAACCAGCCTTCAATTGGTTGCCTGGCTTATTGATGAAACCACCCAATCGCTTATGCAGACCGGGCAACATGGCTTGGCGTTCTTCTTCACCACTGGCTGATGCTGCCTTCATGAAATCATCAAACCATCTGCTCCAAATCCCGGCATCGGTCATTCCTCCTTCTGCTCGTCTGCGGCGCACTGGTTTGTCTTGCAATGTAGAGCGTTTCTTGGGCGATACGGCAGAAGTAGAGGCAGATGGCGATGGCGATGGAGATGCTAATCGACGTCTTGCTTGAATTTTCTTGCGGAGCCCTTCAAGTGTCACGCTGTGTTGAATGTGGCCTCTTGCATACTCATCTTCGCTGTAGATGCGTCGGATCACATTCAACATGAGGAGAGCCTTGGCAGCACGAGCATCCAGCAGCGATTCGGTTTCATCATCATCGCTTGGTTCCAGCTCCTCATTGACAATGCGCACCAGATCCAGCAAACCGACGTTTTTTTCGCTCTCAATCGCTTCCACTAGTGTGGAGTAAGCGTCTGCATAGTCCTCTCGATCTTGTGCGCTCATGTGCACTTGAGCCTCTGCCCAAAGCTCGGGGATTTTTGTAACGAGCAACTGGTCCCATTCCTCGTCACCATCCAGGTCCGAATCGTTTTGCTCCTCTTCTTCGTCGTCCGACATGGTCACAATGATGGAAGTTGGTGGCACCACATTGACTCTAGTAGGATCTCCCAGTTCTTTCTCGGGAGCCAAAAACCTGTCGTAATATGGCAGCAGCCAAGCATCATCATCACGACCACCCTCAATGTGAAGCAGTAGGCGTTCTCGTTGTTCTTTTGCAATTGCACGCAGCGCTGGATTGACCACAGGAAATGCTGCAATGGCTCGCATGTTGCAACGTCGCTCAAGCAACTCGCCCACTTGATTCATCACATAAGCCCAATATCGAGGCAGCAGCGGTGGTTCAATATGAAAAGGAGGATGCACCCAATGCTCTGGAACGTTTGCTGCATCCCAGCTTTGCTTGTCACTCACCAGCTGACGCTCACCTGCAGTGAGCAAGTCACATTGCACAAGCCTGGCCCAGCGCTCGCGATTCACCGCCTGATAGGCACCTTGCATGGATGGCTCATAGGCAAGCCAAGCGTCACGCGCGTAAGAGCCATAGCTGTTGGGTGAAATCCACCATGGTGGTTCCGATGACGATAGTGGTGTCCTAACGGCAGCATTATGTGCCAATTGCTCAATTGTCTCCACGTCTTTTTTGGTCACGGCATCCAGCAAAGCAGCCTTTTCCTCTGGCCTCAATTGTGTTTCATCCCATTGCAGTTGGTCCACAAGAGCGTAGAGTGTATCACCCCTGTGATAATACGGATAGGCACGTTGCAGCACTGTCAGGGGCGGAATGGCCACGTCTCCATTCAGATAGCGCAGGAATAGCGCTGCATTATCAGATAGTCTGGGATATCGCAACGTTTGATGCTTTTGCTTGGCTTCCTCCTTTTCAAGCTGCGTGTAAGGTACGTATGCATCATCAAAGTCGGGTGGCACGGAATCGCCATCGCGTTCTCGGCTAAATAGGTTCCAGCTTCCCGCAAACCTTCTCCACACATCATCATATGTTGTATCGCCATGGCCACCCTTAAGAACGATCACACTGGACTTAAAGCCCTTACGAATAGGTTCAAAGGCTTTGAGCCGGATGAATATTTGATCAAGTTCCCTGCCGAGCGCAGCCTGAGCCTGAGCATCATTGGGATCTAAGTGTTTCCAGCGCTCATAGGCTCCTCTCCAGCCGCCAACAGCATCCAGATAGCCCTGTGGCCACTCAGTCCAAGGAATGGCTACGGCCGTCATCCTTGACCCATATTTTTGAAACAGTTTTCTTTAATATGCACAACACAATGAAACTGGAACGTCCGTGTAGTAATTGATGAGAGCACTCAGTAGATCCACGCGTGTTTTAGCGTAGCGCCTCTCTTCAATGGCTCCTTGCATTTGATAGGATGCATAAATGAGCGAGGCAAAGCCAATGCAAAGCAGACCCAGTGAAGCGATCCAGTCGCTGTCATTCACAAAGGTGGCAATGGAAAGTGCCCAAATAATGAGTGTGGCCAGCGCCATGCAAAGTATGGCATGCAAGCGTGACACATGATGTGTGGTGCTTCCCATCCATTGCAAGTAAATGACAACGGCTACGCATTGAACCCACCATAGCGCCAGCAACTGGTAAGGTACCAGGCTGTGAGATAGTCCAGCTGCAGCGGCAAGTAGCAGCGTAAGCGAGGTAAACCAAGTGAAGAGTGCGATAATGGAAAGCTCCAGTTTTTGCGCAACATGCCCATGGAGAATACACATGACGCTGTAACTGAGCAGCACACCCACAGCGCCCAGCACTTGCAACGCAATGAGTGCTCCCTCTGGTACGTGCCACATGTAGAGCGGCAGACTGAAAAGCATGGCGCAAAACGCATAGAGCGCCAGCGCCATGAATAGGTATTTGACCATGAGAATGCTCACATTTTCAGGAGGCATGGCAAAGAGGTTTTCAGTAGTAGTAGGTTCTTCTGGTGGTGATGTTTGCACTGCCATGCCTTCCATGTTCATCTCGCCAAGTGGGAGTACCGTGGTTACGCGATAAACGCCAGCACTGCCATCCACCAACTCTACGCTCACATCATCATCGCGTTTTTTTAGTTCCTGAAACAGCTGACCCTCCATCATCGTCATCACAGAAACTGCTGCAATTGCGGGGCCAACAATTCTGCTGCCCTGTTGTTTGCCTGATCAGGGCTTCCGGCCATCATGACCAGCACAAAACGCAGACAATCACGTGGATTGGGTGCCGTGCTGGGTAGCGCCCTTTGCATGGCATGGCATTGCGGGCTGTTCCACCAGCATGTGAAGAGTTCCAGACTTTCGCTGCGCACCGCTGCAATGAGACCAATGGCGTAGCGATTTTGCTCATCGAGTGGTTCGTGCCAATGCGGCGCATTGACCAAGCGATCCAGTAGGTCGTAGCGCTTGTTAACGATAAAGCAAATGGCCAACATCAGTTGCCCATCTGTGGTACGCATGTCCCGTGCGTAAAACTGTGTGTCCCACCAAGGAACGCTTCCAAGATTGAGAGCCATATCAAATGCATGCTGTTCCATGATGCCTGGCGACTTTAGCATCACTTCTGTAGTGTACATTGGCAGCACGGTCCATTCGTCATCCGTGTAGATGGTTTGTGCAAACATCCAGCGAAGTGCCTGCAAATTGCCAGAGGCCACGCCATGTATGATCCAATCTAGCATGAGCGCATCATTGGGAACGCGTGTCTTGGTAGTCACCCAGGTCCAAGCTCCCTTGAGGCATTCTAAAAGTCCGCTGCGCTTAACGGCACGCAATCGATCTTCTCCTGACATGTGAGGCACATTCCAAAGGCATGTGAGAAACTGCAGACTTTCGTCTTTCTTGCGAAACACATCATAAAGTTTGCGATGTACGCGTGCCAATCTGCTGCGTTCTGCCAAGCTTAAATGGGGTTTAGCAATGAGTTCCCAGGCCAAGGTGCAGTGGCTGGCAAAAAAGTCACTATAAGATACGAGTTCCTCGACGCGTTGTCTTTTGCTGCTGCTGCAACCCTCCATGACAATCAAACCACCAAATGGGAATGCAAAAACATCGAAAAAATCGATTCACGCCAAGGGCTTCCTGAGCAAAGCGCGCCGACTCTTGCATCACTGCTTCTGCTCGAGCCTCACTTTCATCCATTTGCACGCCGCGCTCCACATATTTATCCAGCAGGGCAAGGGCAGCATCTCGCGTGGCCCTCACATTGCGCCCCACCACTGCAGTTTGCACGTGGCGCTGTTGCTCACGCTGCTGGTCTGCAAAGTGCGCAAGCAGCTCTGGATGAATGGATGTCGGTGGAATATTCATTTGTTTGGATGGTTGGTTTGTTACATTTGGCGCCAGTGGGAATACTAGAATAGAGTAAACATCCTATCTTAGTTATTGCGCTCTCTCTATTTCTCTCGAGGGACAAAGAAAAATGTTCAACCCCACATCCGGTCTTTGGAGTGCTGAGCTCCCACCACCTCCGCGACGAGCGCAAAACGAGCGCTTTTGGTGTGATGCTTGGGAACATTATTGTGTTCTTTACGAGCGCTTTGAAAGGGCTCGTATCGACCCGTATCGCGAGGGACTCAAGGAAGCCATTGCTGCGCTATCACAATGCGATTATGTGCATCTCAGCAGCAATGGTTTGACGCGAGCCATTCAATCTGGACCTGGTGTGGTACGAGACATTACCGATCGCCACTGCCTCGTGATGCGTCGCCCAGAGGCCATCATTTGGTGTGCTGACGACACACTAAATCTCAACACACGAACCATGCAAATGAAAGATATGAGTGGAGCCGAAGATGATGCCATGGTATTGCAAGGAGCTGAACCAGAGAGCTCTAGTTCATGCATCTACCTCACCAAAGACCCGCGCACTAGCTACACTTATGCCAACGCGCTTTGGTTGGTGGCCACGCAAGTGGCAAGACCAGGGGTGTATTAAACAATCACCACAAGCGCAAAGTTCTTGGGTGTTCTCTTGCCTTGCGCATCATAGTTTTCAGGATGTCCCTTCCGTTGTTTACACACTGCAATAAAAGGTGTTTGCTGTTGGATGATACGGGATAGGTGCCAGCCATGGCTGTTGGGTTTCAAGCGCCACGTGTCCAGGTGAATGGCTGAAGGTTCCAAGTCTTGCTCAGGAATGCTATCAATCAGTGTGAAAAGCTCCTCTCGAGGTGGGTTAAATCGTCTGAGAATTTCCATGATACGGGTCTGCTCCGTGGTGAGGGTCGTCGTCATTGGTGTCGAATTGACAAAGCGTCCCTCTTCCATCTTATGAAGCGCCAAAAATTAGACGAAGAAGAAGAAGATTCTCTCATTCTAAAGTGCCTCTACACATCGCTGCTAGCCACTGTGCTGGGCACCCATGGTTGGCGCTCTGCATCACGGCTTTTGCGCGTTTGCAAGCGCTTCCATGAAGCAGTGCAGCGCCAAGAATTTTGGATGCCTCGTGTGAAAGAGCGACTAATCGCATATTGCTCCCCAAGGACGATACACATTGACATTTTGCCTTACGTGAATCCATTCTTTCGGTTTCCTCCACACGTTTACATGTGCCCTCCCTGGCCATGGTGGCGTTTTTTGGCATGGCTTTTTCCCTCATCTCCACATGGATCTGGATCTCGTGTTAGTTTTACGAGTTCACGTGGATTACCACGCATTTCAATCTTTTACCATAACCAAGATGTCTTAGTCTTTCAGGCCCTGGATGGCATTCATGGGCGCAGCACATTTTGGTACATGGATGGTAATTTATCAGGAGGTGTTCCAGCAATCTGCTGCACCAAATATGAGCGCGCTTCGCATTCAGGGTACCACGTTACGGTGAATAACTCATTTGTGTGGTACGACGGCCGCGTTGGCGGACGTCATTGGTGTGGCGCCGTTCGCGATGAGCCCGTTATCGATCCTGAACATGATAACATGGGAAATGCAGTGCCAATTGAAGGGTTGGGATTTTATAAAGAATGAGTGTCAAGCGCCAAAAACTAGACGATGATGGGCAATGCCACGTATTGGTAATCCTTCCCGTTGCGCTGCTAGCCACCGTGTTGGGTGCTCGTGATTATTGGCGTAACGCCCACAAACTCGTGCGTATTTGCAAAGCTTTCAAGGATGCTGTGTATCACCCCAATTTTTGGATGCCTGCCGTGCGCGCTCATTTGCAGCGTCATGCACCAGTCGCGCTCCACCCACTCATTGATTACGTGAATCCCTTTTTTCGTTTCCCAGCTCATGTGGCCAATTGTCCTAATTGGCCTTGGTGGACATTTTTGCAATGGCTTTTCCCAAAGTCTGGGGCTTCCATTACTTTTAAAGGAAATACCATTTACTTGCATTCCAGGGAGTGGCGCGAATCATTCAGTTTTGAAGAACGCGTTGACGAGGAGGGTGTCGGTCGCCACACGCGCTGGTTGATGAACAGCTCAGGCAGTTCAATGATCCCGGCAATTTGTGTGACCAAGCACGATGGGATACCATCACAACAAGGTACGGTGTATTATGTGACGGTAGATGACAAATACGTTTGGTACGATGGGCCACTCGCCAGCAATAAGCACTGGTGTGGAAACGTCAAGGAAATCACTGAAAACCTCGTATTGCCCATGAAGAATCAGGGATTTTATCGTGAGTAAAAAAAGATGAGGGTGACCAAGATTTTCACCGTTAATGAATCACCAGAGAAGGTGGCTGAGCATTTGAAGATTAACATCAATCATGAGCCTGCACCGCAAGCTTGGGCTGTTGCACGTTTGATCATCACGGAACCATCACTTCAATCTGAAGTTCGTCGTGTGAGAAAGTCACGGATCAATCCGTATCTACCTGCTCTTATTGACGCGGCTCAACAATATCCATTTGATGATCAAGATGTCGATGAGCTTTCCGATTGGCCTGGTGTGGAAGAGGCCACCCCTGAGAACCACTGTTACGACATTATCATTGCCAGCGATGAGGTGAGCCCAGAGGCCAACATGAAGCTCTTTGATGACATGAGCAACCGCATCATGAAATATCTGGTTGATAAAGATAAATGAGGTGTTGTCTCGGTCATTTCAATACTTGCATCAAGCGTACGCAACGGGCAGCGAGGCCAGCCGATGAGGGTGCTTGGCTTTTTGCGTGCAACGCACATAACAATTGCCTAGCATGTGGCAACAACGCTGGCAACTGGAGTCTGGAGTGGTGTCGCGAATGTGATGAGCTGGGGATTGAAAGACCAATTTGTGCAGTGTGTTCATTTGTGGTGTGTCACACACGGACTGGACCATCAAGTCGTTGCCTTGGCCACAACGATTGTCGCTCATGTGGTACCATGCGAAATAGGATAGCTCCACGATTTTGCAGCGAGTGTTTAGTGAAAGAGTAAAGAGGGGCAGGAGGATATCATGCAGTTTTTATAGTGACCAACATGAGACAAAGATATGTACCGCTACCGCCGCCTGCTCCAGAGTTTTGTGATGAAGATTACGATGAGTATGAGATGCCAGAGCTCATTTCAGCTTCTAGTAGTGAGTAAAGCGAAGCATTCAAGGCAATCTTCCGAGCAAAATGGGTCTTTCGAAGTCTCACGACAAGGTCTATCGCAAAAGTCACCACACATGGTGCACCGTTTCATGGTTGGGCATCGATGGCCAAACCGATAGCAATACGCATTGCAATACTGGCAAACGTTGTAATGACAGCGGGTACATAGCTTGCCGCAAGCAGCACAGCCCCTGACAGCAAATGAAATGCGCTTTTCGCACATGCGACATCGAGTCTCAAACGCATAGCGATTAAGCACAAGTGTCATGGGGCCTTTGCGATCGCAGTCCTGACAATGGGCTATCTTACCCACGGGACATTTCGTACCAGGATGATCCCACCCGCATGTTCCGCATAGCCCACCAAACAGGTTCTTGCGCGTCCTGTTCCTTTGCATCTGTTCTTGTGTTGATGCCCAAATCTCAGCAACATCGCGATAGGGCAAGCCACAGGTCAGCATCAAACGCACTGTGGTCTGGCACCCAGCGTACGGGACGACATCAAATAGGGCGTAGAGTCGTTTGCATGTCATGGAAAGCCTGACGGCATCGCGAGGTCTGCAATACCACTTGGCTATCCACACAATGATGTCCCAGGGGAGACCCATTTTATTGACCAATAGTTGGGATTGAGTAGTAAAATTTTTATTATCCCATGACAAGGTCCGGTGTCGGGAGGAGGGTAGAGGGTCTCTCCTCGCCTCGAAAAAAAAATGTCGGGTGGTGGTGGTGGTGATCACTCATTGCAGGCCGAGGTGCGGAGGCTCCGCGGCCCGCGCCAGCTCTCGGTGCCCGACTCGTACGTGCGCAAGCACGGGGTAGTGACCCCTGGCAGCGTCCACGGCGGGGGCGTCCGCAGCGAGGCCTATGTGTTTTTGCGTCTTGATGGCAAAGGCGCTCATTTTGCAGGGGCCACGCAGTGGAGGCAGATGCGCATTCTCAATGAGCCAGACCCGAGTATGTGGTTTTTTCAGATGTACTTGTTGATGTGTGAATCGCATTGGCATGGCTCGTGTCGCCCCATTGCAGATAGGGTACATGATCCCCAAGGCTACAGGTTGGTGGTGGAGTTGCAGGCGCGAGTGCGTGCCGATATGGCGACACAAGCAGATGCTGCTCTGCTTGCCAAGCTGGTACGCGATGATGCTTATTACGATCCCCATTTCGAATACGATGTGCTTTGCGAGGTATACGCATTGCAATTGCGCGCGGCCGAAGAGCTAAAAGCAGCCACTGAGCCTGCAGCAGATGGCGAAATGCCAAAGAAGAGGCAAAAAAAGAAACAAGCGCCAGTGGCCATGCCTCCTCTCATTGTGATGGACCGTCCCCTTCTCATTGCTGCTGCTGCTCCTCAAGCGCCATTTCCAGAGGCATGGAATCCCATCGTCGATGACGATGACGTCGAGTCGCTACTGCATCATTACACAGAGGTGGAAGCAAAACATCTCAAAGATAGCATTGAGCTGGCGCGTCAGCCTGGTTTGGCTGTGGCAGCAGCAGCAGATTCAGATTCTGAGCGTCGCATTCGCGAGCGAGTGGCTGCTGAAATCCGCCCTCCCGAGCCAGGCACACCGCCGCTCGTGGCCAAAATTGAATTTAACGTTTGCTATGTGCCCAGTGCGAGCGGAGGTGGTTTGATGTGCAGGTTTTTGGGGCGAGATCCAAACATGGACCTTGGAAAGTTTCTCACGGGTCCACTGCTCAAAGATATTAGACAGCGCATCGAATCCAAAATGCAAGGCAACAAAGGGCGCGGTGGTGCGCAAAAGGCAAAGGAGCGCTTTCCTCATTATCGTCCACTGTATTATGGCAGCAGCCACCCAGTGAGCGATCGTACCACGATGCAAACGTACTTTAAGATGGTGGTTGCGCTTTGTCCCGAATACTTGCAAAAGTATCAGGTGCGCGATGATGCATTCTCCAACATGTGCCCGGATCAGCGCCACAATCCCACACACCCGTGCAACGTGCTCACGCTGGAACGAGCGCTCAAGACGATGATTGATGTGGGTTGCGAGGCGCGCTTTTGCAACGGCAATGTGTGGCGAAACGCTGCAGGCCAGCCCATTGCGCCTGTTGGACTCGTCACGCTGCGTTACATGCCTGACGCAGTGTTTTGGAAGAATCTCTACGATGTGGGACTTTCTGAAAAGTATATGCCCCACGTGGATGCCGATTCCGATTTCATGGCTGCCATGGTGGCTGGCGAAGATTATGCGCGTTTTCTCCCTGGTGGTGAGCAATTGCCGCGCCTTCCAACGCAAGCCAGTCGTTTGTATGTGGAAAACTGGCGCATTCCCCGTAGCGCAGTGCTGCGTCAGGATTTACTCAACTATCGCACCAACAACGAACATATGCATTTGGCCGCTCGTGCAGCCATTGTCAACAAACGCGTAGCTCAGGCTTTTCCTGCTCATGCAATGGACACGCATGCTCGTGTTATCGAGTTGGGCCCTGTGCTTTGGAAGCAAGACGAAGAGCTGATGGCCAAAGTCTTGGAATACGAACGCTACAGCACGCTACTCAAACTGGCACAGGATGGTGCCTTTCTTTCGTTTGAGGCGCTTTGGCCCCTCGAAGGCGACGTGCAGGAAGTGCCCGTGTCAGCACCGATTCAATTCATTTTGAAGTGGTACATTGACGGGAAGCCGGCGAATTTGACGCGCGAATACGTTATGTGGGATCGAGATCTTGGGTTTCTGGGGAATTCGATGCTCAAGTCGCTCGAGGTGTTTGCCTACATTGGGCGCATTGTGCACCCAAGCATTTGCTTGCTGAGCGAAGGTTTGTTCTCTTGCTATCGCTATGCACCTCGCGAACTTGCTCTTAACATTATGGCACACGGACGTTTTGATGTGGGCAAAACATTTATCCTCATTACCACGCTCATCAAATTGCAGACCATTCCTGGCACTGTCGAAGAGTACACGAGCGAAACGGCTGCAGCCTCCACCTCTGAGAACCACGTTTACGACATTATCATTGCCAGCGACGAGGTGAGCCCTTGGAAGGTGGACCCCGCAGAGGCCAAGAAGAATCCCATGCTCGTCAACCAGGAAAAGGTCAAACTCGTGACGCAAAAGGTGGGCAAGAAGATTTTCACTTACGTCAAGACCGATGAGGATGAGGATGTGCGCTGGACTCGCCTCATTACCAGCGATCATTACGGAGCGCTTGTGGAGGTGACCAACTGGGAGATTGAGGAGAAGAATGCGCTCAGCTCGCGCTATCTGACGCTTACGGTTCCTCTGTCATCGATTCCTGTGCGCGAATTGCGCGGAGACATGCCTCCATCGCTCACCGAGGGGGCCAAACAGTATTTCCACACCAATCAGTATCTGAGCGCTGGCATTTACAAGGCCGAACAGGATGGTGTCATTTGGGACCCCAACATGAAGCTCTTTGATGACATGAACAACCGCATCATGAAGTATCTGGAGGATCGCAAGGCCATTAGCCAGGATGCGGGGCAACGAGGCCTGGAAGTGATGCGCCCTTATGCCATTCAAATGGTGGTGCACATGGCCATTCACTATGCGTTTGACATGCCGTGGTCACCCAACTGGAAGAAGCAATTCGAAGTCAAGGATTTGCGCGCGGTGCAGCGCTATCTGTATTGCACCACCGAAGTGGTGTGGTGGTGCTGGACTAGCATGGCTTGCGAATGGATCGAAGAGGGAAATGCACGCATGCTTGATGCGGCAATGTTGAAAATCGACAAGAAGTGGTTGCCAGGCACTAGCGCGTATGCCATGTTTGAGCGCGATCTTAACGATCAGATTCCTTTTCGCGTTAGACCAGTGCCCAATTTTCGCGGCGACAAGCGCGACGGAGACAGTGTTCTCATTGATCTCAATTATCTGGCCTTTGAGGGCAGCGTCGACAAAGTGGCCGGTGACATTGCAGGTGCCTCTGGTAATCGCATTAGCAAAGTGCAAGTGTTGAGCGCCATCAATTATCTCAAGGGACGCCATGACATTGTGGTGCGTGGGGGCGGCATGGTTCCTCAGCCTGCTGCCAAGTTTAAGCGCTTCCATCGCTATCGAGTGTTGCCCAGCAACACGGTGGCAGGGCAAAAACAGCGCGGTGTCGATGATGTGATTAATATTCCCGAGGATTACCTCATTAGCAACGACAATCAAGGCGTTGATCGCACCGAAGCAGACGTACCTCGCTACCCAGAGTCGCACACGTTTACGCCTGTGGAGATTTCCGAGGATGGCAAGTGGGTTTACATTATGCCTTGTGTGGCTGAGCAATTCAAAGCCCGAGTCATTCTCGATGCCCTGCAATGGGCAACCGTGTGCAAAACCATGCGGGCGGGCAAGATACTGCTAGGCACTCCCTCGGAATCGGATTCTATGCAATTGCAAACGTTTGAGTGCCCACGCGAGTGGATTTCACGCACAGTGGTGGGGCTAGATGCAGCGCGCGGTATTATCAATGGCCAATGGAAAGGTGGTAGGGCAGGCGAAGATCCAGCAGCTTATGTGTCTCGCCAAAAGGGGATTGCCTTTACGCGACGCGGAGGCATTAGCGCTCGAGATGCGATTTTTGTGAGCCAAGTCCCATTGGCTTCTGTGAGCGAAGAAAATAGGGATGCCTATCTGGAACGCGTGAAAGCCGATGTGAATGGCATGTCAGCTGTCATGGAAGTCATCGAAGATCTCGATTATCACAGCGCGCGCTTGCAACATTTGCGCTGTGGCCTGACCATGCATGAGCCAGTGCATGATCCCAAATGGATCGAGCAAGAGTTTATTCGCACGGCCAAGCCCGTGAACTTTGGAAACATTAACTACCCCAAAGACTGGAAGGAGCACAATGACAAAAAGTATCGCATTTGGAACACTATCAATGATACGACCAGCGAGGCCGCATACTTTGAATCGCAACGCAATCTTAACGCACCATCACCTTTGCCTGTGATGGCTCCTCTGGCAGTGGTGGTGGTGGCTCCTCCTGCTCCTGTTCTTCCAGATCCTGCAGCTGAATTGTCACGACACCGCAAGGAAAAGGAAAAGCAAAGGGCAAAGAAAAAGCGCACACAACGCGATCAACCAATTGTAGTAGAACCACCAAATGGCTTTTGAGGAGGAAAAAAAAATAAAAAGAAAGATGAGAAAGAGGGTCAAACGGCAAACTGATATCAAAGAGTTTGATGCTTACCCCCACGTGGAACGCGACCAGTCCATTGTACGAGCTATCCACATGGCAGATGAACCAGCGTTGCGCAAGTTGCTAGGCGGCAACATGACGCTGGATGACAAAATAAGGATATACTCAGATGTGAGCTTCCAAGGATCTAACGTGTACAGCTGGAAATCTCTCAGTAATGTTGCAGTTTGGAGCTTAGCTAAATGTCACAAGGTTGAAAGCTTTACTGTGCTAGTCAAAGTTCTGGCACCTGCTTCATCCATTGCATCCATTACGCATGTACTGCGACTGTGCGCAGAAGATGCTCGTTATGGGACATGGATGGATGGCAACCCAAGTTATCTATTTGCCATTGTGCTCACACTGGTGCAATGTGGAGCGCATTTTAACAAGGTCAATCTCAGTGGCGGTGCACCCATTAATCATTACGGGGCCCTGGCTGAGTTGGTTGCCTCACGCAACTACTATCGTACCAAACTAATAGTGTTAATGGGCATTGCAAAGCATCGGAGATCACCCATGCCTTGGCAAATTCTCATGTATATTGCAGGGATGATTAAACTCCCGACTTGACGTCATCCTTGATCTATGTCCTTGTCCTTGGTGGTAGGCTCTTCAAGTGGTGCTTGAAGAAAGGGATTTGCAAATGGTGGAAGGTATTGCCAATCACCAATCCCTGCATTGTATACGCGAATGAATCTAGGGCGGTAACCAAGTTCTCCAAACCCTCGCTGGCGATTCATTTTCTGATATTCAATTCCCAAACTTCAATCCCGTGCAAGGGAGCATCAGCAAAAGCGCTTGCAGCTGGTACATCAACCAGTGTCTTGATGATGCCACCCAGAGAATTGCGCTCGGCAGGCAGTGGGGTAAATCCACAGTGTTTGCTCCAAAAGCGCTTGCTGCTATCCAGCGGGGTAATAGCCAAACGCTCAACAGCACGATGGGACTTGCCAATGAAAACACGCGTCAGGTTCCAATAAAAGGAGCCTAGTCCCTGGTTGCGCATGTGAGGGGCCACCACAAAGGGACCCACCCAACAAAGGGTGGGGTCAAGAGCACCAGTCACAAAGCGTGCCACACAATCTAGGCGCGTGCCTCCTCGAATGTAAAGCATCAGCGTTTGCGTCTCATGATTCTGTTCCCAGCTCAGCAGGAGTTCATCAAGTAGCACGCAGAGAGACTCATTCTTGTCGTCTAGCCCTCGCCAAACACGCAGCGCCTTGAGCCAATGCGCATGTTCCTTGGTCTCTAGCTGGCGAAAGTGCCATGCATTGTCAGCTTCCCAAAGATCAGCAGTGACGCAACGCATTTTTTGGACCCCTCACTTTTTCTTTTACTTTTTGAAACAAACCAAAGGCACCAGTGGTGTTCCAGTGGCTGGTCCCAAGTACCGAATAAATAGGGTGCATGTGTCTGGGTTGGAAATCTCTGGGCGTGTCGTGTAATCCGCAAAGGGTGAGTACGTAAGATCAAAAGCAACACCCACCCCGCTTGTGCCAGTGGTATTGAGCTCTGCTTCCACGTAGAGTGATGCAGCGTAGGAATTGGGCTTATAAGGATTACCCTCCCATGAGGCAGGCGCCGTGGTGAGCACTTGCACTGCCAGTGGCGTGGCACAGTAGGAATATCCTGGTCTTGTGTCAAAGAAATTGATTTGAATACGTCCTGTTGCAGTGTGTCCAGAAAGCAATCCAACATTGGGACAATCAAGGGCAAGCGCGTAGCGACCCGTTTCCGATATGGTAGCATAAGCAGGGTAGCTGGCATTCCAAAAGCCACCATCATCCCAGAGCGTAGAGGCAAAGTTAATGTACCAATCTGCTGCGCTCAGCGTTTGGCTCACGTGAAATACCATCGAGATCCGCAGTGTTAATGTAGAGCGCCACACTGGGCATGGGCGATGCAGATGATGCATTGAGCGCAATTTGCAACTGAGTAATCTCCAATTGCTGCGACGCCACGGTCGCCGTAAGTGCACGCACATTGGATGTTGCCCCATCACTACGCACTGTGCCTACGATTCCCAGCACCAATGCGGCAATGGCAGTGGCTAAACTCAAGCCAGCAATGAGCAAAATGACAGAATGATCCCGAAAGCCATATAATGGTTTTGCTGGAGATTTCATCTCCTTTTGCCTTTTCATCAATAGAGGTGGATTCATTTTTCTTTATAAATAACAAAAGGTAAAGATGTATTCTTTAATAGGGGCCCATTCATTAAAATGGGTAACGGCATGTTTGGCACCCATGTGCAGCCTCGCGAATTGATGGAGCAATCGCAAAAGATATTGCGCAAAAGCATCAGGGCTCTTGAGCAAGAGACTAAGAGGCTTGAACAACGCGAGGAAAAGGTCAAGCTGGACATTAAGGTGGCTGCCAAAAAAGGACAACATGCCATGGCACGCACCATGGCCAAGGACATTGTACGCATGCGCAACGCTGCATTGCAATTGTACAAGATGCGCTGCAATCTGGAATCTGTGGGGCAAAACATGCAAACCATGTCCTCTACCATGGCCATGACAGATGCCATGAAGGGAGCTGCACGAGCCATGTACGTGATGAACAGGCAAATTAACTTGCCTGCCATTCGCGACATTATGATGCAGTACGAAAAACAGGCTGGTATCATGGAAATGAAGCAAGAACTCATGGACGATACCATGGATGGCGTCATGCAACAAGAGGGTGACGAAGAAGAGGAGGCTGCCGTCATCAACCAAGTGCTTGATGAAATTAGCATTGGCCTCGCTGCACAGCTGGGCACAGTGCCCACTCGAACCGCCACCGCCACCACCACTGCTGCACCCACACCCACTGCTACAATGGAAGATGACGATATGAGTGAACGAATAAATCGTCTAAGAAAATGATTCGATTTATTTTTTGGGAAAGTCCAAAAAATCTCCACTTTGAAAAAAGTTACTTTTTCTTTTCAATAAATCGAATTATTTTATTCGACTTTTTATTCGACCCCTCGATTGAAAAAGCGATGCAAAAAACGCTGGAAATCTCCACGGTCATTTGATTCAGCGAACAAAATGAGGACAAGGTCATTTGATTCGCCGAACAAAATGACCGTGGAGATTTCCAGCGTTTTTTGCATCGCTTTTTCAATCGAGGGGTCAAAATAAAAAATCGAATAAAAAAGTAACATTTTTTTTAGCCTTACGATGGATGTATGATAAATAAAGTTGTGATAAAAAAAAGAAAGAGAGAAAAATGAAGCGTGTTCGTCCTACCCCAGCAGTTGAAGATGGCTTTCATTTTTCTCTTACCAATGGCCATGCCATGAGTGTGGAAAAGCTGGGGGAAGTAAAAGGAGGAGGAGGAGGATTTGATGATGAAGATGCCATGTCTTATGTGGTTCGCTTTCGACCGGCGCTCAGCGAGGTTCAAGCAGCAGCTGCCCAGCTGACAATTAGCTATGTGGGTGACAAGGAAATTAGCGGGGGTGCATTGGTATTTTCACGCGTAGTTCGCCCAAGCAATGCACGCTGTTTATGGCTAACGCTGCGTCCTGATGAGCTAGAGTATGTTTGTTTTGAGACGCATCAACTGAGAGTTGGAAAAGTGCCAGGCACCTACAGTGCGCTCCATGTGACGCTGGAAAACACACAATGCGAATCAGGTCCGCTCAAGTTGGGTCCTCAGCTTGACATGCATCTCTTTTGCATGCCAGAACTGTTGCCTGCAGGATCAGTCTTTTTGCGTTGGTTTCCACCTGACATTGATCCTGCTCAGTGGGGATTGCACATTGATCCGCGCAAGATACCCCAGCGTACACCGCTATGGTTTAAGCTGCGTGCCCAGCTCAGTGGAAGTGAGGCAGTGAAACGTACGGGTTTTTTTGCCAATGACAAGCCCATGACTGCATTCAACAGGAATGCCATGCGCTTGGGATCGCAATCCGAAGATGTGGCGGCGCTCATGTACTTGGGCCACTATGGTGGGGCTCGTCATTTTACAGAGATTGGCACTGTTCCCGTCACAGGACGACCTGGATGGGGCGCTTCACCTGATGGGCTCGTCACAGATAGCAGTAGCAATGGACAACAAGGTGCTTTGGAATTCAAAACTTCACGCACCAAACTCTGTATGGAACCCTATTTTTACCCTCAACTATACATGGAAATGATGGCGCTTGGCGTGCAATGGGCTGACTTGGTGCGCTACCGTCCCGCTCGCACGTGGCACGCCAAAGAGGGCAAATGGCACTATCTGGATGTGGCCCACGTGTATCGCGTCAATCGTGATGCTGCACTGGAAGATTGGTTCATTCGCGTGTGGACCGCCCCCCACCCAGGTGAAGACGACGACAAGGCAGCGCTACGAGCTCATTTGGTTGAGTTGGCTGAGCGTGCAAAGCCAGTGGCCATTTTGCAAGGCAACGAAATGGTAACTCGTTATCGAGAGCATCGTGAGCGCTTGCTGAGCATTGATACCACACCTGCTGCTGCTGCTGCTGCTGCTGTACTTCCTGATTGGTGGTTGGCCATTGAGAGTCGTACTGCCCAACTGGGTGCTGCGCTACGCAATGGGGTGGCAGTGAACAAGCGTGTGGTGACTGAACAAATTAAGGCTTATGCCAATTTACTGTAACCAATGATCCAGCGAATGGAATCAAGCATTACGCAATCCTCGCGATCCCGCAGCAGGCGTTCGTGAAAGATGGCAGCAAAGTAATTGCAAATAAAACGGGTGCGAGGCGTGCTTTTTTTCAGATTCAACCAGCTTTGCTTTTCCCTACTGAGCTGGCGATCCTTGCAAAAGTCACGCATCAGCGCCTTATGCGTTCCCTTGAACCAGCGCAGTTGTTTGGCCTCAGCTGGGAGTTTGTGACTCTTGCGCTGCTTTGACACTGCATGCCAAGCAAACAAATGATCCATGCGACGCACATAGTTTTCAAATTCAATGTACAGTGCACGTGCCATGTTATCGTGTTGCCAGCGCACATGCTCAGTCACACGCATCGGAGCCCGTTTCCATTGCATGACGTATTCCAGCCATTGCGCGTCAGGCAGGCTTTTCTCTTTGAGTGCAGCGTACTGGTCAGCGCAACTGCGTGTGCTGGAATGGACATGCACTAAAAAGGCGAAAAATCTTGCCCTTAATTTGGGCGTCAGAGGCATGGGCAACTGATCTGGTTCCAAGTGAAATGGACCCACCTCAACCCAACGATGCGTCAGGCGAGCCGCTTCCCCCGGTACACATTGCAATTGACATGCAGCAAGCAGTGATTGGGGTATGAACCAACTGCAATTTTTGTTGAGTGTGCTGCGCAACATTCCTTTCACGTAGAGAGGGTAGCTTTCTCGCAGCCAAGCCCAAGTCGTATTCTCATTGACCTTCCACATGACGACTGAAGCAGCAGAATGGGACCCCTCTTCAATCAATATAGAATCACGCGGCGAGATTATTCCCGTCGTTGAGGCCGCCACCATCACCCAGACACTGGAAACGCTGCGAACCAAGTACGGAGACGATGCGCCAGCCATTGATCCATTGGCGCGCTCAGCCCAAGAACAAGCCTGGATGAGCCCCACCGAGGCCCAAGCCAAGGCCCAAGTGCATTGCGAAAGCGAGCGACTCTTGTATCCCAATCGCTGCATTGTGATTGGCGTCACCGGTAAGGGAATGGCACTTGCTCTGTATTGCGCAGATGACAAGACTGCCGAAGAGCCTGGACCTCCTCCCAAAGAGGAAGCACAGCCCACGGGCAAAGTGGATATGGCTGCCAAAGCCATGGACGTTTGGTACGAACGCTATGCCAAGTGCAACATGGCGTTTCGCTACAAGATTGAGCTCAAAAGCATTGAGGTGGCAGCGTATCGCTCACACATTGAGCAGGTGCTTTTGCATTTTGTGCGCGACCCCAGTGATGCCAAGCGCGTGTTGGACTACATGATTGACCAAACTCGAGTGGACCTCCATTTGCGCGCAGTAGCTCGTGAAATGGGACCATTGATGAGCGCCCAGCTCAAAGAAGACACGTTTTCCATTTCCCCGAGACCCAACAGACCAGGCGCAGTGACGCCCGCCCAAGGTTTGTGGCCCATTCAATTGGCTGATCAAGAACCCCCCACGGATCACCCGGGCCTCACCAAGTGGGCGTTGCATGTCTGTCGCGGAAAAGCGTGGAAGGAGCAACGCAAATTGGCAGTATACACATGGGCCAAAACCGCTCCGCTGAGCGCACTGAGTGACACGCATTTGGTGCTTTTCTATCAGAGTGGTTCTACCACACTGACGCATCGCCTTTATTCGCTATGCGAAGAGGGAGGAGCCATTAAGCTGGTGGCTGAACAGCATTGGCGTGCCGAAGCGTTGCCCAGTCAAATGCTGCTGGGCACCACTGGAACACGTACTACGCATGGTTCGCTTTCGCTGCATGGTGAACAGTGTGCGCTGGCCATGCAATCGGCAGTGCTGATTTGGAAGATTGGTCAACAGGAAACTGAAGCAACTGTCATTGTCCTCGATAAGCGCGAAATTAGCGCCGTCCAAGTGCTAGGTGATACGCTCAGCATGGGCACCACGCTGGGCGAATGTTACGTGCTCAACTGGCGCAGTGCTGAATTGCTAGCTTACGATGCATTGCGTGGCATTGAACCCATTTGGCAAGTCCGCTATCGCCCGCTGGCCAAGGCACGTTTCATGCTCTCTGTCATGGGAGTGGCCATGGGCGCACCCTGGGACAACAAAATGATGGGCATGGATCGCCCAGTGGCCATGGATACGTGTGGTGGCCTGCTCTACGTGGTTTCCAAGTATGGGTTCATCAACGTTTTCGATATGCACACCCGTCGCGTTTGCCACACTTTTCCTCCCCCAGAGGCGTCAGCCAACACACCGCTGCTTCAATACTGCTACGCAGGAGTGCGTGCCACTCCCGATACGCTTTACGTGCTCCACCACGGAGGTACCATGAGAACCATCAAGTTGTCTGGAAAATGAAAGGGTCTACTGCTGATATGCTAAAAGAATTTGAGCATTGGTTAGCATATCAAATCCAAATCTACCGCGGAATGAAAAGCCACCACCATTGCGTTGGAACTAACACCACCCATGAGCGGATTCTTGTTCCTGCAATCGTATGCTGGGTGAACGGGTATACGAGGCGTTCGCTCTCTCCTGCGAGTGATTTACACTTGAAGCGTGTGCTGGCCGTCTTTCCAAGGCAAAACCGATTAAGTTACCGCGCGTTGTGGGCAAATGAGACGAAATGGGAAGTCACACTGAGCGTGGTGGACCTGACTGAAACTGCCAAGCAACGGACTCGCAAATGTTGTAATGCAATCATATCGTTGCTAACGGCAATGAGACGCAAAGTTGTTATTGATGTGCATGTGCGTTCAATTATTGTACAAATGGTATGGACAACAAGGAATTCACGCGCATCATGGCCCATGCAATCAGATGAGGAAGGACATTAAAGGGCTTGGTGATGGAAGTTTCGCATCAATCCTTTTTGCGTGGATACCTGGGTGCTGCTGTGCCAATTACGGATCAAGGGCTGTTGCATGATATCGTATCGCAAACACACATTGGTTGGCGATTGCGTGCAGAGCAAATCCTGGATCTATTGATGACAATCATGTATGAAAGACCCCTGGCAATGCCAGCGTTTCGGGATTACTCATCCGTGCATCGATGGTTTAACAAGGGCTATAAGGAGTACAATAAGAGAGTGCATGGTCCATGCTCCACGTCAGTCATTGTATTGCTACATTGCCTGAGGAAAAAAGGGTTGTTGTCACGTGATACGAGGCTTTGCCTTGGTCGCGTACTTTGGTCAACTCGAACAGCTCGTGAATGGGCGTAAATTTACTTCTTAAAATGAACGGCGCCTTGGCTTGTAAAGTTTGCCACGATCCGCTCCCAGCTTGATTTCACTTTTTCTGCTGTCGCCTCGGGCATAGCAGTTGAATACGCAATCTGAAATAGTGCCGTCGGACTGGTGGCCGCGTAAATGACATGCCTTCCATCTGGGTATACTGCATACATGAAAACCAAACCACTCTCTTGATGGAAAAGTATCTCGTCTCTGGTTGGCTTCTCCATGAGGGTTTCGATTTGTGCAAATTGCAAATTTGACTTGACCCTTAACACTGCGCACAGTATTGTTTGTGATGTATGCGGAGATGCCCGACTCTGTCTACTCTGTGCTGCATCTGATGACACGGGACTAGCCATTTGCGGACCATGCAAAACACAGCAGGAAGACTTGAGCATGCTAGAGAGTGCTACCAAGCGTCTAGCTCCTTCTACTACTCCTATTTCTCATCCTCCATGCCAAGGATGTGATGGAACGCGTGCACGCTGGTCCATGCTATGCTCGTTTTGCGCAAAACCATATTGCAATGATTGCATTGGCATCGCGGAAAAGCATCGCTGTGTCATGTGTGCCATTGAAGGATGCGATAAGCAAGCGGACCGCTTGGATGCCAATGGTCTCGTTGTGGCCCCCTCCATGACGTGTTGTGCTAGCGGGCCTGTTTGCGGAGCGCATCGACGCATACATAATGTGACATTTACTATGTGTTTGGCAATTAACCACCAGACTTGCAAGCGATGTAATCAGCGGCTTGATAAGTGGCTAGTATGTGCTTGGGGAGGATGTACAGGGGTTATTACATGTCCTAATCGCATATGCAGCTTTGGATATTGTAAGCATCATTACGCTCCTGAGCGTTTACCCTGTGGTTTTTGCGGATGCCCCCTCTTCTCCCATACCATTGCTGACAACAGCGTGGTGGCTGGCCTCGGTACATGCTGCAATCGATGCTTTGTGCGTGTCAGGGCATTTATCGAGTGCATCATGTTACGCTTTCGTGGCACGCACAAAGTCTGGCCCAAAGATCTGATGCTTTTAATCATAAAGATTGCTAGACCTTAGCCCATTTCTCATAGCCCTTGGCATAGCCTGTCCAATGCGTTTTGACGCGGGGACAGTAATGTGCTTGGATCACTCCAATCTCAACCGCCGATCCTCCCGTCTCAATCTTGGTCCCATCGTCCAATGTGAGAACGAGCGAACCTCCGCAATGGCACGGATAGCTTTCCTGGCATCCATCATCTGGCTCCTTGGAGTAGGCACTGATCACCTTGCGCTTGCCAATGCTGGCATCCAAATTCAGCCAGCAGAGCTGGGCAGTCTTTCCAATGTGATGTGAGTATGTCATTTGACATTTTTCTTTTCTCGAGAGAGAGACCCTTTGTCTATTCTAAAGTTTGAAAGAAATGGGTCTTGGAAATCGTAATCGTCCATTGGCACGCAGAAAGCCAATTGTTGTGGCTTCCTTGGAAAAGCAGCCTTCAAACCTGGGCTTGCTGATTCACATGGCAATTATTCTTGCCTACTACATGTGGTGTACCACTATCACCACCAGAATTAGACTTGATCATATACTCAACTGTTCGTTTGACAATGGTATATGTCCATTGGTGCAACACGAGAGCAACTGCCAGACGCTAGCACAGCCTGATGTGCAATATGGGGCATTTTGCACAGATGACATGTGCTTTCGCAACATTGAGCGCAAATCTACAGGACTTTGGCTAGTTTGTGGACGCGTCCTCCTTTTAGATGAGCAGCCCAATAAGAGCAACACAATTTGTTTTGACGAGTGGGGTGTGTCCATGTGATACAATAAAACATTTTTCATAAACTATCAGAAAGCGATTTCTCAGCTGTTCTCAATTCCCAAGGCATGGGAGGGCACATGGCAGCTGCCCATTCACGCGGCCACCGCAACGCTTTGCAACATGCAAGAATGGCAAGTCCAATGTTTTGGCGACGCAAGCGATCAGCATTCCATTCCTCATAGCCTTGAGCGTAATGCGTGAAATGTGGATCGGCATCCTTGGCAAAGTAATGTGATTGAACTACGCCAATCTCAACGCTGCCAACCGCAGCCCAATATTCGTAACCATCCTGACGGATAAGCCTCATAACGCCATGTCCTTGGCATGGCTCACTTTCGAAGCACAATGCTGATTCACACCTTATGCCTTGTACTTGGCGCCCATCTCGCCATTCTTCAATGCGTTCCAAGAGTGCGGGACATGCGCGCCACCAAGAGACATAGGGACCACATTTCAATGCCTCACTCATCTTTTCAGAGATGAGGGGCTCTTACCGCACCTCTGAGGAGGAGAGAACTTTATTTGATGGACAGTTACAATCAGCGTTAAAGAAGGTTAAATCAAACGATGCAACTGCGCTAACACTCAACGCATCATGCTCGAAGTCGTAAAACGTACAGGCAAGCGACTATTTTACGTTTGGGAGTACGATTATGATCGTTTGGCTGAAAATGCATCCGTTTTGCCCATTATCCGAGAATTTAAAGGCACCCTCGAGCATGAAAGAAATTTTGAAATGAAAATACTTTAGCCGTACGTTCTATTAAGGTCTTCGTGCATGACACTGTTATTTAGATGCGCCGCTTTGCGGCAAAATGCCAATATGGCATGCGATCCGGGCGGTGGAGACTGTCATTTACGGTCAAGCAGAACTCTTTGGAGGCATCACATCCGTGGTGTACACGGGCTTGGTGTTTCTAGGGGGCCTTGGTTTGTGGTGGCTTGTCACGTGGATATGCGAATACCTACTGCTGGGAGCAGAAAGGGCCACACTTTGGATTTGGGTATCATGGGACAAGGGACGGACACACGCATGGGGACGGCGTCAACGGAACAGCCTATCAAACTTTTTGCATGTCCTACTGCAAGGGATATTCTTTGGAGGCGTTTTGCTCATTTTTTGGATTGCTTGTGCCTCGTCTGGATTCGACCCTTGGTCAACGAGCGCTGCCACGCTAGGAATGGGAATCTTTCTAACTTATGTTTTCATGACACCGCTGGGTCTTTTTGGCTCTGGCCTGGCGGTGCTGACCACGGGGATGATTGCTCCAGGTCAGTATTGGGAATTCAATGGCTACCCTGGTTATGATGGCCGAATAATTGCCATTTGGACCCTACAGGTTGAGCTTGAACGCCTGGAACCAGCAGACTTGGAGCGTGGAGTACGGGAATCTGCTGAGCTTGTTATGGTGCCCATCAACATGTTTCTTTCTGGCATGGCCAAACGTAACATGTACAAGGAACTCAATGCTCGGCGTGTGACACGCTCTGACAACCCTCATATGACTGCTGCAAACAGTAAAGGCCTCAAGATTGTCTGAGAGAGAGATTTTTTATGCAGCCCCTGCTGCTTTCGTTGTTATTGTTCTTGTTGTTTCTTCTTCAGGAAACTCCCAGTTGTCCCAGTTTATGTGAAGTCTGCCATCAACATACTGCTCATTCGGCTGATGCCTTGGCCAATCCCAATAACATTCACATTGATAATCGCGTTTTTTCTCAAGCAAATCCATCCTACGCCATCGAGGACAAAACAGACAAGTGTAATAGCGAAAGCGCAGATAACTCATAATGTGACGCACCACTTCTGCTGGCAACGATTTCTCCTCTGCTATGTTTTCAAGTACCCATTGTCCCATGCAAAACTCTCGTTGCCACTGCATTAGCTGCATGCGTTGCCACATTTTCGCAGCTTCCTCGTCCGTTGGGTAGAATTCATTTCTTCTTCTTTCCTCTTCCATTTTGATAATGTTTCTTCTTGTCACGCTCCCTCTTACGCTCCAGAGCCACAAAGTGTGTGCGCAAGGGAACCCCTTTCTTGGGTTTAGACTCTGGCTCAGGTGCTGGCGTAGTTTTGCGAATCACAGGTTTTGAATCGGTCGTCCATGCAATCTCAAATTTTTTGGGCTGGGGTTTGGGTCTGGGCGGATCACCAAAGAATGCGCTCCAGGGATTCACTGTGTGTTTTCTTCCCCATACCAGTTGTCTATCAAAAGCATCAAGATTAAAAGGATTGATATCAGCGTAGAAATCAAATTTTGGTTTTGGTTTTCTCTTGTTGAAGCAACCCAGGCAAAGCATGTCAGGGTAGTCTTCGCAATAGACATCCAAAGGGACATCAATTGAAATCATGATTGGCACCCATGCATAACCACACCAATAACACGTATATCCCACGTGGCGCAAGTATTGCAGAATGTGTTCCTCAATCTCCTTGGGCAGCCACCCATCCATGGCATGAAACAGGCGCAGACCATTGCGCAAGTCAAGTTGCCAACGCTCAAAACGAGCCCTCATTCAATCTCAATTTTAATGGGTTCTTCGGGATTGGCCTCTTCAATCTTTTGTTTCTTAATGGCTCGAGGTGGAGGCGGCTTAATGGCAGGCACCAGATTGATGGGACCCTGGCCTGCAGCAACGGAAAACACATTTTCCTCAGTGTTCAGCGCCCTGGGCACAATGTGGTCGCCCTCCCCGCCTGCACTGGTCACAAAGGGACGACTAGTGGCCAGCGCATAAGTGATGGGCTCATTCGTTTGCAACGCATGATAAATGAGCGCTTGCACGTAATGCTTGAGTTGCCTGGGTGATGCTCTTTGCGTGTACACGTCACTGAGCTGGGTCCATTCGTCATCGCTCAGCGTGAAGCGCACCTTGTCATTCTTGCATTCTCGCATGTAATGCTCTACGTGCCAACGCATTTGCGCCACACGCATTGCTGTGGTCTCGGGAGGTCTCAAATAGAGTGAGGCCTTGTAAAAGAGACCGCGGAACTCGGGATTTTCACTGGGTACACTATCAAACAGCGCCAAAAGCACTACATTTGCAGCCTCTGCTTTGGCGGCCCAGCCCAATGCGTGCGGGTCGCGCTGAAAATACTGGGCATGATTCACAATGATCACAGCATCCACTCCATAAGGAGAGTCTTTGGGGGCCATGCATTCGTCCAGTGCGGTGCGAGCTGCCTCCAAATCAGCAGGGAGGGCGCTTTCCACCTTTACGATTAGCTTGGGGCAGCCAATACCCAAGCAGTAGGCTGCCAGCACTCGACGTTTCTGGGCCCCTGCGCTCCCGTAAATGGCCACCAATCGACGCACTGGCAGCGCCCGGTGATGATAGCGTTCGGGGTGCGCAAATGGCTGACCAACCACGGAATCAAGGCCCAGCGTAAAATTCGCGTCGCCACCCCATAGAGGAAATGGCTCCTGCATGATTTAAGCAGCCCCTCTTATAAGAAAACTCTATGCGCAACCTCTGTTAAAGTGAGTGTGGGAAAATATGGCCACATTCACCAAGCAGGTCCAGGATGTCCATCGTCTGTTGGCCCCTCGAGTGCCCATTGAGCATTTCGTGGAGGCGCTGAACCCCAAAGCGCTGGGCCTGGAAGATCGATCACAATTCTTTGCGCCCATTGCTTTTGGCGTACAAATCAGCGGGCCCATTGGTGGAGCAGCGGGAGGCATTCGTGTGGAAGTCCCAGTCCATGCAAACCCCAAAGGATGGCTTCCTCTGATGAAGAGCCGATTCGCTCGCATGATTGGCATGCCAAAACTGCGAGCAGAAGAGATGGAATTCCGCACAATCACTGGTGCACCACTTCAGTCGATTCCCGTTGAGTCTCTCAACAGGGTAGGCAAGCTGAATCTCTTTGTGCAAGGCGAGCTGCTGCGCATGCCTGAAGTGCCACCCATTCCCATTGAGTATTCAACCAACAAAATGGCTGACATTGCCACATGGATCACTGAGCGCGTGGAGCAGGCACTGCCTGATGTGCTGGCCTCTACGTTGCAAAAGCATTGCCAATCTGCTGCATCACTGGAAAAGGCGCTGCTTCCTGACGGCCCTGTGCAACAAACCATTGAGAAGAGCGTCATTGGAGGTGCTACCAAAAAGTGGACGGAATTTGTTCGCACTCGCCACCTCAACAGTCCCGACACGCTCACCACTGAGGAAGCACTCAAGAGTGCCAAACTCATTGCCCGTGATACGCTGGTCCATTTGCGCACTCTCATTGAGAGCGCAGCGCCTCAAATCAAGGATGCGCTTGGCGCTCAAGAAGCCAGTCGTTTGGCAGCCGAAATGCAGCGCAAGAACAAGGACAGTGGAGATGCCCATTTGTATGCACCATTGCTGGGAAATCCAGTAGCAGCAGCATGCAATGTTCAAGCACTCCCACAGCTGATGCAAACGCTGGCAGAAGAGACATGCGCTTCACCTGCGCTGCACAAGGCCATTGCCACTACCATTCACAATCGAGCGCTTCCCATTGGTGCCTGCCGCTGGGCACCCAAACCAACCAAAGGAGGTGAAGGTGGAGGCGGAGGACCAGTTGTCTACGGTGGCGGAGGTGGCGGTGGAGGTGGAGGTGGAGGCGGAGGACCAGTTGTCTATGGTGGTGGAGGAGGCAATGGACCAATTGCTCTTGCTCCTGGCGTAATCAACAAGGTTGACTCTGAACTAGATGCAACTCCCAATCCTGGGCTGTCAAACATGATCGCTGAGGTTGCAGCAGCTTATGCATTATTTGCTGCTGATTTGCGTGAGGTCTATGCCCAAGGCACTCTCAAACGCTCTGATTTTGAGCGCATGACACGTGACTTTATCTACAATGCGAGAGTTGGAAATCCAACTGGCCAGGCGCTCTTTGTTGACGCTGGAGCTACCTATCCAGCCAGGCAAGGGGTTTACCGAGACGTCCTGCGGATCATTTTCATTTCATTTCACCGACAAGAGCCCAATTTGGATAATGTCGGTGAACCCACGTACAGTTACGCTGGCATTCGCAAGGTGCTCAATGAGCTTTGGAACCACTTATCTGCCCATCCCATTGTGATTCACACGTTTTCTGTGAACAACAAGTTGCGTTCCAATCAGATCACCTTTCTCAAGTACAAGAGGCGTGCCGATCACAACTGGCAGCTTCTGGAGCCTCGAGTGGCAATGGCTCGAGTTGCAACACTTGGCAAAGACCACCCTGAGTTGGACAGCATGACTTGGTTGTTTCCGTGGGGTGCCAGACTGAGCGACTTGATTGAAGAGGTGAGAGCCACTGTGGGTGCAGGCAACGAAGGCGGAATTCCAGTTGTTGGGTGGTTTGGAAAAACCGAGGCTCAACAACAAGCCAAGTTGATGGATGATATTCGCGAGCACGTCATGTCAGAGGCAGCCAATCTGAACAAAAAGGGCTCGGTTGCGGCTCGTTGGATCGGTTACTCGCTCAGTTGCGAGTGGAGCATTACTCCTGGCAGCGATACTGCAGCGGAACAGATTATCAACCGTGTGGAAAACATCATCTATGACTTTATTGCCACAAGCAAACCTGCAGCCAGTCCTCATTATGACGTGGTTTCTGCGATTGCCAATGAGGTCATAGCATGGTCAAGGGGTGATGCCGTTGCATTTCGCACTTACCTCGGTAATCCTTCCGATGTGGATCTGCAACAAAGCATCCAAATGGAACCCAAGGAAATGCAACGTTTGGCTGAGCGAGTGTTTCATGCAGCCAATCCTGCTGATTTGGCAACAAAGATATTGGCTGCCACACCATCAGTTGTTTACCAAGCGCCCGATGCACCTGGTGTCCAGGAATTTGAAACACCTGATGATGATGCGCATGAATTGTTGCCACCGCCAGATGAAGAGGAGGAGGAGGAGGAGGAGGAGGAGCAAGAGGAGCAGAAACAGGAGGTTCAGGCTGATTTGCCCATTGCCACTGAAGAGGAGCGAGCACAAGCTATAACCACTGTGACTGCCGATGCCTTTCAATTTCTGGAGATTGATCCCAACGATGAAGCGGCCATCAACGAGATCTACGAATGGTGTGATGATCATCAGATAAGAAACGGACAAGCCATGGACACAACTTTGCGTAATCTTGGTCGCCCTGAAGGTTCTGCAGCCGATTACGCCGATCTCATCATTGAGTATCTCCACATTAAGAACGATCAGCTGAACAAACCAACTACAGTCAAATCTCAGGCTGATGCTACGCGACAGGCCACTTCGCTGAAAGATGCGATTCCAGACGAAGTCTTTGCAAGCGAACAAGAGATGACCGCTTGGTTGAGGCAGGCTCCTATTACCACTCCCTATGTGAGGGCACTTGTTCATTACTTGGTGGGCAATGCGGCTGGCGATGAATTTGCGCTGCTGGGACGTTGGATTATCAACAAGGCTCGCGTCGATAAGGTGCAAGGAGGAGGAGATGAGGAAGAGGAAAAGCCGAAGAAGAAGAAGGCACCCAAACAAGTGCTACCTTCTGCGGTGGGACAAGTGAAGCCACTCGTCTACAATGCCTGGTTCAAGCACAATGATGCTGGTGGTGCTGCTCCACGTGCTGTGGCCCTCAAGCAATACTACGAAGCAGGAGGACAACTCACGCGTGAAGAAGCAGAGCAAATGGCTCGTTGGATTGTGCTTGGAACTGATGAGCAAAAACCCCTGAACCGTGGTTTGGGCGTGCTTACCATTGATACCATGAGGCATCTGGCGAGAGAATTGGGAATCAGCCGCGCCATGATGGATGATGATGCCACGAAAAAGGATATCGAAGAAGCCATTCGCCGTGTGGTAGGACTTCCAGCTGCACCCAAAAAGAAGCAGGCTGTCCAGGCAAAGATTGGTGCCCATCATCCCTTCAATGCGCAGATTCACAACACGCTGCAACCGCTGGCAGGCTCGTACCCTAGCTATTACAATGTGATGCACACCAAGCAAGACATGACTGCCGAGGCACCTTACGCTGGAGACCTGCTGACCACGTATCGCAAGTATTGCGCATTTGCTGGAGTACCGTTGGTGCCTGAGACGCCCAAGGCAATTCCCGAGCGTCCACCCACCAAGCCTTACATTGGAGCAGGAGCTCCCGCTCTGGTTCCAGCGCTGATTGAGTGTGGTTCATGTGGCAAGAAGGACAAGAAGAAATCGTCAGCGGTGCAAAGTGAGGCAAAGGACAGTGGAGACTCTGTGGATTTCCACCATGGAGGACGCTATCTTACCAAGCGAGCAGAACAGGATGCCAATGCAGCTATCGGATGCAACGGAGCCCCGCCTCGCAAGGGCACTCAAAGCAGGAAGCCCCGCACCACCCACACCATGGGAGCGCCAATCGCCGTCGTCGTCAAGAAGAAGTTGCCAGAGTTTGGTGACATTTTCAAGTGACACTACAAAGAGTGATCACTAAAGAAAACACTAAAACAAAAGAATGTCTGAACGAAAAGGCAGATGGGGTTCCTGGGGTAGAGAAGAACAGCATCAAACTTCGGAAGGCACTGGCTCACATGAGGAGGAAGAGGAAGAGGAGGAAGTGGAAGATTTAGCTGCACCACACCAAGCGCATCCTGCAGTGGTGGTAGTAAGTGGAAAGCGTCAAGCCCAAGCGTTACCTGCTGCTGCTGCTGCGCCTCAATTCAAAAGGCAAAATGGGGAAGCAGTAGCCATTGAACGTTGGACTGCTGATTTGAATGATATTTTGGCACGTGCCAATCAACCCATGATTCAATTCTTGGGTATCCTTGCTGCCACCCTTCGTACCGACCCACGCTACCTCATGACTTGGGATGCTGGAGCAGTGGGAAAAGATGCCAGCGAACGTGTCAACCACCTGGTGCGATCTGCTTCCACTGTGACTGAATGGCTAGCGCTCAATCGTGACCTTGGCAATACGTTGCTCCTTTCCTACCTGGAAAGTGTATCTGGTAGCCTTGAGGAGCAGCAGCAGCAGCAACAGTCTCAAGCACACATTGGGGAACGTGAGCATGACGCTTGTTTTGATTTGCGTGACCTGGACGTGCCCAAGATGGGTGGTGCAGATCGAGTGGCACCAGCAGCTGTGCATGAGGCAGAGTTGGAGCTGGCACGCCTAGAGCATCAGCTTCCGCAAATGGAAGCCGAGGAAAAAGCACTCAATGTGGCATATGTGCAAGAGGCTGATGATGGAAGGGCTGATGCGCTATTGGTTCAGATTAGAGCATTGAGCCCTCGAATCATGACGATGAAAAACGACATAGAACGCCTCAAGCAGCAAAACGTGAGGCACGTGAGTGTGAGTTTCCTCCATAAGGCCACTGAATTGCTCAAAGCTGGTCATGTGGAAGTGGCATTCGCCCCCGCTTGGGCTTGGGAATGCATGGGCAGTGCTGTGTGGAGACGATTTGTGCGCATGGATGCGCTGGCTGCCATTGCAAAAGCCCATGCCCTAGTGAATAGTGTGCCTGGCTGTGAGCATTTCACTGAGAAGGAACTTCTTTGTTCGCATGCTGTGTTTGGGAATTTTTCCTTTTTGGTGGCCTACCAATTTCTGGCCACCACTGACGTCATTCCATCGGCACCACAAAGAGGAGGCGGAGGTGGAGGCGCCAGGAACAACACTTACATTAACATTGAACACATGCGCCGCACACTGGCTGGGCGTGTGGAAACGTGCAAAGTGTGGTTTGAAACGCATGTGAAACGCAGGCCAAACTCTCTGCTTTCAGCCTTTGATCGCAAACAGCGCGAAATGATTACGGCACGCCCTGAACTGGCTCGCATCCCCCGTTGGCTAGAGGCCATGAAGCGCTATCGAGAAATGATGCCACACTGGGAGCTGGTGGTGGTGGTGCCCATGGATCAATGAGCAATAAAGCACGTGCTTTATATCAAGCGCCATCGCTTGGCAGTATCTTTGAACACCCTGTGGAAAATCAAACCATGAGCAACGCCAACAAAGTTGTTCGGGTCAACAGCGGTCCTGGCTACATTGACGCACCTGGCTCAAGCGACGATGAGGGAGCCCATCTCCAACAGCAGCAGGCCTTCCCACTAGGCGCTGCAGCGCCTCAAGTGGAGCAGCAGGAGATTGCTGATGATGTCAGCGATCACTTGACCGCTAGCATGTTCAAGAAGACACAGAAAATCATCTTGGACATTGATGTGGTGGCCTCACCGGCTGAACTGGCCATGAATGGGACACTTGCCACTTGGCGCTTGCCGCCCCAGCTTCTCAACGCACTCAAGTACAACACTGCACTCACTGATCGCCACACTGCCACTGGCGAGCAGCTGGCTGGTAACCTTTCGCGCTGCATTCCGCTGGGCTTCAAGGTCATCCAGCAGCAGAACTTGTTCCCTTACGCTGTGGGCATCAAAGCGCCAGGCGTGATGCTGGACCAAAACCTCCATGCCAATGGAGCTTGCTTGTGGCGCGTTCCAGGTCAAACTGCAACGATGCTTGTGGGACAGGATGCGTTTTCGCCTGCCAATATTGTTAACAGGTACGCGTACAATAACTACCGCTTCTGCACGGTGGAAGATTTGGCAAGTGATGTCACGTTTCCGGCTGGACGCTCTGCCAAGGGACGCGCTCAAGTTTCCGTCAATTCGCTGGCCTACCAGACACTGGTGCAATCGCTGCAGGATGGTCACTGGGCTGACCAGATCAATGACATCAATGTGGATCAGATCTTTGAGCCTGGCCGCAACCTGACTGTGGAAGTTACTGAGCGCATCGGAAACGATATTGTCAAGTTCCTCAAGCCCCAAGTGGAGGCCGCTGCCAACTCCTTCGTTGATCTGCAGGATCTGCGCTTTGACGTTGTTCGAGCTGACGCACACAAGGACTTTGCCAGCGCCAAGTCGCTCATCGGCGAGGTGGTGTCCACTGGTGTTCTCAAGGGTGACGCGATGAAGGCCACTCAGCTGCAGACGCGCGTGCCCTTTCACATCAAGGCGGAATTCACTTTTGTCTTGTTCTGATCTCCCCACAGTGAAGAATTTTGATAAAACAAAAAAAAATATGAGACCACAGAGGGGCACTCTCATATCAGGCGTCCAAGATGAGGATGTGGTGCAAGCGCTGCGTACGTGGTACAATGCCCAAGACCTCTCGCTAGACTTTGAGCAGCACATTTTGCTAGTGGACAAGAATGATCCACCGCTTGAGGAATTCAATGATCCCCATCCGCTTGAGCATGTGGCACATTTGGAATACGAATACGATGAACACTACAAAGAGCTACGCATACTCTCGGGAAGTGCAGCGTTTCAGAGGCCACCCCCTTACAATGAGGCAGCGGAATGGGAACGTACCACCACCGTCGATGAGTCGCGCTACTTTTATCTCACTCATTTGGGCCCTCATTTTGATATGAATCAATGGCTCTCGTTTCATGTGCAGGAGGTTTCGCTGGGTGAATTGCTAGAAGTGGCACTTCCGCTCAAGGTGAAAAGTTATTTGGAGCGCCAAAACATTGACCCCCCATTGCCACCATTGCTCGATTGCGCTGCTAGCATCCTTTCTGGCCTGCTGGGTCATTGGCTTGAACACTTGCATCCACCCGTGTACAGGGGACGCCCATACGAAGGAGAAGCGATTTGGGCTCATTATCATGGGAAGCGTTTTCGCAGCCAATATGAAAGGGCACGTGAGGATATGGAATGCAATCGTCTGCTGGCTGAGCGCCTTTCGCACTTTACCTCGGAGCGCTTGCTGATGACGCTTTTCAAATTCAACTCCATGATGGATTGGGTGCAAGCCAATTGCATCCAAGGTGGTACAGCTCAAGATTATCGCCTCTACATGCAAATGTATCCAGAGGCGCGTTATGCACCCCGCTACTTTTTGGAAATCCCCTGCTGGGATGTACCCAATTCAGATTTGATGCCAGTCTACGATGAAGGCATGCTGCACGTGCCTTGCTATTGGCGTGCCGTGCTGCCTTGGCTGCAACAGAGGTGGCGTTCATTTAGGGATCGCTCTTATGCGCAATGGAAACACGCCATAGACGCTCAGCGCATACCCCAAGCCATTAGGGTGATGTTTGATGCACAAGCACAAGAACTTTACAGGCATTACCTGGAGGAACATTCTTCACCCACTCACAAACAACAACAACAACAACAACAGAGGACATCAGCAACAGCAGGAGCGACAGGACCCAGAGTAGACGTGCCAGACATTGAGGATATATGGGACTTGCTTCCTCCTTGCACGTATGCTTTGAGGCAAAGTGGCAAATTCCCAAAAAACTGGGAACGCCTTCAGCTTTCCGGTATGCTGTGGTTTGGCGGAGTTGCAGCGCCTACCATTAGCAACTTTTTCACACATCTTAATGATTGTGATCCAAACAACGAGAGCATGGTGCTGCGTTTCAATGTTGCTGATCATCTGCAACGAGCGGATGCCGATATTGGCAAGTACAAGACATGGTGTTTGCAAATCATTGGCGACACTGTGGATGGTAACACTAATGGCATGCATTGCCCATTTGTGGAGGACGTTCAAAGGCAAAGTCCCCAACTAGTGGCAGATTTTAAGATGAAACCCAAGACCCAACGAGGTGGTCATGCCTTGGTACGGACATGCAACGATCTATGCAATAATGGACGCAGTTTTGGAGGATCACCTGCGCATCTGGTGCAAAAGGCCTTGGTGAGAAAGAAAAAGGGAGAGGAATTTGTTGCTCCTGCTGCTGCTGCTCCTGCTGCTGCTCCTGTGGTCCCGGATGATTACAGTGGCAGGGATTACTTGGCAGATGCAGATGAGCTAGACCTGGAGGATAATGCAGATCTACTGCTTACGGAAGGAGGTTTGATTGCAGATGCCGATGATGATGATGATGATGATGAGTAAAAATCTTTTTAAAATATGAGGGCTGCCGGCGATGACACTGAAGATGAAATTACCAGTGTGAAGCGCAAGCGTTGGACTATTGTTCCATCGTGAGCGGACTGGTATGTGAGACGGAATGGATGACTGGTCCTTACAAGGTAAGTATGGCATTGGTGCGTCTTGAGCGAGTGGACAGGAAACAAGATGGCGTCATCACCTATTGTGAAGGGCTCTTGTTGAACCATGAGCAATGGCCTTTAGCAAATGATGGGGAACGTGGGATTGAGTATTATGAACCATCACCGCGGATACGGAATGAAGGGAAGAATTGCTCTTTATTTGCGTTTCACGTCTCGTGGTGGTCCCCGTCTTAGCCTAGGAGCCGAAGCCGGAGTCTTTCTTAATTGTGCCACTGGTTCTGCCAAGTCATCCAAACGAATGGGAGCAGGAGTGGGAGTAGGAGCGGGAGTTTCATCTGCCCAGTGTACATGAGGCTTTGCAGCGACAGAGGGTGTCTTTTTTAGCAGTGGCAGTGGTGGTGGTGGATGCCAAGCTGATAGCCATTCGTGACTGGTCATGTGGCTCCTGTTGTGGTTGCTGTTGCTGTATGTGCTGCTAGTGCATGGCCTCAACATTTATGTAAGTGGTGCTGTGTCTTTAATCTACCTTTTGTGGTACCTGGATGGACGGGAATACACTGGAGAACGGCATTGGCCTGGTTTTAGGCGTCTTTTCCTGTGGCGCTACTCAAGTCCTGTGCAATATACGATTGCCAATGAAGTGGACCTAGAACAGCAGCTAGGACCCAAACAACAGCGTCTTTATGTGCTGCTTCCAGGCAATACATACTTTGCCGTGCTTTGGGGCATTGGCCTGCATGGTGGACGCTTGCCACCAAAGATGAGCGAACGCCTTCATTGGGTAGTACCCCCTCTGCTCATGGCCATTCCCATCCTGCGAGATGTCCTGCTCTGGTCAGGGGCTGTCACCTATCATGAACGCAAACACCCACTGGCAGACGTACTGCTTGGCTTGCTCAATGCCAATCGCAGCGTTTGCTATTGTCCTGCCCAGTATGCCAACACCATCAGCGGTAGCGGTGCAACCACTGCCGGACTCTCTGAGCAAATGCTAGCGTTTGCGCGAGAACATCACACACAGCTAGTGCCCATTCTAGTGACAGGGGAACGCAAACGCTATGTAATCTTTGAAACCCCTACCATTACACGTGTGCAACGCTGGATGTTCACCACCATTGGCTACCCATTTCCCATGCTAGTGTTTGCGCGCTATTGGTCTCGCACTCGACCTCCTCCGCTCATGCTACAGTTTGGACCCATTATGCGTTGTGGTGACTACGAGGATGCCGCGCTGTTGCGTGAGTCTTTCAATACTAACGTTTACAACATGGCATGCGTGGACATGGGAGACGAAGAACTGGAAATTGTATAAAATCTCATTTCTTCACCGTCTTCATTGGTCTACACCACGCAGGCTCGACCCATGTCTTTTCCTCTCCCGTGGGCCCAGAACGCACCTCAATCATGCTACGACCAACGGTAAGCACAATGGCTGACCACCAAGCAATGGGTTCGTCGAGGTAGGCACGCCACGCTGTTTCAATGGGCATGTTAATGGCAAAGTCGGAAATCTTCATGGGAACGTCTTGTTCCGGAGGAGGTAGTTCGATGCGTGTCAGTGGCACCACCATGTTAGGCGTGGTCTTGCCGCTCTTCTTGCCTGGATGTTTCACCTCGCATGGCACATCTTCCGGGTCAATGATGGGCTTCACGGTGGCTTCAATACCATTAGCCTTGATCGTGGCAATGCGACAGGGCATGCGCGAATTGTTCGAATGCGGATATGCTGGCCAGTTGTGGCAATTAACTTCCACATGTTGATGTTGCTTGAAAGGCGATGGTTCAGTGTTGAGACGCTCAACCTTTTGGCGCCCAGGCTTGCGACGCAAATCATGCTCCTTGACCTCGGGTTTGGCTGGACTCTTGCGCTTCTTGTGTGGCACCGCTTCGTCGTCATCGTCATCATCATCATCATCGCTGCCAACGTCAATATCAAACCCCGCCGCTTTGGGCTGCACAGCAGCAGCATACAGATTGGTAATGGTCTTTTCCACGCTCTGGTAGAGCAACGTAAGCTTGGCGTGCTCATGAATCATCACTTCCTTGGGCACCAGCATAAAAAAGATGGTTTGCACTCCGCTGGCTGACTCATGACCCGTGAGCATGGATTCCAGAGCAAAGATCGAATAATGGCAGCCAGCCTCTAGCAGCCACGTTTCCATCTTCATGCGCAACGTCAACGCGAATAACGGGCCTTTAGCCTCAAACGCGACATCCAGCAGCACTGGGCGCATGGGATTGAATGGATGACGCTTGAGCATATCACAGAGAAACATCATATGTTCCTTGGTGGCCACAAGACCCACATTGTAGGAAATCACATCCCAAAGCACATCTCCAGCCGCTTCGGTAACCAATTGCTCAGTGGTAGCCCCAAACAGTTTGATGCGGTGAGGCAGCGCTTCATGCTTGACAACCACATGCTTGGCAATGCTCTCTGCCTGCGGACTGGGCACGTAATAGGAAGTGATAGCTGGACGAGTGGTGTCATCGCAAAGCAACACAGTGGCGTTGCTCAAGTCGAGATCATCCATAAGCAACGCATTGCACTCAGCGTAGGCAGCGTTGGGAAAGTGTTGCAAAATGAGCTTAAAGAGATCGCGTCTCACACAGGCTGAGACATCTCCCTTTTGGCTTTGCAGTGGTTGATCACCCACATTGGCAATTGGGAAACGGCGTTGCAATCGCACAAAAGGCAACATTTGATGAGGAAACCCACTGAGAAATGAATGACTGGTCTTTTATTTTTGGGTGGTCTGCCTATAATGCAGTCTCATTTTGCCGACGAACCTCATGGATATCCCATGATGCACGCGAAGCGGCACGTCATGACCAGCGCAAGGGATATGGTCCATCTGCTGTGCTCATTCGCTGGGTCTATTCGCTCAGCTTTATCCCGTGGATACTGAG
>Ga0302281_10000130_pt1 | contig 57715 bp, 42 predicted proteins | sample III_Fen_E1_2_FD_198762 | JGI IMG/M metagenome (GOLD analysis project Ga0302281, IMG submission 198762) | Peat permafrost microbial communities from Stordalen Mire near Abisko, Sweden - III_Fen_E1_2 | ecosystem: Environmental > Terrestrial > Soil > Wetlands > Permafrost | place: Sweden: Abisko...
ACTGCTGCACCGTCATCATCCGGCCACGCTTCGTAGCTGTTCTTTTTGCCATGACACTATAATATCGCCATTTATTCGCCTGAGCAAGATTGATATTCATTTTTCAGAATTGGTGTAAACCGAAAGCACGCACTCTAGTGGCTTTTTTCAAGGAAAGGCCACCTTTCACTGCTCTCAAAAAGTCCACATGTATTCCGAAAATGCTCTAGTATATAGGCGATCCCGTAAGGCGCCGGAATCCGCCTCGACGGCTAAAGAATAATATGCTGGGCCTGGATCTCCCGCCCCGTGCCGACAACGATACTGGCCCTCTCGATCACGTTGCGCAGTTCGCGCACGTTTCCCGGCCATTCGTGTTCCAGCAGCATTTCGAGTGCTCGCGGACTCAGAACCACCCCTGGGCAGAACTTGGCAAGAAAGGCCTCGGCGAGCATTTCAACGTCCCTGCCGCGCTCGCGCAACGGCGGCAATTTGATCGGAAAAATCGCCAGCCGGAAGTACAAGTCCTCGCGGAACAAATGCTTCTTGACTAGACTCTGCAGGTCAGCATTTGTCGCTGCTACCACCCTGACATCCACCTTCAAATTGTCGTTGCCGCCAATGCGCTGCACCTCGCCCTGCTCAAGGAACCGCAGAATCTTGCTCTGCAGAGAAAGCGGCATGTCGCCAATCTCATCAAGAAATAGCGTCCCTTTATGTGCCGCGTGTATGCGCCCTATGCGCGACTGGACCGCGCCCGTGAATGCGCCCTTCACATACCCGAACAATTCGGCTTCAAGCAGGTTCTCTGGAATCGCGGAACAATTAATGATGACATATGGCTGCTTCATGCGCGGGCTGATCGAATGGACTGCTTGCGCAATCAGATCCTTGCCGGTACCGCTCTCCCCGGTCACCAGCACCGTCGTATCCCTGGGCGCAACCATGCGCGTCAATTCGTAAACGTGCTGCATCGGCTCCGAGTCGCCGATCATGCCTCGAATGCTGACTCGCCCTTCGCCCCGTGCCCGCACTCGGTCCAGTTGATCTGTCGAAACGGGACTAAACGGCACTTTTCCAGCCCCATACAGCATCTCCCCCACTCGAGACACAAGTTGCGTGGGAGATGGGGAGCCAAGAACAAGTTGCCCGGAATCCGAATTGACTGAGATGATCTGAACATCAGGAAATTCCGCATGAACCATTTCACTGAATTCAGTGGGCTCAAGGTCGGGAAGCGAAGGATCGAGCAGAAGAATCTCGTGAGGACTTTCATGCAGACATTCCAGCGCCTCGGAACCACTGGAGGCCTCGGTCAGGTTCCATGGTGTCTGATCGAGCCTCTCTCGCAGGCTCTGGCGCAGTCTGCTGTTCGGGCTTACGAGCAGCACACCAGTTGCGGGACTTTCGTCCGCACGGAGTTTCGGAAGAGCGGGTCCACTTATGAATCTATCTTCAGTCGTTGCCATCATTTCAATTGGCTTTCGTAGGACGAATGGTCCGCCTTCGGTTCGAAATCGCGAGCGGGTTGATTTTCGGGCTGTTCACTCAGGGCCAATGGCATAAATAGATTCTTTAAACAACGCCGTTTCAGATACCTGGACAGAAAAACCCATATTATTCCGGAACTTCACCTCTAAGGCAGATTAACTTGCCATTAATGCTTATTATAGTACGCCATCAGTTCTGCGCTCCAGATTCTCTTTGGCCGGGCGCAACTTCAAGGTTATCTGCCAGAACTCATCGATCGCTGTAGACCGGCCCTCGCGGAAATCCTTCCCCTTCTGAGAGAAGCCGAAATCATCCATTCAAATCCATCGCGCGAGTCCGCCAGTTCAAGACACATAAACATAATGCGCACAGATGCTTGCACAGCGCCATCCGCGGTAAACACCTCGATTGCATCTATGCGGCGCTCGATGCGGCTAAGGCCATGATCCCCTTCAACCTGCAGCGAAATAACTTCTACTCATTGCTCAAGACATACCCTACGCCACGGACTGTACGTATCAACTTAACTTCCTCTCCGTGATCAATCTTGTCACGCAGATATTTCATGTACACGTCAACTATGTTCGATGCAGAATCGGATGCGATGTTCCACACTTCTCGCAAAAGCGTTGTACGCGATACCGTCTTGCCCACGTTGTTCATCAAGTAGTCAAGAAGAGCGAATTCACGCACCGTCAAATCGATCCGTCGCTCGCGCCGCTTCACCCAGCGTTCCTCGCGGTTAATCGTCAAATCACCAACCATCGATGAACTCACTATCGAAGTGGAAGTACGCCGCAGTAAACACCGGATCCGCGCCATCAACTCCAGAAGAGAGAATGGTTTGATCACGTAATCGTCAGCCCCATACCCAAGCACCGAAACAATGTCCTTTGTGCGGTTCTGGGCCGTCAATATAAGTATCGGCAACCGCGGTTCAGTGAGACGCACCTTCTTCAAGACCTCTATCCCGCTCATTTTAGGAAGGTTCAGATCCAGAATCACGAGATCGAAAACAGATCCCTGAATTGTGTCATAAGCGCTTTCGCCATCGTGACACACTCTCACCGAACAATGCCCGCGCTTTAATGCGCGGCTAAGAAAGCTGCACAAATGAACATCGTCGTCCACGACCAGAATCTTGGGCCCGGTTGACAACTCAGATCCATCTTGTAGATTCTCTTGAGGCACATGCGCCCCGGAAGGGGCGTCAAAGCTCGCACATATATCTGAAGCCTTCGCTGATTCACATGGCGAGATCATACAATATATCCTTCTCTTATGGATAATCTTACTCTATAAGTTCCTCAGGGCATATACATGAATACTTTCCGTTGATTCCAAAGGGTATACTCCTATTTCTGCTGCGCGTTTACCGCGCAGTCCGCTTCTCCTGAGCCTGCGTGCCGGCAGTTCATCGAGGAATAACACGGCTGATATCCTCTGGAAGATACTGAAGATACTTCAGTGCGTTCATCGTACGTGTTCTCGGGTGAAAGCCACAGATTAGAAGCAGGTTCTGCTTTTTCGTTTTCCCGATGACGTTCGCCGTCACGCCATTTCTCCAGAAGGTTCCTCGTCAAACGCTCTTTCGAACATAATATTGAAATGCCGGAGTACTTCTGCCGATAGATATTTGAATTGTTTGGTTGGCATGTCTATCATGCTTTCAACCGACGAGGGGTCCGCAGAAATGTCAAGCCCGGACAATATCCGAAAATTCGAATACAGGCCTTGCCGCATCGCAACCGGTTTTGACGTCGATTTTATCGCCGCCGGAGAGACTTTCCACGGCATATGCAAGGATGTCGGCAATTCCGGCATTCGCGCCATTTTCGATAGTTCCGTGCCCGTCGAAAGTTCGGGATTGTTGATCCTTCGCCATCCACTGGGGCTGCTCAAACTAGATGCCCAGGTTGTCTACATCGAGAATCATCAAGTGGGACTTGAATTCCGCTTTAATACACCTTGGGAGTGCTCAGTGGCAATTGAGTTTATTGCATCCATCGCAAATCACTCGGAACCACCTCTGATCGTTCGCTTTCCTTGCGTCTAGTACCGTGTCCGCGTGATTTCGTAATGGCACGAGTGTAGAGCCGGCCTCCTGGCCGGATGTCCTGCGGGCTTCCCCGCCCGCAAGCGATTGAGTTGATTACAGAATCACGTTGACTGAGCACTAAGACACTCGAGCACATAGCTTCAAGCAGCATCCCCCTATCCTCAGGCCGCTGCCAGAGCGCCGTTCGTATCTATTGGCGCTGAGAGTGTTACTTTATCGGTGGCAAGGCTCCCGTGACCACGACCGGATGCTGAGCTTTGGCGACGTATTGAATGATGATCGTGACCCTCCTGTTGCAGGAATCGAACGGTTGCTTGGAATTGCGCAGGTTACGGTCGGCATAACCACGCACTTGCGCAATCTGTTCTGGACGTACCCCCTTGATCTCTATCAAGCGTCTGGACGCGTTTGCGCGGTCCGTCGACAGTTCCCAGTTGCCATACGTCTTCGAATCGGAATAGGGCCTGGAGTCAGTGTGGCCTTCAATTGAAATCGGATTCGGCAGCTTCCCAATTTCCGGAGCCAGAATCTCCAAGATACTCTGCATGGTCGGGGTTGGCACCGCGCTTCCATTTTCAAAGAAGGTCCCGTGAGGATCCTCCATCAATTCAATCTTCAACCCTTCCGGAGTGATGGTCAGCTCGATCAGCTTCTGCAGCTTGTCGAAGTTCGGCATCTTCGCCAGAGACTTCAACAACTGCTCCTTCAACTTGGCCATGTCTTCATTCTCCACGGCGCCAGGCTTGCCGGTCACACTCATGAGCGTCCCAGGATTCTTCCCCGTGCCATTCGGATCGCGAAAATATCCGCCGACGGATTCCTGTACGGGCTTGCTTTGGTTCATCAGCCACAAGACGATAAACAGCGCCATCAGGGCCGTCACAAAATCGGCATAGGCAACCTTCCAGGCGCCATGTGAGCCGCCGTGGCCGCTTATCTTCTTGATGACGATGATGGGTGGTTCTTCATTTGCCATGATTATTTGAACCTATGCGGCCTTGGGTACTGCCTCAGGCTCGCCTACTTTCTCCCTGCACGCCTTCTCTACGTCAAAGAAACTCGGACGAACGTGCTCTGGGATTGCGCGCCGTCCCATTTCAACAGCCAGCATGGGAGCAGTGCCTTTGATAAATGCGAGCATCATGACACGAAGCACGTGGTAATAACATTGTTCTTCTTCCGCGACCCCCGACATATTTGAAGCCAGTGGCCCTACCAGTCCATAGCACAGCAGGATGCCAAGGAAGGTGCCAACCAGAGCAGCCGCCACTTTTTTCCCAATTTCCTCCGCTGGCCCGCCAAGCGCTCCCATCGTCACCACAATGCCCAGCACTGCAGCCACAATTCCGAGTCCTGGAAGTGCATCCGCCATCGTTGTCAGAGCTCCACTTGGCTTGCTTATCGAATGCTGATGAACTTCCATATCGAGATCCATCATCTGGTCGACGTCAAATGCACTCACGCCGCCGGTAATCATCATGCGCAGCGTATCGCATACAAAGTCGCGAACATGGTGGTTCTTCAGAAATTGTGGATAACGCGAAAATATTGTGCTCTGGTTTGGCTCTTCAATATCGTTCTCGATAGCAATCGCACCATCCTTACGGGAGACGGTCAGAAGGTCGAACATCATCTTGAGCGTGTCCAAATATCGTTTTCTTGTATAGGACGACCCTTTGAATACACCTACGAGACCGTGTATGATTTCCTTCACCACGTGCATCGAGTTGGCTGTCAGCAAAGTGCCAACCGCCGCGCCTCCAATAATCAACAGTTCCGCAGGCTGGAGGAGTACGCCTATTTTCCCCTTTTCCATGAGGTATCCACCCAGCACACAGGCGAAGACGAGAATTAGCCCGCCGATTGATGACATGCTCTAGTCCACCTTGTCTGGAAGGAACTTTCCGCCAGGTTCCAGAAGACAGGAAACCCACAGAATCTCCTGCGAGAAATAGGCCTTCCCGCTCCCCTTTCATCGGCAAAATCAAGCATCCCGTTCAATGAAAGACAACACGGAATAGACGCACGCCGCAGGCTCGATGCGCTAAAGCCATTCATGAGGATCGGCTACAGAGATTGACCAGCCGCAACATGGACCGGATTGCCGGAGACCCGGCGTATTATTCTGGATCTTCAGGTTTGAGATTGACCATGTGCGAAGATCCACAACTCAACCGCATCCGGCGCCGCCGTATGCGTTACGCCGAGCGCAAACTCCGGGACGCGCAGCTTCGGCGTGCAAGGGCTGAGCGCAGCATTCTCTACTGGTCCCGGAAAATTGCCGACCTCAAGTATGAGAGAACATGCGCCGTTCAGCCTACGCTCTGGCCCCAGGAGAAAGCGGAAGATGAGAACTGAACTGGCACGCGCCCTGTTCCGCTCCGCCGCTTGGCTTGTTTAGAGCAAAACCAGAGTAAACGTGCCCTAGTTAAGGGCTGAAGAGGTGGCTTTTTCTTGAGGAAAAAGCCACTTGAGGACATGGCTTCTGGGTACAGCTACTCTGGTTTTGCTATAGTCAAATTCACGCTTGCGCGTTCAAAGAGGATTGTCTGGTAATGCTGAAAATTGAAGCCACAAAATGGTACGCCAAGTGTCCGCGTCATCCCTTATTCGATCCCCTGACGGATGGAATCGGGGCCATCAAGGGCGGCTGTACCCAGTGCCTGGAGTTGCAGGCCATTTTCGAAAGCCACCAACACACCCTGCAACTGATGCGCGCCTTTGCTCCAATTCAGGCCCAGCGCGAAAAGCCATCCGATCCCAATCCTGACCGCCAGCAGGATCTGTTCACTTCCCTCCCCTGATCGCCGCCTAAAATATCTTCGACTCCAGCCCACTCATCCGAAACCAGGATGTAGCGCTTCGAGACCGCCGCTTTCCCGTTGGATGCCAGCCAACTCGTGCGACGCCAGAGGGAGTGTCGCATCACCACACGCATCCCGGCGGAAACGGCCATCAGAGATCGAAAACGGATTTCATCAGAAGGCGTTACACCGATTTCAGAGAGAATATCCCAGATTTAGTTCTTATATATGCGCTCCCTAGCGAGTTCCTGAAGGCGTAATCGACTGTTGATTACCTATGCGGGTAGAATCCTCTCAAACTGACAGGTATTAGCGCTATCGGAAGCGATCCGAAAGCACCTTACGGGTGATCAGACAGTTTTTCGTTCCAATACCAATCCACAAAATCATTTATATTCTTAGACTTGAACCAAGAAGCACTATAGTAACTCCTTAACGCCTCATAATGAGTTACTGTAGTACGTGTCAGTGCTAGACTTTTATTTAGATCCACAAATAAGGAAGCTAACGCCGAGAAAGACCTGGAGCGCTAACGCTGCAAAGGAAACTATAATGCTGAGACTCCCCATTCGCCATCTACCTTATTCCATATATACTTGGCTAGCCGTATCCTTCTGCGACACTCGCTCCCAATCGAAACAATGCCGCTCGCATAGCCGTGTTCAAATGTACCGGCTACACGGTTGGTGTGCAGCGTTGTTCATTATATTGTCCGGCTGCCTCATCGCCGCACTGTCTGGTTGCGGTGGGAATATCGTATCCGGCGGGGAACAAGGAACCCTCGTTGCGTCCCCCAACTCTGTCGACTTTGGCTCTGTCTCTGTTGGTGAAACGGCCAGCAACACAGTCTCTCTCGTGAACGGCAAGTCGACGCCAGTCGAAATCAGTCAGGTCAACCTGACGGGGCAGTCCTTTTCCGTTGCTGCTCCGGCGAGTCTTCCTGTCACTCTCGCTGCTGGTCAGTCTTACAACTTGAATGTGCAATTCAATCCTGGCGACACCGGCGACGCAACGGGACAGTTGACTTTCACCAGCAGTTCCTCGTCCTCGACCAACGACCGGGCAGTGGTTGGCCTGACGGGTACAGGGATGATGCGCGGGTGGTCAGCTTCGTTGAAGACACTCTCCTGCGGCAGCGCGTCCATGACGGGTGCTGGAAATGATGCCTGCACAGTGACGCTGAATTCCGCCGCTCCGAGTAGCGGCGTAAGCGTGAGACTTTCCAGCAGCAATACGGCGGTTACAGTCCCCGCCACAGTGACCGTAGCGGCAAAAGCGACGAGCGCTACGTTTACAGCAAAGGCAGCGCCGGTCACGACGGCGCAAACTGCGACGCTCACGGCGGTTGCAAGCGGCGTTTCCAAAAGCTTTGCTCTGGGTTTGAAGGCAGTAGCCTCAACCTCAGCGCCAACGCTGAGCGTGACTACTTCAGGATCGCCATCCTCCTTTGGCAGCGCGGTCGCCGTCACAGTGACAATCTCCAGCGGCCCCACTGGCGCTGTAACGTTCTATGACGCCAGTACCGCCATCGGTACCGGAACGCTGAACGGAACAACGGCAACGCTCACAACGAGTTCGCTGACAGCAGGTTCCCACACCATCACCGCGAATTGGCCCGGCAACAGCAGCTACAGCGCAGTTACATCCAGCGCCATCACTCAGGTAGTAAACAAGGTCACGCCCACCATTACATGGGCAACTCCAGCAGCCATTGCTTACGGAACGGCTCTCAGCGCCACACAGCTTGACGCGTCTTCATCCGTCGCTGGCTCATTCAGCTACTCACCGGCAGCCGGAACAGTGCTGACCGCAGGCAGCCACACCATCATGGCCACCTTCACGCCAACCAACACTACCAATTACGCCACTGCCACGGGCACGGTTTCCATCACCGTGACCACCGGAGCGCCCACCATTACCTGGGCAACTCCGGCAGCCATTGCCTACGGAACCGCCCTCAGCGCCACGCAGCTCAACGCTTCATCGTCAGTAGCCGGTACATTCAGCTACTCACCGGCAGTCGGCACCGTTCTGGCCGCAGGCAGCCACACCATCACGGCCACCTTCACGCCAACCAACACTACCAATTACACGACAGCCACGGCCACGGTTTCCGTCACCGTGACCACCGGAACGCCCGTCATTACATGGGCAACTCCAGCAGCCATTGCTTACGGAACGGCCCTCAGCGCCACGCAGCTCAACGCTTCATCGTCAGTAGCTGGTACATTCAGCTACTCTCCGGCAGTCGGCACCGTTCTGGCCGCAGGCAGCCACACCATCACGGCCACCTTCACGCCAACCAATACCGCCGACTACTCGACTGCAACGCAGACAGTCACATTGACGGTGAGCCAGGGAACCTCAACGCTCGGCATTAGCGCGACAAGCCTGGCCTTCGGCAGTGTGACGGTGAACAGCCCGTCGACGCAGTCTGTGACCTTGACATCCATTGGCACGGGGTCCGTAACAATCAGCGCGGCGGCTGTGACAGGAACCGGCTTTACAGTATCGGGCGTCACCTTCCCTGTCACGCTCGCTTCCAGCCAGACGGCGACGCTCGAGGTGCAATTCGATCCCACCACCGCGGGTGCTGCGACGGGTCAACTGACCATCACCAGCAACTCTTCTACCAACAGTACGGCTGTGATCACCCTGAGCGGCACTGGCACGGCAGCGTTCTATGCGGTCAACCTGAGTTGGGAGGCGCCCACTAGTTCTGTAGATCCCGTAGCTGGCTATAACGTCTACCGAGCGCCAAGCGGCAGTTCGACCTACGCACTCTTGAATTCCTCACCTGAGACCGAAACTTCCTACATGGATAGCACAGTCGTGAACGGTCAAATCTACGATTACATCGCAGAAAGTGTCGATGCTTCCGGGATTGAAAGCATTCCGTCCAACGTATTCACCGTGTCGATTCCATAAGAGAGAGGCCCAAGTGCAACAGAGACAAACCACACAGAATCATCGGTTTCTCTCTCTGCTCGGTAAGTAATGGGCCGATGGAATAACAAAAAGGGCCATGGAAAAGATGGAAAGCTGGGAATGCTTTCCACTTCTCCATGGCCCCAGAGGCTGCCACAGTCAATTATTCGTCTTGGGAATCTTACTTCAACGTTTGTTGCGCTTCGACCTTGAGTGCAGCGGCGATAGAGCGGCACTCAAGGCACCCGCTGCGAAACAGAACGGTTATAGCCTCTCCTCCGCGTGCATTACCGCTGCTGGTTTTATGTTCGAAGTTGGCTGCATTTTTCTTTCGCCAGTCGTCTTTGTCTTTTCATGAGAGTCCGGTAAAAAGTGCACGCCCTGGAGAAAATTACACAGCTCGTGTCTACCGCAAATCTGGATCTGCCCGCGTCCGCCCCGGCTGCTTCCTTCCAAGTCACACACTCCATGGCGAATAAGCATCTCGAACGCAGGACGACCACTTTGGCACGGTAATTGCTTCACTTAAGGTGTATACTCATGTTGAAAACTAAATACCAGAACGCCCACGGTTATCTGGCAACTATATTTGCCTGCGTCCTATTTCTAGCTCTGTCTGGTTGTGGAACCAACGTCCTGAGCGGAGGAAGCACAGGAACCCTCGTTATCTCTCCGAACCCAGTTGCCTTTGGCGATGTGTCGGTCGGCCAAACGCTTGACGCCACATTCTCCCTCGTCAATGGAAACTCAACTCCCGTCCAAATCACCCAACTCAATCTGACAGGGGAATCCTTCTCTGTTGTCGGTACAAGCACCCTTCCTGTCACCATACCCGCCGGTGGAACTTCCAGTTTAAGCGTGCGATTCAGTCCAGCCGCTGCAGGCGCCGCTACGGGGCAACTGACCATCACAAGCAACTCTCCGGCCAACGGCACGGCAGTAATCGCCCTGAGCGGAACCGGCACTGCGGCGACGGGAGTTTCGGCGGCACTGAGCGCACTTTCCTGCAGCAGCGCGTCCATAACAGGATCGGGGACAGATGCCTGCACGGTCACGCTGAGTGCGGCAGCGCCGAGCGGCGGTCTGAGTATAAGCCTGTCCAGCAGCAGTGCGGCAGTAACAGTACCGGCCACGGTGACAGTGCCGGCAAATGCGACTAGCGCCGCCTTCACGGCGACGGTCTTATCCGTCACCACGGCTCAGACGTCTACGTTGACGGCAACAGCGGGCAGCGCTTCCGAGAACTTTGCCCTCCAGCTGAATGTCGCGTCATCGACAACTGTACCATCGCTGACCATCAACGCGACCAGCGTAGCCTTCGGCAATGTGGCGGTGAACACGGCGTCGACGCAGTCTGTGACCTTGACATCCAGTGGCACGGGGTCCGTAACAGTCAGCGCGGCGGCTGTGACAGGAACCGGCTTTGCAGTGTCGGGCGCCACCTTCCCTGTCACGCTCGCTTCCGGCCAGACGGCGGCGCTCGATGTGCAATTCGATCCCACCACCGCGGGTGCTGCGACGGGTCAACTGACCATCACCAACAACTCCTCAACCAACAGCACGGCTGTGATAACCCTGAGCGGCACTGGCACGGCAGGTTCCTATGCTGTCAACCTTAGTTGGGAGGCACCCACTAGTTCTGCAGATCCCGTAGCAGGCTATAACGTCTACCGCGCACCAAGCAACACCACAACGTACGCACTCTTGAATTCGTCACCTGAGACCGAAACTGCCTACGTGGATAGCACAGTCGTGAGCGGACAAATCTACGATTACATCGCGGAAAGTGTCGATGCTTCCGGGGTTGAAAGCAGTCCGTCCAACATATTCAGCGTAGCAATTCCCTGAGGGCGTGCCGAACTTCCGCCAGTACGTAATCCACGTTTACTCTGCTCCGCTTGCAATCAGTCAGCACTTCGCGATACTCGCGGACTCGGCCCTTCTGAGCGAATTTCGCGTGTTCACATCAACTTAGCATTGTCTTAGTTGCTGGTGCAACAGTGCCTGGGCTCAGATCCAATGCCAGAGGCAAATGTTCTCCCTTCCGGAAGATCCAGAGCAAGGCGAGAACAACGATTAGAGCGATCCCGAAGAAAACGATTCCGCCCTGGCGATGCAGTTCTCCTGTCAAGTACCCTGGATCAACTCGGGTTCCCAGCATCGCGATCGTGAAAATGCGCAAGCCATTCTTGGCAACTGACAAAGGAATTGCGAGGCCAATCATCAATGCCTTTCGCCACGGCGAGCGCAGAAGAAGCTGAGCCAGCACCATGGTCGTGACCAGCAACATCGAGCTGGATCGGATACTGCTGCACTCTTCAGCAACTTGGACTGTCAGGCCAGGGATGGCAAGCACAACGCCATTCTGAACCACAGGGACACCAAACCCTGCAAAAAACATATGCGCTGCCCAAGCAGACCACTGCTGCAGAAGAGCTACGATCACGTTTACCACGGATTGCGGAAACGGCACCATGCCAAACAGAAATAGAAGCGGAAACAGAAGCGATCGCGCAGCTTCAGAGCCATAGCACAGCACAAAAGCCCCAACCCACCACAACACGAGCGCAAACATTCTCATTGAGAGCAGCGCATCGGGAGCCAGCCAGGCCGACCAGCCCCATGCGAGACATGTGGTCAAAGCCGCGATCGCCAAAAGAGCGGGACCAGTACGAATACTCAGGGTCGCCATCTTCCTCAGAGAACGCCGCTCCAGAAAGATCAGAACTACGCTGACGGGAAGAATCAGAAGTATGTATGTGTATTCGTCGTTGCGCAACGACAGCGCAAAAGTGTCAATCAGGACACGCCACCCGCAAAGCAGGGACACTGCCAACAGAATGGCAAGACCCGTTTGGTGTTGTAACAATTTGGTCATTGATTCATTGCACACGTAGAACCATATATAACATGAATTGTGGGATAATGCGCGGGAAGAACCCGCTCCGTGGAGAACTCCCAGGAAGTCGTACTTTCCCAACTCGCGTGGAAATCCCGCAAGAGCGCAGAAATTATCACTTATCCTTCCACCCTGCGAAGACTATTGCGAATCACGATTCAGTCACAATGGAGTGACCGATGACCGGCGTTTGTTGTGGGCCGGCAGGCAGCGCGATAGAAGGGTACTCTCCCCGTGATTGTGAACTGGTGGGATTCCTAGTGTAGCTCGGTCGTCTTGCCCATAACAGAGAAGTCCTCATGATGCTTGCTGGCTAAAGGCTGCTCGGGTTGTGTGGCAGAGCCGTTGCTGTTAAATCCGATAGTCACATTATGGGCTCCATTGCCTCCCGGAAGCACAGAGGCATTTGACGCGGTCATCTTATACTCCTCGATTTTGTACAACACTGTGCGATAACTGACCTGAAGTAACCGTGCTGCCGCTCTTCGATTCCAATTCGTCTTCTCCAGCGCCGCGCCAATCGCATTCCTTTCGACCTCCGACTTGACTCTCTGCACCACTGACCGGAGCGATTTGAAACCCTGCACGCCCGCACTAGACTGACCGGGCAATGCCACGGCCTGATTCACATTCCGCGCCTTGGCTAAATTAGCTTCCCGGGTAAAACCGTCAAGACTTGATCGGCTCTTTCCAAAAGCCATTTCTTCGTCACCCACGATGAGGTATCGTTTCACGCAGCGTTCCAGCTCTCGCAGGTTACCCGGCCAGCTATACGCCTGCCAGGCCGCGAGAATAGCCGGCGAGAACTCCCGTGGCGAAAGGCCATAGTGCTTGGCAATCCGATGCATGAAATGCCGGGCTAGCAAAGATAGCTCCTCCTTACGCTCCCGGAGAGGAGGCACTTGAATCGTGTAGGCGCCCAGCTGGTGGTAAAGATCTTCGCGCAGTTTGTCTTCAGAAATTGCTCGTTCAACATTTGTTGAACTCGCAGCGATAACCCGGACGTCGGCCGCAATGAAGGCGGAAGTTCCCGGTCTCGTAAATCGCTTGTTCTGCAGCACGTCCAGCAGGTTGGACTGCATGTCTAGCGGCAGCTCTGTGATCTGATCCAGGAGAATCGTACCCTTTGTACAGAGTTCGAGCTTGCCAGTCCTGATTCGCGTGGGTGCGGTCGAGCTATTTCTCTCGTATCCGAACAGTTCCCTCTCCAAAAGGTCCCCGGGCAGTACTCCACAATTCACCTTTGAGAACTCGAATCCGGAACGAACAGACAGTCTATGGACCAACCGGGCGATAGTCTCCTTACCGCTCCCATCCTCACCGAGAATCAACACCGGCACGTCAGCTTCCGCCAACAAAGCCGCCTGAGCGCGCAGCTTTCGCATGATCGGGCTAACCCCAATAAAGAAGCTCTCGTCGCTGACCGGTTCGACATCATCACTCGTGATATTTATCTCGGTAGATTCGCATCCCGCGGAAAGATTGCGCCGGATGGCGGTTTCAAGTTGATGGTCGTCTAGAGGCCTGACAAGGTAATCGCTTGCTCCCATGCGGATCGATTCCTGTTTCCTGCCATTATCGTCGGGGTAGCCAATCAAGACAATCGGCAGAGCCGGACGAAGCCTGCGCAGCCAGCGCAAGATCTGCAAACCATCCCCATCCCCCTGCGGTAGATCCACGAGGAGCAGGTCCAGTGTTATTCCTGATTGAACCTTGTCCATCGCCTCCCATGCGCTGGCGGCTGTTTCAAGCAGCCAGCAGTTCGCTTCTCCCATCGACCAGAGCGGTCGAAGAACCGCTGAGTCACGACTAACAACGAGCAAGCGCGCAATTTTGGCAGCATTCTCTAACATCGGGTACCTCCGGGGAAGTTGCAAAACAACAAGCAAGGGTTCAGATCGGTCCGGCATCGCATCCAACGATGTAGTCCTGCTCCGTTTCCCTGGTTGAGACAGAAAAGCCGTTTGAGCCGGTTCTACACCCCGCCACGAATTCTCTCACGTTGTTTTCTCTTGAGAAATAGATAGAAGCAGCTAGTGCCGTATCAATGTGATTTCGTAATCGTCCGAGTGTAGCGCCGGCCTCCTGGCCGGCAGTCCTGCGGGCGTCCCCGCCCGCGGGCGATTGAGTTGGTTACGGAATCACGTCGACTGAGTCTTAGAATGCTGCCCTGCATCATGAACCAAGGCGTTCCGTCTATCGACGACGCCCTTTCCACAATGTTCAGGGCTCGCTATGCGCTGACAAACACTGCTGTAGAGAGTGAAATGACTGCTTACTGTCATTTACAACAATGGGCGTCTCAGCGATCAGGGCCTCAATAACCCTTGAAAAGAAGACCTTCTCTTGAATATCGCATGACGCATGGTTGTAACGATGGACTCTACCGCACGAAGAACGACTGGTAAGCGAGCGGACGCCGACGGAGCCAGTTCCGGCTCTGGAGGCCAGCGCCTGGGCATCTGCTTTACGGCCACTCTGCCAGGTTCCTGCTGCTTTCCTATTTCCTGCTGCCGAACGGCTTCAAGGTAGCGCGCAGACTGCCCAGCCAAGTACTCTGCTTCGCCGATCTCCCCACGCGCGCGCGCGGCCTTCGAGAGAAGAAGATATTTGGCTGACTCCTGACGGTGGTAATCAACGATGTCACCATAATCAGTGGGCATAAATGACTACTTTCTCCCCGCAGGCCACGCCGAGCTGCTTGAGGCTTAAACAAGCAGCGGCCACAGCTTTTTGAGTGCGTTTGGCGGGGTTTTGGTTCGGGAGATAGCTTGGTAACGTGCAAGGATACCGACAAGCATTTTGGATGGACTAAAACGCAAGCGCGGAAAGAAGATATTCTCGATTTTGGATGACTTGCGGGTTAACCACTCGATGATAGTCACAAAAGGGCCCGACGCCCCCCAAAACAGTGAAATCTCTTCCTGCCTGAGTCTGCAGGCAAGCTAGAGGTATTGCTTACCGAGCATCCCTGACATCCACTCGTATGTTGCTGTCTTACAGTATCGCCGGCGGAAAGCCTGGGGAAGACTCACTGCGAATCGAAAGAGCACTGGTGCAACTGAGTTACGGTTGGTCATCAGGACCTGACACCGTTGACTCGCCAGGTCCGGATGACCAACAGAAGAGGGGAAGAAAGAAGATCAGGAGAGCAGATCGGAGCTTTCACTTCTTACAGGCTGATTCCGATGCCTGAAGAACATGGCTCCGAAACAAAAAGCACCGGCAAGCAGCAGGTACATCAACTCTGAACCTCCCTCGGGCACTGCCACCCACATTTCTTGGGGTCTGTTAGGCTCCGAAGCAGTAGGTGTCAAGATCCAAAGGTTCGTCAATGTGGCCAAGTATGCTGTAGCGGCGGAAGTATTGCCACTAAACGCCGTTTTCACGGCCGCAACAAGCTTCGTCGCGTTTGTGTCAAGCCCCTTAATGCCACCGGCGGTGGTGATGTCCCAAATCGCCGAGGACAGCTCGGCTTGGGTAACACCAGTGATGCTGCCGTAGGTTTTGCCGCCGCTGAACATCATACTCACCAGCGTGGCTACCTCCGCATATCCCGTTAGCCCAACGGTGCTGCCAAACAGGGTATTGGAGATGTTGCCCGAAGCTAAGCTCGTGGCCTGGTAGGCATGGGCACTCCATTGTTCGCCCGCAGTAATCTCGTCATTGTAGTCATCGCAGATGATTCCTGATGAAGAGGCCGTTCCATTGATCACTGCGCCGTAGGTTCCTGCACCAACGGACCCATCCTGGTTACTGAATATCGTGGTTTCGCTTCCTGTGAACGTAACCGAATTAATCGCGGGTGAAGAATACAGGTTTTGCCCGCGCGACGGAAGCCCGAAACAGAGCAGCGCTACCCCAGCAACTCCTAGCATTTTTCTTGCGCTAATTCTCATTTTGTTTTTTCTCCTTTCACTTCTGTAGCCATCGACTCGGTTGAGGCCACTTGCATGACCTTATACTTATTTCATTCAAATCTACCGGAATGCTACATCTTGTCAAGGCTGATACTTTCTGCAGCCTGTTGCAAACACTTACACTCTGAATTCGGGAGTATTGCCCGCACTCTCCCGGACTCCTGCTTACACACACCTTCGCCTTTTTGTATATTTCCTCCCTGTATTTGGCGTTGTCAAGATCGATAGTTTTTGCAATACTTCGCAAGACATTGCGACTATCCTGTCTCCACATTGATAGGTTTATGCCTCCGGTAGATACCGTTTCACATACGGATTCCCGTGCAAAACAATTTGAAAACGCCTCCACAGACCTGTTGGTTTTCCTTGTGATGGAAAGCGTGCGGCTATTCTTGTGGCGAATAAATCATTTTGACGCTATAGTATAGCGAAAAGCGTCTTTTAGTTTTGGCGATTCCGAACGATACTGCATTGGGAGGATCTGGAATGAAATTCTCTTCCAACTGGCGCCTCATTATGGCCCTAAGTCTCATCGCTGCCCTTCTCTCGGCATGTTCGCTCGACTCCAACGTGCGCAAACAGAAGTATTTTGAGAGCGGACAACAGTATTTCCAGAAAGGCGAATACCGCGAGGCGGCAATCAAGTTTGCCAACGCCATCAAGATCGATTCTGGCTACGCTGACGCACACTTCCAACTTGCGGAAAGTTATATGAATTTGCAGCAACCGGACCGCGCCTATCAGGAATTCGCCCGGACCGTCGAGTTACAACCCGAGAATTACAAGGCCCGAATCGCGATGGCGAACCTGTTGATCCTGCGTCGCGACTTTCCACTCGCTCAGGAGCAGGCGGATCTGCTGCTGCAAAAGCGGCCCAATGACCCGGCTGTCCACGCCATGGCATCAAGTCTCCTGGCCGCGCAAGAGAAGATCCCCGGTGCAATCGCTGAGATGCAGAAAACAGTCGCGCTTGATCCCGGCCGTTGGGAGCCTTACCTGAGCCTGGCTCTTCTGCAACTGAAAGACAGTGAACTTTATGCGGCAGAAGAGAATCTCAAGAAGGTAATCGCACTGAATCCGAAGGCGATGCAGGCCCGTTTGGTGCTGGGAACGTACTACCAGTCGCACAACCGACTGAGCGAAGCCGAGCTGCAGTTCCGCGACGCGCTGGCACTCGATCCAGGCACTCCCGAGCCACGTGAAGCACTGGCCCGTTTATACCTGTCCGAGGGCAAGAAAGCCGAAGCCGAGGAGGTTCTGAAGCAGGCTACGCGCGACCTTCCACATAACCCCGGCAGCGTCCTCGCGCTCAGCAATTTCTATTTCATGACCGGCAACACGGACAAAGCCGTTGCCGAATATCGCACGCTTTATCAGGAACGCCCTAAAGACATCGAGATCAAGAAGAAGTATATTCAACTCCTCATCCAGACAAAGCATTATGACGAGGCTCGCAGCCTTGACAATGAGATTCTGAGGGCTACTCCCAGGGACGACGACGCCCTGCTTTACCAAAGCCAGTTGCAAATCAGCAGCGGAGACGTGAGTGACGCGGCGCGAACGTTGCAGACTGTCATCAAAGATGCCCCGAACAACATCCAGGCCCACTATGCCTTGGGTGTCGCCCTCCAGAAACAAGGGAATCTGGAACCTGCCAAGAGCGAATGGCGAGAGGCTTTACGCCTCGATCCCAATTTCCTGGATGCCCAACGCGCAATTGCCGACGTTGCAATGCTGCAGGGGGAGATGAATACGCTGGAAGACGCCGCCAACCAGATGATCCGGCTACAGCCAGAATCGCCAGAGGGCTATGCCCTGCGCGGCCTTGCCAATATCAATCGCAAGCACTATGGCGAAGCTGAGCAGAGCATTCGCAAGGCTATCGCAGTAGCTCCTCAGAGTGCTTTCGGCTATGTGCAGATGGGAAATCTCCGGTTCGCTCAGAAGCAGTATGGCGACGCGGCCAAAGCATATCACGACGCTCTGGACCGGAACGCCAATTCCACAGATGCCCTCCGCGGCCTGATAAGCACATACATCGCCGAGAAACAGATCGATAACGCCATTGCCATCGCCAAGGCGCAAATCAGTAAATCACCCGCCAATAGCAGCTTCTACAATCTGCTCGGCGCCGTGCTGTTTCATCATAAGAATGACCTCACCGGAGCCGAAGCCGCATTCCAGAAGTCCGCCGCGCTCGACAAGCACAATGCCGATGCAATTATCGAGCTATGCCGCGTGCGCGTGGCAAAAGGGGATACTGACCAAGCCATCGCCACTGGTCGACAGGCGCTTAACGACAACTCCCGTCAAAACTCTCTATATCTCCTGATGGGGAACTTGTATGAGTCCAAAACGGACTGGAAGAATGCGGAAGATGCCTATCAGAACGCGTTGGCTCTTGATTCCCAGAATCCCGCGGCCTCCAATGGCCTTGCTCGTGTGATGCTGCACTCCGGAGCAAACCTTGATGTCGCGTTGACGCTGGCGCAAACAGCACGAAAAGCGATGCCTGATTCTCCCGGCGTTGCCGACACTCTTGGATGGATTTATTACCAGAAAGGCGTTTACACGCTGGCAGTCAACTATCTTGAGGTAGCGCTTAAACTCCAGAACAAGAACGGGATTCCCGACAATCCAGACATTCACTACCACCTGGGCATGGCTTACGAGAAGACGAGACAAACAACGCTAGCCCGCCAGCACTTTGAACATATTCTGAAGGCCTACCCCAACTACCGCGACGCCGCAACAATCAGAAAGGAACTGGGCCACCTATAATCGTGAACTAAAGCGAAACCACAGTAGGTTTATCTCGGAGGCGCGCCCGCCAAGTGGCTTTTTCATCAAGAAGAAGCCACTCTGAATACTTTTAACAACGTTCCGTTTACTCTGATTTCGCTCTAAGAAACTCATATATCAAGACGCGCGGCATGGGACATCCTCAGCGATTGGCTCAAGATCGTAGACGAGCTTTCCATCGACAATTGTTGCGTATGCGATCCGGGCCCTCTCCTTTCCATCTCCTTCAATGTGCCACGATGGGCCTTCCTTGACAAGCCTTAACCCGCTCCTCTGTCGCCACCACGCAGAAACCTCACTCGGTAAGGTTATCCAGGTTTCTCCCCGTGCGCGCAGATCAGAAAGGTAGCATAGCAACTCAGCATATACACGACGAGCAGCCCTATCGATGATGTAATCAGGATGGACAATCATTTGCATGATGCCGTGTTTTTCCCGGATTATGGATATCTGTTCCTTCCACACCCCGATTGAGTAGTCTTTCAGAATATGAAAGAGCGTGTAATCCTGCGCCATAGTCACAGGAAGTTCGAGTATCTTACCGTTAAAAAAGGGAAAGACAGTGCAGCAGCCCCCTCTCTGGGGATCCAGATGCGCTACGTTCGGAATGGACATATCATAGGAGACATCTAGCGCATCGTACCAATCGATATTCCGGTACAACACTGCTGACCGAAAGCCCAAGGCTCCGAACCTCTTTGCATAACGATTGATTTCGATGGCGCGGCGCAGGAACTTAGCCCTGTTCGCCATCAGATTGCCATCATGATTCAAGTCATGAACGTTTAGCTCGAACCCTCGCTCACGTATGCAATCCAAAAGCGCTTGTGGAACGGTATATCGTTCCTCCGGGACGATTTGAATCGCAGACTTGATCCCATACGAGTCGTCCAGATCCATCAGTTGGGTACAGAAGTCCCTACCCGCTCTGGTCTCCACATCGTGCGTCACCATGCAGCAACTCAAAGCTCCTTCCGGCCAGAACCAGATAAACGGAATTCTTTCCACGTTCCGGGATTTCATCGAAAGGATTAGCAGTTGCTCAAAGATGTTCTCAATCGTAAGATCCACTGGCCAGCTAGGAAATGGAATCTCATTCCAGCCGCGATAGTAGTGCCTTTGCAAGTGCTTCCGCACTGCGACTGACATCAACGGCCGGGCCAGATAATATAGCCTTCGAACTAGACTATTTGCATCGTTTGCCACCTCGCCCAGCGAGGGATTCCAAAGATAACGTTCATGGCGAATGTTATTGACAACCTGGAGAGGATCGAAAGAAAGTCCAACCGACGACCCGCCTGTGCTCACATGCTCGAGAGCATCATGAAGGGAATCAGTCACAGCTGTCGCTGGGACTCCTGAGGAGCACTGTCCATAGCAGATAACGCCCGGTCCGAACCGAAAATAGCCAGACTTTCCAGATAACTCTTCTGTCACCGCGAGATCGACAAAGCTGTCCGGGCACAGATAGTGATCCGTCAAGAGTCGGCTTGCCTCGCTTCTTTGACTTATCATCAGTCCGTCCTTGAATACTGCGGTTTTTCCATTCTCCCCGCCGAATACGCCATTTCTAATACTCTACCTTATCACTGTTGCGCCACAAGTCGGCGCTTAACCAGCAAGGCGCACCCGGAAGGAAAGCCGGCAAGGTGGGCAGCTTTAAGCCCTTGGAGTAGTTGTTCTCGATGTGGACCACACGATCTGCATGTAGTCACTTCTGTCAGGCAGTCCGGATAGAACTGGAGGCGTTTCACCTGATGAACTATATTCTGTAGGCGAAGACTTGTTTGCCATCGTGGTCCCCAACAATCTCTTCTTCTGAATGATCCGGGGGACTGCTGGTATACTGATTCGTGCAGTGACCCCTGAACGGAGATTTCGGTTCAACAAACCGAAAATGGTTTTGCAGACTGCTTGATTGCTGAGATGGACATAAGACCACTCTATCTGTGGTGCGCCTCCCCAAAGGTTCTTTTAACTGAACCTGTTGACGAGATGTCCTTGGCAATGCTGAGTGACGACGAGCGCGCACGCTGGAGAAGTCTTCAGTTTGACGGCCATCGCCGGGAGTATTTGGCCACTCGGGCCCTGGTGCGTACCGCGCTGTCTCACTATTACCCGCTTGCTCCCGAGGCTTGGCGTTTTCGATTGAACTCCTACGGAAAGCCCCATGTTGATCCTGATTGTGGCCTGCGCTTCAATCTTTCCAATTCCCTTGACATGGTGGTATGTCTTATAGCTCGGGGATCTGAGGTAGGCGTCGACCTGGAGTCATATGCGCGGGCAAAAGATATCGCCGACCTTGCCGAGGATGTGTTTTCTCCGCTGGAACTGAGCCAACTGGAAGCCTTACCAGGTCCTGAAAGGCTGGACCGCGCCTTGTCGTTGTGGACTCTGAAGGAGGCTTTCATCAAAGCAAGGGGTACGGGGCTTTCCATGCCTTTGAAGAAGCTATCTTTTTTGTTTGAGGGCGTGGATGGAATTCGGCTGGAACTCGATCCATGCTCGCGCGATGAACCTGGACGGCACTGGCGGTTCTGCCTCTTGGACCACGCCGGACACCGGATGGCCCTGATGGCAGACCAGTCGACTATCTCCGAGCTGCAACTATGGGAACTGCAATCATTGCTGGCTCCTCCTCAGAGACTGCCTGATAGCGTTGCTGTATGGTTTCCGGCTTCGTGCAGGAGCGAACACGCCTGATCTCGACATGCATGCCTTTATTTTTAATGATGTTACATGCACTCCCCGTAAGGTCCGTTACTCTCATCTAAGCGAGCGTATAGATAGATTGCACCAGAGTCTGATTCGGAGATGATCGCGAATGTTACAAAGGCACTTATTGCTATTCGACAAGTTAACTGCCAGCCTGACATCGAACCTTTTGCGAACCCACTCGCGATGACTGCAACGCGCCTATAATCATCGCGCTTTTAGCCAATATGACGGTATACCAGTCGGCCCGCTCTGGATGAAAGTGCGTCTGGCAATACCGAGAACAGGCTTCGCACTGCCGGCAAGTATGATGCAACCACGTCCTTTCCGCGCGCACTCTCTGGATACCGAAGATATGTGATTTGCCTGCGGCTCGTCCCAAACCGGTCCTTAAACTCGATCAACCCGTCATTATTCAATTCAGTGCGGCCGAAATCAATCTCTTCTTGGCCTGCGACCTTGCTCTCCTCGATCAACTTCCAGAACAGAAACGGCATGGCGCCAAAACGATGAAATCTCTCGTCGGAGCATCCATATTTGTACACCACAGTGCGACCGTGACACAGCGTCAGGATCGCGGCAATGGGAATCCCGTCTTTGCGGGCCAGCCGAATCTCCACGTTGGGGCTCATGAAAGCTATCAGGTTTTTGAACCACGCTAGCGGCTGAGGAAGTAGTTGATGCCGTCTTCTCGTGATCATGAGAAGACGGTAGAAGTCATTTAGGAGATCCTCCGAGCAACCCTTCTCGTAGGAAAGTAGTTCGCGCTCAGCGCGCCGGATCCGTCGCTGGATGCAATTCTTGTGCAGATTGTCAAATATCTGCTCCAGTGAGCGAGTCAGGTCAAGAGTATGAAACCAGAATGACCGGCCTGGTACCAGAGCGCTGTTCGAATGCCTCTCCGTGGAAAGCGGCCGAAGCTCAATATATTGCCACTTGTGTTGACGGCACACCGTTCGCATCCACTCTTCGAGATCGAATGATCCTTCGCTCTCACTCAGCAGGGGCTCAGAATGGTCTGCGAAGGGCAGTGAAATAAGCCGGTTTCCAGTGATCCAGCTCTTGACCTCACAGAAGGCGATTCCATCTGAAAGTGGCTTCCCACGCGGTGTGCTTGTAAGCACCATCGGGCGGTACCCATAGGTCATAGCCAAGGCCTTGAGCCACCCTTTTTCGTGGAACGCAGATGCCTGCGGGTGGGATGCAACCAAATCATCCCACCGGCTGTCCTGCAACGGATCTATCGTGTAGAACTCCATTGAAAGCTCGAATCCTCTTCGTGTTGAACCGAGTGAATTGCAAATTCTTCGTCCTTGGTGGCTTCCTCGAATCCCTTCACGGTATCACCAATACTATGCTGTTGAGCAGTCGCTAGTCTTTTTCCCAATTCCGTGGCCAGCAGAATAACATTTGGTTCAGACAGCAGATTCTGCTGATGTCCGCGGATCTCACACACATCCAGGTCGCCGTGAATGAGCGGCTTCCACCCCAGATACTCATCGGCGACTAGCCCGTGTAACTGCCTTTTGGACCGGAATAGCACAACATCGCCATTGTACGGACGAGGCACATACTTACCAGCAACCTTAGTATGTTTAATCGCAAGAGCTTCAAGAATGTAGTACATGGGCAGATGCGACAGATCTGTCTCGCCCTCAACTTTTACCTGGCCAAGTGCAATTGCACTCTTCGCGGATACGCGATCCAATGCAAAGCGCCATCTTTCCACTAAATACCCTACGCCCCTGTAAGACAGGTTCTCTAGTTCCAGGCTGAGTCTCTTCGTTGCGCGGAACCAGCAACGTTGCAAAAGCGTAGCGGTCGGCTTGAACCGCATTGCCTCCGGATGCATCGACTGAATCAGAATGACCAGTGGAACCTCTTGCCCAGTCGAAGCTAGCTGCTGCGCGGCCTCTATGGCCAGCAATCCACCAAAGCAAAAGCCCCCCAAATAATAAGGTCCTTGCGGCTGGATACGTTTGATTTCCTTGATGTAGGCAGCCGCCATCTCTTCAACGGACGAGTCTGCTTCAATGTGTCCATCGAGACCTCGCGCCTGCAGTGTATATACGGGCTGATCAGGTCCTAACAGTCTTGCGAGTGGACGATACTCCAGAATGTTACCAGTGTGAGCATGCATAAGAAAGAGAGGTGGACGATTGCCGTGCTGGTTAATTGCGACCAGCGATTGCCAGTCTTCCGGTTTGCTGCCCCGGCTTAGAATCCGCGCAAGCTGCCGCGGAGTGGAAGCGTTGTAGAGCGTCGCGAGTGGAGAAGCGTATCCCAATTTGCGCTGGATCACCGCAAACAGCTGTGCCGCCGCGATTGAATTGCCGCCTAACGCGAAGAAATCATCATCAGGAGCAATCTCGTGAATACCCAACACGCGCTGCCAAAGAGGGAGCAGCGCTTGAAGCAATTCGGGCTCCGCCATTGGAATTCTTCCCGGCGAACCCTGTGATTGTTGTGGGAGATCAGGCTGCGCCACTGAAGCATCCCAAAAGAGTTCGTGAGCCGCTTCCGATTTCGAGATCAGAGTATAAACGACTTCCGCAGTAGGAAATGCATTCGCGTGCTCAAGCCAAGCAAGGCTCAAAACCTCCCGCGACAGATCCTCCGTGAACTCCTGAAAGATGGAGCCAAGCATTCTGAGCCATTCTCGTATGGTGAGGTCTTCATAAAGCTCTACGTCATAGTGACAGCGAAGCTCCAGGTTCTTTTCCATCTCGACCGCATTTAAATAGAACTCAAACGACTCATAGCCTTTGGGGTTTGCATCGTATTCAACAGTAAATCCGGATTGCGGCAATTCATTTGGCTTGAATTTCTTGACGTTGGTAAATCCCGCCGAGATCGGCGAAATGCCCGTCGCGTGCGTGACAGCACGCAGATCCGCTAGCAGGCTGACCATTGTGAAACTGGCATGATCCTGGGCAGCAAGAAGCTCACTCTGCACTCTTTTCAGGAATGCACTGACGACTTCGCCTTTATGTAACTCCACCGCGAAGGGGAGCAGATTTACACAGTGTCCGACCAACCCCGGCTGGCCGCTGACCGGTTGTTCAGCTGTCGGCAATGCAATAACGAAGCGGCGCTGCCGAGAAACTCGCGCAAAAAGAATAGCCAGGGAGCTGAGAAGCACCGCGAAGAAGCTGCATCCCTGTTTTGCTGCTACCGCTCTCAAGTCCTGCACCACCTGTGACGGAACGAGGTAATCGGCACGGCGAGCACTGAAGCCGCGCCGATCCCGCCGTGCATGATCGGTCGGAAGCACGAGGACAGGAAAGCCATCCAAGAATTTCGCGTGCCAATAGCTTTCCGCTTGCTTGAAATCGTCAGAGCGCTGACGGTCTGTTACACTCTGGACGTAATCACGATAACTCTCTCTTGGCTCCAGCGGTACAGGTGCGCCCGAGACTTCTTCTGAATAGAAAGCGCAAAGATCATGAATCAGTACATCCAATGACCAGCCATCGCAGATGATATGGTGCGCGGTGAATATTACCGCCGCTCGATCGGGACCAAGCAACACCATCTGGCAGCGGAACAACGGTCCCGCGGGCAGGGTGAACGGTAAGGCAGTCTCATCGGCAATCAGGTTGCGGAGACGCTCCTCTTGCCGGGCTGGCTCATTGATTGAGGGTTGTGCAGCAGATAGATCGGTTACCAGCATCGCGATTTTCTGCGCCGGGGCGATCTTCATTATCTGGCCGGTTTCATCAAAACTGGCGCGAAGAGCATCGTGCCGCTCGACCAGTCGATTGATGGCCTGCTCCATCATCTCAACTGAGATGTTGCCAGTAAAACGCACTGTCATGGACTCGTTGTATGAGGCCGACAAATGTTCGGAAAGGCACGAAGAAGCAAACACGCCGCGCTGCGGAATCGTGGATTCGGCCTCAAGCGCACCGCAAGCTACCGAAATGCCTTGCGGCCCTGCGTCTTTGAGACTCGTCTCAGCCATGGCCGCACGGGCATCGACAGAGGCGGTCACGATAGATGCCGACTGATCCACGCCAGCTTTCTCGAGAAGTTTAACCAGAGAAGAGATCGTGCGTGCTTGCTCGGCAATGACTTCTTCAAGCGTGCCGCTTGTCGCTCGAACATCCGTAGCCGCAGACGCAGCATGTGATGATAACTTGGGCTCATCTTCCCTGGTGGCTTCGCTCTCCGCAAGGATGTGAGCTGGAAGGGTAGCATCAAGATGCATTGCAAGCATGTCAACATTGGGAAACTGTTTCATGAGCTGACTGAAGCTCACCTTGGTGGAAAACTCCTTGCGAATGGCGAAGGCAACCTGCGTCAGGGATAGCGAGTCGAACCCCTGCTCCATAAACGTTGCTGACGTGCTGATTTGCGAACGCTCGCGCCCGGAGACTGGAATGAGAAGGTCAACCACGCGCGAAGCTATGCGGTCCTTGCGTGATGCTAATGACACTCCCGAGACTGCGCTCTCTGGCAACGCAGAGCAACCCAAGAGTGCAACTGATGGTTCAACCGGCGGACGAGCGACGAGACCGGAATGTGCGGTCTGGTCCTGGACGATGGTTGCTTTTGGCGCCGGGTCTACCCAGAACCGCTGCCGCTCAAAAGGATATGTCGGCAAAGGTATGCGCCTGCGGTCTTCGTATGCGTAAAAAGCATCCCAATCAATCGACACGCCGTTTTCCCAAAGAGATCCCAGGGCGAAAAGCACGGCTTCCCACTCGGTGTCATTCTCCGCTGTATCGGAGAACGTGGGTATGGCCGTGCAGGAATGACCGGACGTAAACTGCTGCCGAACTAGGGAGCACATTGTGGAGCGCGGTCCACATTCCAGGAAGAGATCGTATCCCTGGTCCTCAACATACTGGATCGCTTTCCCAAACTCCACCGTTTTCCGGGCGTGACTGGCCCAATAAGCAGGATCGGTTGCCTCAGCATCCGTGATAGGACGTCCGGTAACCGTCGAGACAAACTGCCTCTCTGGTGCGTGCAACTTGATTTTGGAGATTGCCTCGCGCAACGGCTCAATAATGGGTTCCATCATCCTTGAGTGAAAAGCGTGCGAAGTATGCAGGTGGCGGCAGACGATATTCTCCGCCTCAAGTTGTTTTTGGAACTCGCGAACATCCTCTTCCGGCCCCGACACAACACATAGGCTCCTGGAATTATTGGAAGCGATTTGCAGCGCCTCTGGAAGAGCTTTTGCAATCGAATCCGCGCCTTTGTTGACCGCCATCATGGAGCCGCGCGGAAGTTTCTGCATCAAACGGCCCCGCAGAGCGACGATGCTGAGGGCGTCCTCGAGCTTCCAAACACCAGCCAGCGTGGCGGCCACAAATTCTCCGATGCTGTGTCCGACCATCATTGCAGGCTCGATTCCAAGCCCCTGCCAGAAGCGCGCCAGTGCGTATTCGATCACGAAGATCGATGGCTGAGTGTAGAGCGTATCTTGCAGCGAGATTTGGGCTGTCTTCTCATCGCCGCTTTTCGGAAAGATAAGTTCACGCAAATCCCGGCCGAGATGCGGCTTGAGATACTCGCAGCAATCGTCCACAATCGCGCGGAACGGAGGCTCGTCGCGATAAAGATTCAGGCCCATATTGACGTACTGCGTTCCCTGACCACCAAAGAGAAAGACGATAGCAGGATTCCGGCGATCACAGCGCATACTGCCGCAGCGCAGAGGATTCGGTTGTGCAAGCAGCTTGGCGGCTTCGCTGGAATCGGCGGCGACCACAAATCGCCGGTATGCCATCTGCATGCGTCCTGTTTGAAATGTGTAGGCCGTATCTGCAAAAGCGTCCGGAGCCGCACTCGCAAGATGATCCTGCAATGCACGGCTGTATGCGTCGAGCGCTGCCTGACTCTTTGCAGAGAGCACCAGAAGTTGTCTCGGTCGAGAAGCGCTTGTGGCCTTCGTTACGGGCGCTTCTTCCAGGATGACATGGACGTTGGTCCCGCCAAAGCCAAAGGAACTCACCGCTGCACGCCGCGCTTCCCTTCCCCTGGGGAACGGAGTGAGCTTATCCGCAACCATGAAAGGACTGCTAGCGAAATCGAAGCTGGGATTCGGCGTTTTGAAATGGAGCGTCGGGGGAATTTCTTCCTTGTGCAACACCAGAGCTGCCTTAATCAAACCCGCAACTCCGGCTGCATTGGTCGGATGCCCAATGTTTCCTTTGATGGAGCCAATGTAACAGAACTGTTTCTTTTCCGTCTTGCGTGCAAACACTTTCCTCAATGCTTCTAATTCAATGGGGTCGCCAACAGGAGTGCCGGTGCCGTGCGCCTCGATGTAGCAAATGGACTCAACAGGGACGTTCGCATCCGACTGGGCCATCGCAATGACCTCGGCTTGTCCATCCACGCTGGGGGCAAGGAAGGAAGCAGGACGCGCGCCGTTATTGTTTTTGCCGCTGCCGAGGATGAGGGAATAAATAGTATCTCCATCTGCAAGAGCATCAGCGAGCCGCTTCAAAATAACCACGCCGGCGCCATCACAGAACATGGTTCCCGTGGCTTCGGCATCAAATGGACGGCAATGGCCGTCCTTTGCGAACGTGCCTCCCTCTTGATACAGGAAGCCGCTCTTTTGCGGCACCGTAATGTCGATCCCACCAGAAAGCGCGATATCACACTCATGGTCGAGAAGCGAGCGATAGGCTTGGTCCACCGCCAGTAGAGTCGTCGAACATGCTGTATTGACGCTGATCGCCGGCCCGCGAAGATCCAGAAGATAGGCGGTGCGAAGCGCGATGTAGTCCTTCTGATTGCCATATTCGACGGCAAGCTTTCCGGCCATCGCCAATAAGTCAGGGTGGCTCAGAAGGTTGATTGTGTAATAGTGGTTGTCGCCAATGCCCGCAAATACGCCGATGCGCCCTTTATAACGCTCTGGGGCGTAACCTGCGTTCTCAAGCGCCTGGTGGGCGAGTTCGAGAAACACGCGCTGTTGCGGATCCATGACACTGGCTTCCAACGGACTGATACCAAAAAAGGAAGCATCAAACAGATCCGCACCCTCGATCAGACCTCGAGCGCGAATGTAGTCCGGATCATTGCGAAGCTGTTCTTCAATGCCCGGCCCCAGTTCCTCAGGTGTGAAAAACGAAATGGATTCAACGGAATTGCATAGGTTGCGCCACAGTTGATCAAGATTCGCCGCGCCAGGGAAACGTCCGCTCATGCCAATAATCGCGACAGCATCTCGTACGCTGCCGTTTCCATCATTCGGATCGCGCTGCGAATTGTGCTGTGGATAGCGTTGATGACGCGCCCGATCCTCAGCCTCTAAAAGAAAATCGGATTTGCTCTCGTTCTTGTCCAGGAACTCTGCGAGCATTGCAATCGTCGGGTATTGAAAAACCTTGACCGGGGGAATCTCCTGCCCAAAGTGAGTGTGATACTGCCTCACCATACGGACCACCGCCAGCGAATCGCCACCAAGTTCGAAGAAGCTATCGTCGATACCAACTTCTTCCAACTGCAGTAGCTCGCGCCAGAGACCAGCCAATTGCTTCTCCGACGCTGTCTGCGGAGCAATGAAGTCCTTGGCAAGAAGCGGCCGTTTGCTTCCAGGCTGCGGCAGGGCCTTGCGATCAAGTTTGGCATTCGGAGTCAATGGAAAGTTCTCCAGACGCACAAAAGTCGAGGGGACCATGTAGTCGGGAAGCGTGGTTCTGAGTGATTGCATCAACGCCGTAGAGTTCATACTCTCGCGGCCCGTGTAGTAAGCAACCAGGCGTTTATCGCCGGGACGATCCTCTCGCAAGATAACGACGGCTTGCTCAATCCCCTCGATGCCAGTCAGCGCATTCTCGATTTCGCCCAGCTCGATGCGGAATCCGTGGAGCTTCACCTGATAATCGAGGCGCCCTAAAAACTCAAGAGTGCCATCGGCACGCCAGCGTACCTGGTCTCCGGTGCGATAAAGACGCGCGCCAGAACTATCACTGGCAGGATCAACCACAAACTTTTCCGCAGTCAACTCAGGGCGTTTGAGATATCCCCGGGCCAATCCCATGCCACCAATCCAGAGCTCGCCAGGCGTGCCCATGGAAACCGGCTTATGGTCATCATCAAGGACTTCAAGCTGCGTATTGGCAATGGGCTTACCAAGCGAGATGTAATCTGCAGAAGTGACGCGTACTGTTGAGGACCAGATCGTCGTCTCGGTCGGGCCATACATGTTCCACAGTTCGCTGCAACGCGGAAGCAATTGCCGGGCAAGGTCAGAGGTCAGGGCCTCTCCTCCGCAGAAGATCCGCAGATCGCTCTTCCCTTCCCAACCGCATTCCAGAAGCATCCGCCAGGTCGCTGGAGTCGCCTGCATCACCGTGACCGCGTGTTGCCGAAGCAGTTGTTCGAGCTTTCTACCGTCCGCAGCCTCTTCTGCACTGGCCATTACCATCTGCGCGCCGCGCACAAGCGGAAGAAGCAATTCGAGGATCGAGATGTCGAAGGAAGATGGCGTAACCGACAGCAGTGTATCTGATGCGCTCATCCCAGGCGTTTCTGCCATGGACAAGAGGAAATTCACCAATGCCCGCCGCGGGATCATCACTCCCTTTGGCTTTCCTGTCGAGCCCGAAGTGTAAATGAGGTAAGCCAGATGCTCCGGCTCGCTGCTCAGGCCTGGATTCGTAGCTGGAAACTTGTCAATTGACTCCCTCTCGCGGTCGAGCAGAATAACTCGCGCCGTCGTCTGCGAAAGAGTTTGCCGCATGGTTGAATGCGCCAGAAGTAGCGAGACCCCTGAGTCTGCAACCATGAACGCCAATCGATCCTGAGGATACTTCGGATCGAGCGGCAGGTAGGTTCCTCCAGATTTGAGAATGGCGAGCAGGCTTACAACCGAATCAAATGAACGATCGAGGTACACACCTACTAAGCTCCCTGGACCAACGCCTTGCTCACAAAGAAAGTGAGCCAATCGGTTTGAACGGGAGTTCAGTTCCCGATACGAAATCTGTTCCCTGCCCATGGCGAGCGCGGGAGCATCAGGCGTCAGCTCTACCTGGTCCTCAATAAACTCGTGGGGACCGCGCTTGAGCGCCTCGTTCAACCGGCTATCGAATTTGACGTTTGGACTCATCTTAAGTCCTTACGCGCAATTTGCGCGCCCATCACAGATATCATGAAATCATTGAATTGCAGACGCCACGGCGCAGAACTTGATGCTCGGCAGGCATTCTGTGACTAAACCCGCCTCATAAGTGTCTGTACGGCTCAAGCAATCAGGCCTGTACTTGACGCCTATGGCACTTCATCAGCACCGCACGATATTGGTCGCCTCAATCCCCTTGGTGGCATTCCGCGTATCGACCACTAGCTTGGCCTTCTCCACAATCATTGAGTAATCATACTGTGAGTGGTCCGTCGCAATCACCACGCAGTCGAATTCAGGGATGCGCTCGAGCGGTGTGCAGGTCATATTAAGGTCGTACTTGCGCCCATGGCCGACCGAGGCAAAGAATGGGTCGTTATACTCGACCTGCGCCCCGCGCTGTTTTAGCAGTTCGATAATCGTCAGCGAAGGCGATTCACGGAGATCGTCGATGTCACGCTTGTAGGCAACACCAAGCACAAGCACTCGCGAGCCATGCAGTGCTTTATCGCGCTGGCTCATCGCCTCCATGATGTTATCAACCACGAAGTATGGCATGGCGAGGTTTACCTGCCCGGCTAGCTCGATAAACCGTGTATCGAAATCAAACTGCTTGGCCTTCCAGGAAAGGTAGAAAGGATCAATGGGAATGCAGTGCCCGCCGAGGCCCGGCCCAGGATAGAAGGCCTGGAAGCCAAAGGGCTTCGTCTTGGCGGCATCGATCACTTCAAACAGATCAATGCCCATGCGCATGCAAAGCTGCTTCAATTCATTGACCATGGCGATGTTGACGCAACGATAGATGTTCTCCAGCAGCTTTGTCATTTCCGCCGCTGCCGGAGAGGATACTGGCACTGTCCTGTTAAAGATGCTTGCGTACACAGCAGATGCCAGTTCGAGCGCCGCCGGTCCGCAACCGCCCACAACCTTTGGAACATCGCGCCGGGCGACCGTGTCGTTGCCCGGATCTTCACGTTCGGGAGAGAATGCCACATAGAACCCATCGCTTTCCGCATCACGAGCCACACGGAGCCCCGACGGATTCCCCTGTTCCAACAGAGGGACTACAACTTCTTCCGTCGTGCCAGGATAGGTCGTACTCTCCAAAATGATAAGTTGCCCATTCCTGATGTGTGGCGCGACGCTGCGTACAGTGTCGGTAATGTAACTAAGGTCAGGCTCGTGATACTCATTCAGAGGTGTCGGAACACAAATAATAACTACATCCATCTGTGCAATTTGACCGTAGTCCGAAGTCGCGCTGAATCCGCGATTTTGGGCTAACTGGATCTCCGTACTCGGAATGCGCACAATATAGGATCCGCCATGATTCAGCTTGTCCACTTTGCCGCGCTCTATGTCGAAGCCTGTGATTTTGAACCGCTCCTCGCTGAACAACAGGGCAAGTGGCAAGCCGACATAGCCCATCCCAATGATGCCGATGCGGGCTTGTCTCGTCTCGATCCGGTGCTTGATTTCCATTGTTCTGTCCAAATACGTCATTACCATAGTTCACTCCCCGCGTGGATAATCAATGATGTCCTAATCCGTTTGTAATGCAGGCACATTGCAAAGGATTTCCGCAATCCGCTCACCTGAATGGCCATCCCAGAGTGGCGGAACTGTGCCTCGTTTGGCGCCACCTTCAGCAATCTTCCTCAGTTCGCAACGAAGCCTGGCCAAATCCTGTCCAATCAATACGTTCGTTCCCAGGTCCACTGTAATAGGCCGCTCAGTGTTACCACGCAGTGTCAGGCAAGGCACTCCCAAGTAGGTTGTCTCTTCCTGGATCCCGCCCGAATCCGTGATCACCACCGTCGCCCTCCGCTGTAATGCCAGAAACTCAATGTAAGGCAGTGGATCCATCAAGTAACAACTACTAAGGTCTGTGTCAAGACTTTCCAGACGCTGACGCGTCCGCGGATGGATGGGAAACACGACATTTAGATGTGTGTTTACCTCCACAAGCGACTCGATAATGCTCTTCAGGGTTGCATTATCGTCTACATTGGACGGTCGATGAAGTGTGACAAGGGCATACCGGTCAGGCAGGCCATCTTTCGGAGATGCAATAGCCGCGGGAAGTAACCGCATCAGGGAATCGATCATTACATTACCGACGCGGTGAATTCGACTAGCTTCCACGCCCTCGGACAAAAGATTTTGATCCCCATCCTCAGAGGGAGTAAACAACAGATCTGCGAGCCGGTCTGTCACGATGCGATTGACTTCCTCTGGCATGCTTCGGTCAAATGAACGCAATCCAGCTTCAACGTGGCCAATCTGTATCTGCAATTTCGCGCAGACCAGCGCCGCCGCCACTGTGGAGTTAACGTCCCCATAGACAAGGACAATGTCCGGCTTAAGGTCCAACAAGACCGGTTCAAGACGAATCATGATCTCAGCCGTCTGTCGTCCGTGGCTCCCAGAACCGACCTTAAGGTTCACATCCGGCGCCGGAATAGAAAGTTCCGAAAAGAAGACATCCGACATGTTCGCATCATAGTGCTGCCCCGTATGCACCAGGCTCTGGTGAACATGCCGCCTTTCGCTGAGTGCTCGCATAACAGGCGCTGCCTTCATGAAGTTCGGCCTTGCACCTACGACGTGAAGAACATGCATAACTCTCCAGCTTTCATTCTTTGAAGTGCATTGAATAGTGTCACTGCAAATATACAGAAACCAGTGATCCGGCGACTTCTCATGATTCCGCGACTAGGTTGTCTACAGCTTGTCCGGTACACAAAAGCTCGGCCGCAATGTCCGTGTCTGGGTGTCAACCGGATAGGCACGCTATGTTGAACTGTCATATCGTTTGCGATCGCTCTGACACCTGGAATTTCTTTGCCGCTTCAGCGACAGTCATAATGCTGGCGCCTGAGGCGACGGCGAAACGCAGTATGTCACGAAAATACGACGGAGTGCAGCCAACATCCGAATGTTGCTCGCGCACATCGTGGGTATACAAGATAAGCCATCCGGCCTGCTCGATGTTGTTCTCTATAAGCCTGTACAACTCGTCTATGGGGAATCTGGAATACATTGGGTTAGCTCGCAGAAACCCAAGGTCCACTGGATTGCGGTTGATACCATGCTTAATCGTCCTGCAACTATCGTAGATCGAGATCAAAGCTGACTTGGCGGGCCATGTAACGCCACCGGACGGAAAACAGAAGTTCCGCAGCCTATATCCGTCCAAGGCCTCTGCCACCGCCAGTCGGTTCCGCTCACAATCTCGTTCTATCTCACCTGCCGCCACACGCGAACAGTTAAGATGGCCAAAGGTATGGCAGGCCAGTTCATGGCCATCTGCAACAAGCGTTCGCAGGTTCTGCGCGTTATACATGTCGCCTAGGCTCGATTGTTGTCCAATGAGCCCCATCGATGCATAGTATGTGCCATGCACGCCTTTCTCGCGCAACATACCGCCGGCAACCGTAAGAGCAGACTGCGGAAAGTCATCAAAAGTAAAAGAAATGATCGGCAGAGGTGGCATCTGCCGCGCTAATTTCCGTGATAACCGTTGCGCAACTTGCTTATGACAATAAGTCTCAAGTCTCGAAATCATGCTCATGAGCGTACCACCCTTTATCAATGTTGAGCGACAGCGGTTTCCCTTGACCCGCCCCAAAGAAGTGCCGCGATTCGCCGAGTTTGCTCCTTCCTAATATATTGAACGAAGGCGCTTGGTACCGGTCGCGTCTCCCGTATCCAATATGAGTGGCCGAAGCCGGCAAGACGGGCGATGGACCCAATCACATAAGGTTTGTCCACGCTTCTCCGCATGAGCCGTATCAGCTCAAAGACGGGTAACGTTCCAAGCGAATAGTCCGCCTTTCCTTGCCGAAAGCAGTTATGTAAGTAATGGTCAGCCGAACCTGTGAATCTGTGATGATGTACCGGCAAGTCCGCAAATGACGTTACCTCCCACGAATTCATTCGGGAAGCAACCTCGGCATAGACATCTGGAGCGCCATACGGCATCGGAAAGTAACGACCACCGATCGCCTCGAAACACTCTCGCCGAAACAACTGGCACGCGTGGGCGACAGACTTGATACTATTCCTTTTTCTACTTTCAAACTCTCCACTTAATGACTTTTCATATATTGCTCCGCCGCCGAGACCTAAACGGGGATTGTCTGCAAACTTCTTTAGCAATAGAGAGAAATATCTGGGCGGGATGGTGATATCTGCATCCAGATTTCCGAAATACTCGAAGTCTTTGGTCTTTAGGTTCCGTATGCCGAGATTTATTGCGTTGACCTGAGCGGCAAAGTTTCGTGGATGGACGTCAGTAACATTGACCAAGTGAATGAAGTCATGGCGGGCGGCATACCTCTCGACAATCGCGGTCGTTCCATCTGTTGACCCGTCACTAACAATATTCCACTCCGCCGGGCGGCACTCCTGGGCAATAACCGATTGAATTGTGTTTTCAATGAACCGCTCTTCATTGTACGCGGCGGTTACTAGGACATAAGATACCGTCATCCACTCTCCCCCTTCCTTAAACACGGCTGCCTGAACTCCGCGACAGTAAGCCAACGTAAACTGGACAAGCTTCGTTGAATCGCCAGTTTTGCCATGGGCCGGCGAGAGGCACAACTGCAATACAGGAGTCCCTGCCCTGTTATGCGAACCAACTCGTGCACGAGCACTGTTGCCTTGTAGCCCATTCCTCCGAGATAGCCATGGTGTTTCTGAAAGTATTGCAAATTCGCGCGCCGCATCTCAACGTAAAAGTAAGTAGGCGCCTTGGCCGCACTAGCCGCTCCATAGTGCAATGCTTCGGCCTCCGGGTAGAAAACCACTCGCCATCCGGCCTTTCGGAAGCGGTAGCTCCAATCGATATCCTCTCCGTAGATAAAGAAGCGCTCGTCCAACCCGCCCACATCTTCAAAGGACCGCCGCCTCACCATCCAGAACCACCCTGTCAAAACCTCCACGTCATCGATCGAGTCGTATGGGTAGTCGTACATTAAGAAGCCGTTGAGCCGTTGTGACCTGGGAAAGAGCACGTGCAGGCCGAGTGAGCAGCAGAGCGTATTCCATATAGTTGGTAGACGCATCACGGAGTGACCAACTCCTCCGTTTGGTGCAAGCATCTTGGGTCCCAGCATCCCTATGCCGGGATTTCCATCCATATAAGACACCATTTTCTCAAAGCACTCGACTGGAACCACCACATCAGAGTTGACCAGACACAGATACCGGCCCCGCGCCATTGCAAGACCAATGTTATTGGCTTTGGCAAAACCAAGGTTCGCTTCGTTCTGAATGAGGATTACGTCTGGAAACTGATTGCGAATCTCATCGGCAGTACCATCGGTTGATCTGTTATCAACGACAATGACTTCGATAGCCACAGTTCCGCTGTTCCGGTCTAAGGAGCCGAGGCACTCCAGTGCATACCGTTTGGCGTTCCAAGTCACGATGATGACCGACACTGTCGGGATAAGCTCTTCCGTCGCTCGAATGATCATCGTAGAAACAACGCTCCGGTTGGAATTTTGGATTCCAGAGGACGTAACACTCTGGAAGCACTGCTGATCGGGACCACCGAAATCTCCTTTTGGCTGCGAACCCCGATGGTAGCCCCTGCGGCAGAAATCATAGCCAGCAAACCATACCACGCCAAAATGCTCTGGTCGAAGTAGAATATTCCAAAGAAGGCGACTGTATTGGCAAACAACGAGCAACCAATACCCCAAATCAAGCGTGCATCCTTAGTCGATGTCTCCGTCCTTTTTCTGGCTGTTCCAATCATCTTGAATCCAAAAACAAACACGGCAATGAATAACGCGAATGTCAGCACACCACCTTGCAGTCCGCTGGCAACGAATGCGTTGTCGACATCCCACATGTAATAGCCCCAGTCGGCATTGTTTTGCGTTCCAAAGAGCCACCACTGACTGAAGTGCCGGACAAATGTATCGATCAAAGTGGCCCTGTGGTAGCCGCTTCCACCTGTTGCCGCGCCTATGTGAGCCAATAGGTACCATACGGGAGCTTTCATCAGCAACTGAATGGTGATCAAGGCGGCCACGAGACCCCATCTCAGCCACCGCAAGCTATGACGCGCCGGCCAGAGTAAGAATCCGGCTAGCCCCGCCGCGAAAGTCATGAGCGGAGTGCTAGAAGATGAGAAGATCATCATAGTAAAGGACGCAAAGACGCCAACAACCGCCGCCAGGCGGTTCCATTTGCCCTGCCACCACAGAGCCATGAACGCTGGTAGTAGCATTGCCCCCAATGTTCCACAGATGACGGGATGCAGAAATGGTCCCTGAGCCCTGATTCCCCCGTTGCGCGGAACGGAAACTGCGTTGGCGCCGAGAATCGAAAGCGAATTATACCCAGTTAGGTGCTCCTGTAACAGGAAGGGAGCGAGCAGAGCAAGCGCTATTGCCAACGTAGCTAACACGCGCCGAATATCCACTTTATCGCGAATTAAGACACGCATCAGGAAGTAGCTGCCGAGGGTCGTGTAGAGGAAACCTAGCCGGTTGCTAACGGCGGCCCAGCCCCACAAAAAACAATACATAGAGGCACTGCACAGCGTCCAGCTTAGAAACACCTTGTCGAACGTGTTCATGTAGAGGCGTCTGACCTCGCCGCGAATTAGAACGCGGGCACAGCCTGCAGACAGTAAGACGCGAAGCGCATAAAAGTGGAAACCAGCCACAAGGATGTTCACCGAGACCGGGAGCCACAATCCCACCACAAGCAGAGGGACAATCACATACCGGCGCGGAAGGAAGAGAATCAGGAGAACGCCGCAGATCAGAATTGCCAAAGCGAGTGGGGTGACAGCGGTATCTCCGCCCCCTCCGAAGTAAAGATTGTCTGGCATTTCGAATCTAGGCTTCATTGCGCTTCCATTGGGTGTTCGCGATGTTATCCGAGTTTCCCTATTGCAGCCTTCTCAGCATCGGGCGGACAATCTCAGTTCAGATTTCTGATCAGTTTGGCTGGGATCCCAGCATACAGGCCATCGGGTTTACAATCCTGCGTCACAACTGCGCCAGCTGCAATAACGCATCCGTCGCCTACTGAGACACCTGGAAGAAAGGTGGCGCGGGCGCCAATCCAGCAACCGTCGCCAATCCAGACTGGACGTGCAAGGCGTTCCCCGGCGCGTGCTTCTGCATTTCCTATCAAGTGAGTAGAAGTCAGAAAGCATACTTCATTTGCGATTGCGCATCTTTGGCCGATACGAATCGGCGCAACGGCGTCGAAGAAGCAGCCGTAACTGACAAATGTCCCCTTGCCGATAGACACCTTGTTACCGCCGAAGAAGCATCGGGGATAAATCTTGAACGTGCGGACATCCATGCCGGCCGCGCGATATATCAAGAAACGTACGAATGTCGGTACCAGCATCGAGGACGGGATCACGTTCAGAACTACGTCCCGCGCGACTAGGCTGAGAGATGCGGTAAGAACTCGGAAGACTTTCTTAATCATATTTTGCGGAGCCACATGACTCTCTTGGGCGCGTAGACGTGCTCGCTCTACCGCGTTCCATTTCTCGGGTTCATTGTGGTCAATGAAGTATCGCCGGACTGCCGGTTTGCTTAGCTCCCAGTGAATCTTCATTATGTATCGGGGTGTCTGATTTGCCTATATGGTTCTCTCGAAAGGATGGTAGCTTCGCGCCACCTGACTCTAGGATACAAGCTTAAGTGGCCACGATATCTTACGGGCTGCAACTTGGATTAGATAGATCGTGACGCTCCATGACAATCACATATACGCGGACGAGGGCAATCATAATGAAAACCTTAATCCATACCAGAGCCGATCCACATTACGGCAATTTGGTCGCTAATTGCCTGACCAGTTGTTTGCTAAAGATGACGATAGTTAAAGAACAAGCAAGTAGCGCAAAAGAGAGATTCGCTACCGGCTCGCGCAAAGGCAAGAAGTGCCGTATCCCCCAAAAGAGGCAGAGGACCACCGAGGAGACCACTACAGTAGACGGAAGAATTCGACTGTACTGAAGGAACTTGAGTTTAGTGAGTTGTCTTATGCGCACGAGTTGCGAAACAAATCCCGCGACGACCGCGACGAGAGCCGCGATCTGCCCTCCAACCAATCCAAATTCCTTAGCCGCAGGATATGTTATGGCAATCATCAGAACAGCCATTATCAACACACACCGCCTATGGTCCTGCGGGCGTCCAACTGCATAGAAGATCACCGTAATCGGCACATTTAACAGGTTGACAAATGCAACCAATGCCGCAAACATTAACGTGGACGAGCCTAAGATGTAGCGAGGACCATAGATCAGCGATAAGATGCTATGGTTGCTTAGAGCGATGAAAACGAGAACAGGCATTCCCAAGATCGCCAAGACGGCAGTTGCCCTCGTCAGGATTCCATTCATGCGTGAGCTGTCACCTTGCATTCGAGCGAAGCTCGGCATGAGCGTTTGGCTGAGCACGTTGCTGATGAATGCTGTCGGGACTTGAGCGAGGTACACTGCCATGGTATACACTCCAAGATCCGATGCGGCGTACATTTTTCCCAATATGAAGATGTCGGCACGAGAAAAGATGAGATTCAAGAAGGAAAGGCCAAACACACCGCGGGAGAATGTAAGTAAGCCACGGGAGGCGTCCCTGTCGAGTTCAAACTTTGGACAATAGGGAAACAAGACATATGATGCGACGCAGCGTATGAGGTTTTCGGCCGCATACCCGATAGCCAACGCCCACACGTTGCGAAGAAAGAATGTCAATACAATGACTAGCAGCGATCCGAGCAGTCCGCTGCCCGATTGCATTATGGTCCATTTCCTGAACTTCATCTCTTTCAAGGCGACATAAGACCGGGGGCTCTGCGCTCCCAACAACACAATGCCCAGCAAGGCAATCCGCATCAAGGAACTTAGCTCAGAATACCCATAATACCTTCCAAGCAATGGAGCTGCGGCGAATAAGAGAATATAACTAATCAATCCGCGAACGAAGGACAACCACCAAGCTGCATTTACGTAGCGACTCTCATGGCCATTCGGGTTTTGAATAATGGCTTCTTTAACGCCAATTTCCGCCAGCATATCGATGACATAGCTCGCCGAATAGACTATTGCCATGATACCAAAGGCTTCCGGTGCAAGCAGGCGGGTGAGCACCATGTTCCTGCCAAACCGAAACGCTAGTTCAAAAGAGCTTCCAAGACCAAGCCAACTTCCACCGCGGAACACGTCGCTCTTCAGTCCACTTCCACCAAAGATTTTCGTCCGCAGAGTTGCAATGGAAGCGGATACCTTTTTTACAGTTTTCATTTCCGAGCTCAAAGTGTCGAGTTCTGCTTGTATTTCGTTTGGCCGGGTCAATGGCTTCGTACTGTACGGGAATTTCTTTGTGAACCGCGTTCTGAGAGACTAGCCTTCTACCATGATCTGGTTATCCTGGCACTTTGGCGCCGCCCAACTCTGCGAGGTAGGGTCGAACTGCCTTACTACTCGGGCAGGATTACCGACGACTATGCTGTAAGGAGGACAACTCTCTGTTACAACGGCGTAGGCGCCGACCACTGAATTGCGTCCAACGACAACTGTGCCCCGCTTGGCGAGAATCATGCTGCCGTAACCGAACCAGGAATTCTCCTCAATTATGATCCTCCCTCCCGGAGTGACTCCCTGCCTGATAATCGGAGCGGTTGGGTCTGAGTACTCGTGGTTATGATCTGTGATGAAGACGGAGGGGCCAAACAGCACATTTTCGTGGATGTGGACCTGATTGCGAGCAGTGATTACTGATCCTCGACCAAGGTTGCAGCCTTTGCCAACTATAATCGACGGTTCAGAGGTGGATGAACTCAGCGGAACATTTAGCCACACACGTGGATGAAGTATTACATCGTCCTCGATTCTAATCTTGTGCGCATGGCTTCGTCGAATATCGCAGCTATAGTGAATTGACACGTGTGTCCCAAACCGCTCGAACGGATAAGTCATTTTCAGCCACAAGGAATGGGCCTTAATCAGGGCTCGACATACCCAGCTTATAGGGTCTTCTGCTGGCACATTGGGGTGGTTACTAGAACGCATTCAATAGACTCCGGTGCAGCATCACGACTCACCCAGGTTGCGCATTACCTACACAGTTTTCAATTTGATATTTCAATAGGATGACGAGTCGTTGGCAGATCCGAATTTGGGGCAAAGAGCCGTTCAGCTTTCGAGCGTCACTGGGAGCCACGACTTGTGCGACCGCCCCGCGTCTTCTGCTTTCGGTTGGCATAAGCTCATCTCGCTTCCGTATTCACTCGTCTCTTTGTGCGGCGCGTCTGAGAAACAGGTTCTGTCACCGATCAGCCACACTGTCGTTGATCGAGGGGGAACTTATACCCACTGAGGATCAACTGCCTTCACAGCGCACGAATAACAGGTTTTAGGAGAGTTGTTCTAATCAGTGGAGTTGCAGATGTGTCATTGGATCGCACGGCAAGTCCAATAGCTTCAGGCCGTATGACACTCGCCTCGCAAAGCGTGTGGTCGCCTGCCTCCGCCGCAAACTGTGCTGTAAATCACTTTGCAACAGTTCCAACGGTTCCATTCAACCCTGTAGGCGTAGTGGGCGCCAGGTATGTGTACACCCCTGCATCCCATGCCCCTGACGAGGAACGTGATGCTCCTGCTTTGTCTGTGCCCAATGCGGTGATACTAAGGCTCGTCAGGTTTGCTCCCAGGCCAATGGCGGGTGATCCTGATTGCAGGTGATAAGCCGAATTGAGTTTGGGGTCAGAGGTCAAGCTATGCGTATCGAATCCTAGATTTTGCAAAGAAGCAAATGTGTAAAACGTGGGCGAGCCACCATAATTGTAGCTAGATTGCGGCGCGCCGCCGCTATTTGTCAGCCAAATGTTGTAATCAGATGCGGTTAAATCAATAGACAGTGAGGCTGGATTGTAGTCCCCAATCGCGTAGCGTACATTAGTACTGATATTGTTCTCGATTGTTGCCTTGGAATATACGGATGTACCTAAACTGGCGTTCAAGGTAATGGCCTGATTCGCACCGCTTCCTCCCACAATCGTATTGTTGTAAATATAAAAGGGACCGCCAGTCGCATAGGCCCAGATATATCCATCGCAGGGCAGTGAACCGTTATCAACCATGAGGTTATTAAAGATCGTGCACGCAGTCCGTTCTCCGCAAGCTATATATCCAGTAGGTGATCCCCCGCCAAGACTGCCGTGAAAATAGTTGTTAAAGATCCTAAATGTGTCAAGCGCTCCGAGTCCCGCACATGTGTAACCACCGTCCGCATCGTTGAAAACGATTATCCCGTCCGTATGATACGTTGAAATGGGGAATTGCCAGTTCAACCAGTCGGAAAAATCGTTATTGTAAATCGCTACCCCCGTGGCCGTGGAACTGGCGTTACAGGCGCCCACGGTAACACCCCAGGGGTGGTCGCTGATTGTGTTGTTGTAAACGGCCAGGTTACTCGCATCGTGCCCACTATCAAAATCAACCCACAAACCTGTGCGCGCGTTGTTCAACACATTGTCGTGCACGTTATCGCCCGTGGATGTACCTTGCAAATAGATGTCGCCTGTGTTCTGTCCGTTTGTGTCCGTTGCACTGGAACTGCTGCCCTGGTTGAGGTAGATGTTTTGAATGGTAATATTACGGATTTCGATATTTGAGCAGTTGGCGGCGAATATCCCATAACTGGATTGGCTATAGGCTAGACTTGTTCCGTTCGCAGTGTTCTGGATGATTCCGTTCGTTCCACCATTGACGATAAGATAACTTCGTCCTGTGCAAAAGATCGCGCCGGAACTCCCCGAACCCCAATATGGCGCTGACATTTGCGCGTTCGTGTCGAACAGCAACGTGATTGGACTTCCGGATGTTCCGCTTCCCTGAAAAGTGAAGCCAGTCTGTCCCGCCGTTCCCGTAAACGTTCCGCAGAACAATACGGTGGTTCCAGGCCCAATCTGGTTCGCCCCGGCGCCCCAATTGGCGGCATTATTAAAGAATGCCGGTGTTTGAACGCTCGTGGTGCAATTGCCTGTCGCGCTGCCAGTCTGAGTGATGTAGATCTTGGCTGCTGATCCGAAGGCGGAGACTGCGAAAGACACCACGAAAAGAAAAACTACGACATTAATCTTGGCGGCTGCTCTCATTTTAAACTCCCGGGCTAGCGAATCGCCGCTTGTCAACGGGCGCTCGAGAACCTACTAGCCCTTGTTTTGTATAGCGCATTCGATTTTGAAGCGACTCTGTCAATGGTAATGGCATGATTATGGGATTGACTGGAAATGGAATGCGCTGTCGAGGTTTACAACAGTTTACGACCCATGTTCGGAACGGCCGGAAGGGCCAGACATCGCTGGTTCTTCGCTACTTATGGCTGCTGGAGCTGCTAAGTTCGGAGAGGCTTGTTTTCCGTTTGATTCAGCAATCGCCACAATGTTTTCAACGATCACATGCAGTGCCGAATGATCAGCCAGCTTGGGCGGCAGGCCAGGATTGCGGTGAACCAGCGCGATGCTTGTGCGCACATCCTCAGGTGTGGAGATGAGAGTAAGGCGCCCGGCTTCGGCCAGATACTTGTCCACCGCTCCCATTATGCCTCGAAAGATGCTGTAGACGGGGACGCCGAGAGCAGCTGCCTCTCGGTTCATGGTACCTCCACCGCTGATAACCAGGTCAGAGAACCAGATCAACTCCATACCGTCGACAACATGCTTCGGCACGCTCACCTTTCCGCTGGAAAACAGTTCCGGCCATTTGTGCCGCAGTTCGCGCTCCTGCTTCGGGGTGCGCGGCAGCAAGATGGCCTTCGTATGTGGGTGGCTGCCAACGAGTTCGAACACGGCGTCGAGCAGGATTTCACTCTCTGGGTTGTGATAGTGGGCCTCGGTGGCTGGAGGACGTATGGTTACGACGATGTCGTTAGGATCAATATCGAGTTCTTCGCGGATGGAGGGATCGGGCCGGAGGGAGGATGCGTAGACATCTTCTTTGATACCAGGATAATGGAGCACGTGCTTCGCCTCGATCTCGACCATCCTCCCAGCTTGGTCGGGGATGAGTTCTGGCGACATGTACCAGGACTGACGGGTGGAGCCAAAGCCACTCCACTTGGCGTATTCGTAATCGAAGATGGTGATCGTCGGGATCCGCAACAGGGAAGAAACAGCGAACAGCGATCGCGATCCGTGCGAGACCGCCAAGTCCGGCTTTTCGCGAATAATAACAGGCATCAATTGCAAGGTGCGTATGCCAAGTCCGACTATCTTAGCGGCGATGTGCTTGCCGTAGTGCCGACCACAACGCTTGTAGGGAACCTGGAGCAAATCTGCTAAGTCACACACTTGGAAGCAGTCCCGAGCGGTGATCAAGACAGAGTAGCCCCGGCGCTCCAGTTCCTCGATAATTGGCTTGAAGAACGGCACGTGGGGGGAGTTTTCAAGATCAATCCAGATTTTTTTCGGACGTTGGGTTCCGACGTGGCTGTTCGTGTTTCTATTAAGAATCATACGTCACCATTTACGCCCGGATGGACATCCCAGAGCAAATTGAGCATGGTTGTTGTGTAGGGTAACAGCCCCGGACGCCTAAGGCGGCCGGAGCTAAGTCGCAGAAGCATACATCGCGACTGCATCTTGTGGCGGCGCTTCAGAGAATGCCGTACCCGCTCTGAAACGTAATTGTTGACATCTCGATAAGCCGTAGCTCGTGAGCCATAAGAGAAGTACGCTGACTGCTTCCCTGAAAACCTGGTTGAGGCGGTCGCGCGCTTCCCCCCAGCATCTCACTTTGCAGGTATCAAAAGGTCTCTCACTTTCTGCTTGACGCGCTGTCGGCTCTTCTTCGACAAACTGGCGCTCATGTATCGTCTCAGCTTTCGCCCATCCTGGGTCTTGCTTCTACGTCTGCGGTTGGGTTCGAGGCGCGCTTCTCGTCCAGGGTGTCCAAGTCATAGGCCATGTCGCCGATGAGCCGGGTCGGCAGTTCGTCGAGAAAGCTCCCGGCCAGAACAGCCTCCACAAGCCGGCAATCCGGCCAAGTCATGCCCCCAGTCGAGCTGAGACCATCGAGCTTTGTTCGCTTTGCGCCGGCTTGAATAAGGTCTCGGAGGTGAAGACCCGAATCTCATCCGTCACCCTGACTTGCTGTTCTGCCGTAAGATGCGGGAACATCGGTAAGGAGATAATTTCGGCAGCAACGCGTTCGGCGATTGGATACTCTCCCACGCTGTAGTTCAGCAAGGCATAGGCTTTCTGCAAATGCAGCGGGACTGGATAGTGAAGCGCTGTGCCAATGCTGGCTCCCTTCAAGTGCCTCATCATACCCTCGCGGTCTTTGGTACGAATCACATAGACGTGATACACGGCGCGAGACCATAAAGGCTCATACGGAATACGTACGGCGTGATTATTCGCCAGAAGACGGTCATATGTGGCTGCACGGTCGCGGCGTTGCGCGTTCCACATCGTTAAATGAGGCAGTTTCGCGTGTAAAATTCCGGCCTGGATCGCATCCAGCCTCCCGTTATAGCCCTCCGATTCGTGGTAATACTTCTTCACCTGACCATGATCGCGCAGCATCCTCACTTGGCCGGCCAGAGTGGCGTCATTCGTGGTCACTGCCCCGCCTTCCCCACACCCTCCAAGGTTCTTCCCCGGATAAAAGCTGAAAGCCGCTGCACGCCCCATGGAACCGGCCTTCATCCAGCGATTGAGCTTCTTGGAAAAGTATTCAGCTCCGTGCGCCTGGCACGCGTCTTCAATCACCGTAAGACCGTACTGCTCGGCTAACTTTAGAATCGAGTCCATGTCGGCCATCTGGCCGTAAAGATGAACCGGCACCACCGCTGTAACTGGCCGCCCACTTCGTAAGCTGATCAGCCTCCCTGACGTATCTCGAGTGCAGTGCTCTTCCAAACACTGCCGCAGCATCTCGATAGACATGTTGTACGTCCGCTCATCAATATCCACGAATTCCGGCATTGCACCGGCCTGTGAAATGGCTTCGGCCGTGGCAATAAATGTGTTCGGCACTGTCAGAACTACGTCTCCAGGCCGAACGCCGGATGCCATAATCGCGAACCGCAGCGCGTCCGTTCCACTACTAACGCCAACACACTGACTCACACCACACAGGCCCGCAAAGTCCTTCTCAAATCCCTCTACCATGGGACCACCAATAAAGCCGGCTGTCCGTAGAGCTTTGCGAAATACATCGGTGAGCTCTTCCTCGAGCTCCGCGTGTGGAGTAACCAGGTCCAAAAATGGAACGCTGATTGGAACAGCATCAGAACTGTACATTCTAACCTCCCTCAATTGCTAAATGTAACGCAGCACTTTGGCAGGACACCCCGCCGCGACTGCGTTAGCTGGAACATCATGAGTAACCACGCTGCCTGCCCCAACAATGGAGTTCTTTCCAACGCTGACCTTGGATAAGATCGTCGCTCCCGTACCGATGGATGCTCCTTCTCTTATAATCGTCGGCTCAACCTTCCAGTCGTCTTCGGTTTGCAGTTTTCCATCAGCAGCTGTGGCTTTGGGATAGCTATCATTGATGAACATAACCCCATGTCCAATGAAGACATTGTTTTCTATGACTACTCCCTCACAGATAAAAGAGTGGCTCGATATCTTGCAACATTTTCCTATACTCGCATTCTTCTGGATTTCCACGAATGCGCCGATCTTTGTATCATCCCCAATCTGGCATCCATACAGATTGACAAACTTCGACAGACGGACATTTTTCCCAAGTCTGACGTCTGCAGAGATGCAGTTATAAGAGTTCATAGATATATCATTGCTCCTCTCTTGCTCATCGATTCGCTTGCCGCTTCCAGCATCTTGACTACCCGCAGCCCGGCGCGGCCATCGTTGAATGGTTCCTCTCCGGTCGAAACACAGTTCACAAAGCATGACAACTCTTGGCGCAGAGCCTCCACCTGATCCAGATGAGGGATCCACATATCGCCAGATCGATAGTCAACCAATAAGTCGTAAACCCCTTCGCGATTCGTGATATTCACGCCCTTGTCGTATACCTTGACCTTTTCGTCGGCTTCCAGATCGTTCCACACCAGCATTTTCTTCTCCCCTCCAATCAGCGTCGTCCTAACCTTTACGGGAGAAAGCCAGTTAACGTTAATATGCGCTATAACCTTCTCTGGGAAATATAACGTCATGAAGGCCACATCTTCGTGACCATTCAGATGGTTCTGCCCGGTCGCCACAATCGCCTCTGGTTTTGTCTTGATCAGATAATCCATGATAGAAAGATCATGCGGAGCAAGATCCCACAGCACGTTGATATCGTGCTGAAACAGGCCCAGGTTCACACGGGTTGAATCGTAGTAATATAGCTTCCCAATGAGTCCATCATTGAGCAGCTCAGAGATTTTTGTTACGGCGCTCGTAAACAAGAACGTATGGTCCACCATGATCTTCAGATTCTTTTGCGACGCCAGGTTAATAAGTTCCTCCCCTTGCGCGCAATTACTGGTGAATGGCTTTTCAACAAATACGTGCTTGCCATTATTTAGAGCGGCCTTTGCGAGTTCGTAGTGTGTCCAGACCGGGGTGACGATGGCGACCGCGTCGATCTTGGATGAGCCGATCACGTCCGAAGCGCTCGCAGTTATATTGATTGCAGGATAGCTCTTCTGTGCGCGTTTTTGCGCTGCTGGGTTCAGTTCCGCAATCGCAAGCACCTGAGAACCATCCAGACTAACCAAGTTTCTCACAATGTTTGGTCCCCAGTAGCCGTAGCCGATCACGCCAAAGTTCATAATATCCTCATAGTGATAAAATGCTGCTGTTAATACAAGCTCTGCATTGGCGCAGAAGCGGTTCTACCCTCGAATGGGCGCGTTACTGATATAACAATTGCCTTAGGCGCGCTCAGGCATGAACTCAATACGCGCCCTCGCCCTTAATTACTGCAAGAGGCGTCAGCATAAGAATCTTAAAGTCAAGCCATGGAGACCACGAAGTGGCATACCGCAGATCCAGTCGAACCATTTCGTCGAATTTTACCCGGCTGCGACCGGTAACCTGCCACAGTCCTGTAATTCCCGGCTTCACTTCCAACACCCGGCGACGATGCCACGTCTGGTAGACTGCCACCTCGTAGGGAAGGGGAGGGCGTGGGCCCACGAGCGACATGTCACCCATAAGGACATTCAACAACTGTGGCAGTTCATCCATGCTACTTCTTCGCAGAAGCTTGCCTACAGCTGTCACCCTCTTGTCGTCCATAAGTTTGTATGCATCGTGATTATTTCCATTTGATTTCTGTTGCTCCGCCTCGTTCGCGATTAGTTTGGTCACATACTCTCTGTGGACCCTATCATCATTATTGATGTACATAGATCTGAACTTCAGAAATGTAAAGGGCTTGCCGTACCGGCCGACTCGCTGTTGCTTGAACAGAACAGGACCTTTGGAAGACGCTTTGATTGCTAGCGCAATCATTGCAAACACCGGCGCAAACGGAATTAGTATCAGTGAGGTACAAACGATATCGATTGCCCGTTTGATGACTAATACGGATCGCCGGCTTTTGTCAACACTTAAAAGGTCCGGATACAAGGCTGGATTGTTCGGACGCCCAGAGCTTTCATACTCCCAATCGTCAGGGAAGAAGTGAAACGAGATGCTCACTTGATCGAATTGGTCCGACGTTAGCTCCTCTTTTAACGTGGTGCTCACTTTCTTGACTATCGCACCCAGGACAGAGTTCTTGTTATCGGCAGTAAGCCCTGTATACATTACCCCGATTGCAGACTGATCTTTGTACCAGCCGACAATGTCAGTATCCCTGATGCAGGACGGCAGGATCGATACTAGACGTTCGAGGGCATCGCTTCGTTCCTTTGAGCCATGATGAAGAGCGCTTTCCAGCAACATCAGCAGAAACGGCTCATTGGTACGTTCCGTTCTTTTGCGCTCAATGGCCATCATCCGCTTGAAGGCTTCCTCATTCATAATCTTGCTTGCACCGGCCGATACCGATTCGGCCATTCGATCAGCAAACTGCGGAGCATTAGTAATAGGCAACAGGCTCACGATTAGCTCCTTTCTTAACAATCGTTCGATCTTTCATCCGGGATTGCAAACAATGATTGAAGACGCCATCTTCTTGCGCTTCTTGCGCGTGGTTATGGGCAAACGACCCAATCCACCGGTTTTTGCGAGAGAGGCCTGAACGCATTTTCTTGAGGATATAAGTCCGAGAACTTCGCCCTTGGGATGTTGCGACTTAGTCTGCTGACTGGTCATCAGGCGGCGTCGCAGATGGCCTGCCGTAGTAGTAACTGCTATCACCCGAACTTGTAGAGCTGTTTAGTACTGCGCCGACGAGCTTATGAGGCTCGATCGCTTCCAGCCCTCTTTGTAATGAGCGTTTCTTTGTAATCCCTTGACGAGTAACCAGCAGGATGCCGTCTGCTAGCCGCATCCAGACTGTTGTGTCAGCGAGGGGCAGCACAGGGGGAGAATCGATGATGATCCACTCAAAACATGTCGTCAGTTTATCCATTAGCACGGATAATCTCGCAGATTGAAGTGGTTCCTGTGTATTACTCGAAGCGATGCCTGCTGGCATAATCCATAGGCCAGGTTTTTCAAGATAATAGATACTCTTCGTAAGCGGACGCTCCCCCGCCAGATATTCACACAGACCAGGATTTGTTGCAATCCCAAGCATTCGGGAGAAGGTTGGTCGCCGAATGTCTCCTTCAACCAGCAAGACCTTGTGCCCAGTCCTCTGAGACAAGACACATGCCAGATTAGCGGCCACCATACTTTTGCCCTCTTGAGGGATGGTGCTCGTAATGAGCACCCTTCTCAGCACTCTGTTTCGCCGCAGATGCCTCAAGCGCACCCCGAGCAACCGAAAGCCTTCCACTGCCTGACTATCGTTATCCGTCAGGCATACCAGGTGATTCTCGGGAAGAGGCGCAACCTGCAGAGACTCAAACTGCCCAAACATATCCGGGCTTTCGTCAATCGACAACAGGCTGTCTCTTTCCTCAGTCTCAACGGCCACTGCTCCGGATTGAACCGCCTCCAGTTCAGGGGACATACCCTGCTCTGCGCTGACCGTCGGAACAGGATGGTCCTGCAGCGACGTCGTCTCCCATCTCCATGCAGCTCTGCGCTCGGCACGCTGTAGAAATTCCGTCGTTTCGGACGGTGCAGACACGCCATCTCCAGAACTTTCGCGTTCCGACCTTTGTAAAGCGTCAAATATGTGGCTCATGATTACTCGTTTCAGCAACTCCGATGCACTTGGCTACGGCTCGCTCTCGATAGGCTGTCGCCGTCTTGCATCCAGATTGCGAAGGACGTTTATGGCTTGTTCGATCGCCCTCTCATCGTAATTCTCGCTCTTCTGGGACAGAGGAGAACACATCACGTTTAGGCGAAACTCTTTTGCCACATACTCTATGATTTCTGTTTCTACCTGTGGCACTTGCCTGGCGTACGCAGCAACGAGCGCATTCTCACAAATTGTGTTAATCACCCTGGGCAGGCCTTGCGAATATCGGTACACTGTCGCAATGGCTTGTTGAGAGAACAATCGGCTGGAATTGGAACCCGCTCCAGCTATCTCCAGCCGCCGTTCGATATATCGCTTTGTCTCATCCGCATCCAGCGGACCGAGATGTGTACGAACCGCAATCCTCTGTTTGAGTTGCCGAAGTTCAACGGAATCAAGTTTGTCATCAAGTTCTGGCTGTCCGACTAATATGATTTGCAACAATTTGTCGTCTGTCGTTTCAAGATTCGACAGAAGGCGGACCTCTTCTAGGATCTCCGCGGGTAGATGGTGTGCTTCGTCAACGATGAGCACTGTGGTCATTTGCCTCGAATCTCGCGAGACTAGGAATTGTCCCAACTCAACTAGAAGTTCTCCTTTGTTCTTACCCGAAACAGAGAGCCCGAAATCCGAAAGAATGTACTGCAGAAACTCCGTCGAAGTAAGCCGCCCGTTGAAGAGATATGCGTAGGCGATGTCTTTGCTTTCCTTCAACAGTCGCAGCAAGCAGCGAAGCAGCAAGGTCTTTCCGGTGCCCACCTCGCCTGTCACCACTACGAATCCCTTGTGACGCCGAACGCCATAATACAGCGCCGCCAGCGCCTCGTTATGCCGCTTTGTCGGGACAAAGCAAGTCGGATCGGGCGTTAGGTCAAACGGATTCCGTGTGAGATTGAAATAAGCCTTATACATTTGAGAGTCGCACCTATTCGTGTAGATAACTGAACGCTGAACCTGCCAGAATAGTGGCTGCGACCAAAGCACTCATGGCCCAGCCTAGCGCCATTTTCCTCTTCAGGCTCCGCTCTTCTGAGGGATTCACTATCTCTGGAATCTCAGAGATGATAGCAATTGGCAACAGGGCCTTGATCTCCCTATCAGTGTGCAAACGATCGTCCATCATTTCAAAGCCGCACACCACAACAATGCCTAGGGCCAGACCGACACCCAGTCCTATGCCACACAATTTCAAGCGGTCAGGAAAATATGGCTTTATTGGCAGACTCGGAGGATCAAGCATCCTGAACCGCTCGCCTTGCTGCATCTGTTCCATGCTCGTGGCCATTTCTGATCCATTTTTCTTCTTAAGCAGATCGTCATAATTTGCCTTGGACTGATCATAACCGCGCGTCAGATCTGCCAACTCCTGCTCGCGTGCAGGCCCATTGTTCAAGCGCGACTGGTATCCATTCACCCTGGCTTTCAAACTGGATATTCCCTGCTCCCTGCTCGCGATTTCCGTTTGATTGGCTTGCAACTGGCTTTGCAACTGGAGCAGCGGCGAATTCTGTGAAGCATCGATCACGTCGTCCGCTGTTGTGCCGCCGTTGGACAGTTTTCCATTGCTATCTTTCTTGGTTGGGTTCGCGATGAGATCAGCCCGCATTTTCTCGGTCTTGGCTATCTGAGCTTTCAGGCTCTGAAGATCCGGGTAGCGGTCTGTGTAATGAGAGCTAGAGTCTGCAAGCTTCGATTTCAGTCGATCGAGTTCCTGGTCAATCGCGTGCAAGCTTGTCGAGGAACCGCCGGCGCTCCTTGGAGTTATCGTAGTTTGGAGGGTGCGGTACTGATCGATGAGCGTTTGGTAATAGACTCGCTGCTGTTTCGCGGTGTTAAGAGCATCCTGTTCGTTTTGTAGCTGCGCCTGAAGACCACTCAGAATCTGGAGATTGCTTGCCTGCTGCGATGGCAACTCGCCTTCATGGTTTCCTTCGAACTCTCGCACTTTTCCTTCTTGTTCCACGAGCGTCGCGCGCGCGTTCTCGAGTTGTTCCTCTATAAACCGGGTGGTATCCTCGGATTGTTGCTGGCGTACCTTCAGATTCTCGTTGATGAAGAGATCAGTCAGTTCGCTGGTGACCTCCTGGGCAACATGGGGATCGCCCGCTGAATAGAATACTTTGAATGCAGTGATCTGATCGTTTTGTGAGCCACGGACAAGTTCGATGCCAATGTCTTTGCGCATTCGTTCGACCTTGTCATCTGGGGTGATCTGTTTGTGACCCTCACTATACAGATGCAACTTCTCAATGATCAGAAGAAGGCGCGTGCGGCTAAGAATCTGTTGAGTGATGCTTTGCAGCCGGTCCTGCAAATCTTCGTTAACATTTGGTTCAACATAGTTTTTCGGCATGGTCGGCTGCTCCACAAGGATCAGCGTGCCCGACTTATAGCGTGCCGGTAAAACCCAACTGGCCCCCCACACTACGAGCCATCCGAAGAGCACCGCCGCTAGAAATAGAACATGACGGCGACGGATTACGCTCACGTAGCGCTGAACATCTGTTCTGCCTGAATTCGGTTCCTCTGGCAGTTCGGATTCTTCTGGCATGATCATCTCCCTATGGGTCTCGTGAAATGATAGAGAATAGAGATGGACTCGCGGTTACTATCTGGAGCGTTGGATATCGCGGCTACGCCGCTGTAGCTTTGGTGCAGGCGCTCATATCCAAGTTCCATTGAGAGACGCTCGTTGATTGTGTGCTGTACCGATGCACTCCCTGAAACGGTATGCCCGCCTGGATTGGCCGCGAAAATGGCTGTAGCTAAATTCTTTTGAATTCCATAACTCGTCGTTGATCCGATGGTCCACGTTCGTGCTAATTGCCAGCGTACAGATGCATCGCCGCTGTTTGACTGGAAAGCCCCAATCAGTCCCCCATTTCCGGTAACTGTTCGGGAATAACTGGCAGCCCAATTAAACTCTTTTCTTTGCCATCCCATGCTTGCCGTAACAGTTGGTTTCCACGAGCCAGGCGCCTTCAAGGAAGACTGTGTTAGGTCAAAGCGTTGCGGTCCGCCTGATAACGACAAAGATAGGCTATTCTCCAAATAGAGAGTGTAAAAGAAAGAGACAGTATTCATATGGATGTCACTTTCGTCATTCACGGAATCGGCGACCATTATCGAGTATTGATAAGCTGCTCCTATGTACTGTGTGCTTGAAAGGCGGAGATTATAGAAAGCCGAGCCTCCGCGCGAATTGGAGTTGGAGAGTCCTGAGGCTTCGGCAGAACTGCGGTAATTGACAAGTGTGGATGTGCCACCACCACCGACCATGCTATTTTCGCTAAACTGATAACTCAACTGAGCGCTTGCTGCATTGCCGAGATGGTCAGCGAACGGAGCTACGGCAGCTACGGTTGAACTCTCTGCGGAGCCGGGTACCCCTTGATAGGGTTGATTGAATACATTCGACGTCTTTTGAAATGAGTCCGTCAAATTGACCACAGTGTGAGGACTCAAGCGGTATAGGAAACGCAGTGACACGTCCTGATCCGACGCGTTAAGAGCGCTGGTATGCTGATAGAGAGTAAAGCCTGGACTATATGTGAATGTCTCATGGAGGCGCGGGGTCGACTGATCGAGAGAAAACGAGGTCCCGACCGTGTAGGTAATGTCCCTGATTGGTTTGGAACTGCTGCCTGCAAGTACATTGTCATCATATGCAGTGTTGACGGTCAACCCGGCACGCAGATAATTTGACCGCGTTTCAGAACCGGTCTCGGTCGGATAGGCTTCGCCGCTGACCGGGGGCGGTGTGCGCATGTACGTGTCGTCAGTTGAAATATCAGCGCTGTCGGTTGCGGACGGCACCACTTGAGACCAAGCGGGCATGGCCACGAGCAGCGCAAGACACAAACAGATTCGTGTAAGCATAAACAGCCCTCAAGGCACAACAACCGTATCGCGCGGTTCAAGCTTGATGTTTTGCTGAGGATTCTTGCCCTTGATAACGTCCTTATAGTTGAACGAAATGCGGGACTCGCCACCACTGGTATTCTGGCGGAGAATGTAGATTCCCTTCTTCTTGGCAAAGTCTCGAAACCCGCCAGCAGCAGCAATGGCGTCCAGAACCGTCGTGGCAACAGTAAGTGAGTATGATCCAGGTTTTACCACCTGTCCGAGAATGTTGAATTTTTCACTGTTGATCTGCTGGACCATTACAGTGACTTCAGGCTCGGTAATGTATTTCTGTAGTATGCTGACAATATTCTGTTCGAGTTGCAAAGGGGTCAACCCCGCGGCCTGCACTTCGCCTACCAGAGGCAGCGAGATTCTTCCGTCCGATCTTACCGGCAACGACCGGGAAACGTCCGGCTCCTTCCATACGTTGATTGTCAGAATATCGTCCTTGCCAATAACGAAATGATCGTCGTGAGGCTTGCCCGCCAACGTGTCGTTAGATAGGGGAGCCGTCGCAACGGCCGCCATGGGTATAGAATCGGCGGACTTTGTGGCCGGCGCTTGTCCAAGTAGAGAACAAGAGATCGCAATAATTACAATTGCTGATCCTGTCGCGCGGCATGCTCTGCCTTGCATAACGACTCCTGTATGTGATGTTGGACGGAGTGACTTACCGGCTTTGCATATTCTGTTCGGCATGGCGAATTACGATCTCCTCGCTTTTGTGCTCGTGTATCCCTGGAAAGAAGCAGATCCACTCAATGTCGTTTGTTGTAGTTCTTCTGCTATAAACGCATCGCTAAGCGTTGACTCAGCCGTGAGATTTCCTCGACTCAATTGTTTGAGGTTAAGATCAGATGCTCAGTGCCAGGTTGTTTGCCCAGACCGCTTCGTGAACGGAATTTGTGTCGATGCGCTCTACATCGTCCACTGAAACAGACACCGCCAGAGACTGGCGAATCATATCAATGGATATGAGAAGACGTGATTCTGGATTAGTTCGGATGAGCCTGCCTTCAACACCAGCTAGGACTCCCCGGATCACACGAACCTTATCTCCATTCTGCAGGGAGGGATAAAGCGAATACGCCACTTTGGCGGCGAGTACCGTGCGAATGTCTTCAATCTCTTGATCAGGGATCGCCAAAGGACCGCTCTGATTTCCGACCAGTGCGACTACTCCTGGGGACTTGAGGACTTGGAGCCGGCTTTTCGTCATCAGATTGATATGTACGAACAAATAGCCGCTAAAGACGGGCGTTTCTATCATCTGCCTTCGATCACTCCACTGTCTGAGCTCAGATTTTAAAGGCAGGTAGTGCTGCACTCCGAGACCGTTAAGGAAACTGGAAATCGCCTTCTCCTGCCTTGACCGCGTCCATACCGCGTACCAGCTAGACTCAGAGGGCATCTCATCGCCGCAGACCTCGTTCGACATGCCGAATCGATAATCCAGAGAAGAGCAGTGTGCTTCATCCACCCGCGGTTCGTACATAGCTTCGCCCTTTCAGTCCCAGATTTGCTTTCCGGCCCTGCTTCTCGCCTTCAATGAGGTGCCTCTACAGCGCTCCCAAATCAATACTTCTGAGAGTTATCTGAGGCAACATCGGCAGCCGTCCGAATTCGCCGCCGCGATAGCTTTAAGGACATACACAACAGATGCCTTGTGTATGCACTAAGATTCATATTCTTGCCCGCCATCGTGCCAGCCGACTTGAACAGAATCAATCCGCTTCGTAATACTTGCGCAGGTACTTTCCCACTGTTCTGGTCATAGTCACCTTCGCGAGTTACCAGAAGTGATTACTTGCTGATGACTCGTAAAATGCTCATCATCAAACCCACCCTCGACTCCGAAATACACCGAGCCTTCCTTGACTGAAACGCGCGTCACCTTCCCAACGCACTGAATTCGCAACTCCTCGCCGCTTCGGTCTGGCGAGGGGAGTAGGACCTCAATCTGAACCTCAGCCCCCACATCCGGACACTTCGTGCTGCAAATAAGCGTTCCGTCCAGAGCAACATCGCACGTAAAGCCGCCCTCCGTATGCTCAACCCCATCACTCCAGTGGAAGATCACTGGCAGATGCAGCTTATACCGCACAGCAGAGCGGCGTTGCGGCTTGTACTGCGCGATCGAGAGTGCTCGGTGTTCCATCACAAAGGTTAGCGTAGGCCTTCCTTGTTGAGCGGCACAAGACGCCGAAAGTTTGAAAATCATAAGAGACATCCGGTAATGAGGCTCTGTACGTGCTGCCCTATCTCGCCCTTGGGCGCCTGTCAAAATGGAGGCGAAGTCCAGAGAATCCGGCCCGGATTCAACTAGAGAAGAAAGTATGTATTTCAGAAACATCTGTTCGTAGTGAGAATTCACTTGCAAATATGATGCAAGTGGGATACATTTTTTACACTTGGGCGAGAAGTCCCTTGAATCATGTACCGGCGTAGCGGCAAGTTTCGCATTTTCGCCGGGATTTGTTTTTGTTTGCCTTGATCTGATCTTCGTTGTTTGTGCCCTTCCCCTTTCCCCGGGCACCTTACGTTCAATTGTGAATTTCGTTAATTGAACACTGTACGTCAATAAAAACGGCATTTGCCCGCTTAAGAGGAAGTGTCCGTTTTTCGGGCCATCTATCCCCTATCGGTCACAGCCAGGTTTGGTTTGCGCTATGCAGTCAAGCCTGTGTGGTGACTTTTTTCCCCGTGCTGAGGTCGTTCGATGACATTGCGTGTGATGGAGCAAGATAGAATCATTAACATAGCGCCCCGTGAGGCGGTCGCATTTAGGGTTTTGATTGTTGGGCGCGACTCGCTGACCGGTGGTATGTTGGCAGACGCGCTTGTCCATAATCTCAAGTGCGATGCGGTTTCGGCACGGCAATCTGACCTCTTGCGAGTGCTCGGTATGAGCAAGGTGGGTCTGGTCATCATCAGCGCTGATCTCAATTCGATTTCTGGAGCAGGTCTCGACCTCGCAAGCGCTGTTTCCGCGGCTTACCCGAGAATCCCGATGATCATTCTGATGGATGAGCCGGTGAGCGACCTTGTTATCCGCGCATTTCTCTCTGGTGCTCGCGGCGTGTTTAACCCGCAGGATTCCATGACTGAGTTTATCGATTGTGTAGAGCACGTCAGAAAAGGATCGATCTGGGCAGGAAAAGCGGCAACGGATTATTTTCTGGAAGCATTCAGGAGCATTCCTGCTCCTGGCGCGTTGACAGAAGATAATTCTTCGAGCCTTACCACCCGCGAAAGGCAGGTCGTTCAGTGCGCGGCAATGGGCAAAACGAACCGGGCAATTGCTTCCGAATTGCACCTGAGCGAGCATACCGTGAAGAATTACCTCTTCAAGTCCTTCGAGAAATTAGGCGTGTCCAGCCGCGTTGAGTTGCTTTTTTATTTGACGATCCGAGGACATTCCTTTGGCCTGCCAAGAACCGAAGAACTCGAGGACAATGAAGCGGAATAAGATGGCTCTGTTTGTGCGACGACGATTTCGATTCGCATCGGACTGCTGATCAAGGCTGCATTGGCCGATCATTATTCCCTATTTAGGGGATAACGATATATCAGCACCCTCGGGCCTTTTCCCGGATGAACGCGTGTTGCCGAGCTCCGTACTCTTATCAAGCGAAGCTAGAGCATTTTCACAGTTAGTGTGATGTACCCTGTCCGAGTCTGAACCATGCGACGGCGTTTTCTGGTGTGATCTCAGGCAGTAGTTCCGAAATAGCTTGGTCGAGAGCTTCTTTGGTGCGTGCCTTGGTCGAGCGGAGCAGTTGTTTGAGCTTCGACCA
>Ga0302281_10000136_pt1 | contig 56058 bp, 72 predicted proteins | sample III_Fen_E1_2_FD_198762 | JGI IMG/M metagenome (GOLD analysis project Ga0302281, IMG submission 198762) | Peat permafrost microbial communities from Stordalen Mire near Abisko, Sweden - III_Fen_E1_2 | ecosystem: Environmental > Terrestrial > Soil > Wetlands > Permafrost | place: Sweden: Abisko...
CACCCAGGAGCTTAATCACGAGCTGATTACCTATGATGCGCGCGAGGCTCAGACACAAACTGACCGTGCCGTGACCGTAATTCGCGCAGTCGAGGCCGGCGATCTATTGCCGCGTTTAACGGACAAACCCGACTTCTACCTCTGCAAGTTTTGCGATTGGCGCTTTCGGTGCTGGAATGGAGACATGTAAGTGAAGCCCTTTGATCCGTTCACATCGCCATTCGTGCGTCCGTCATGGCACAAGAAGATCAAGCTATATGCGGCTCCGAAAGAAACGCGCATCTGGAACCGGACGCTTGATGGCACCGGCAAGTGTTGCTGCTTTACCGGATGGAACAATGCGAAAGACGAGCCCTACGGCATTGTGCGCGTCAACGGCCAGCGCTGGTATCTGCATCGCTATGCCTTCTCCAAATATCATGGCATCGAATTTCAGGCTGGTGACGTAGTGGATCATATTTGCCGCCGCCGCCTTTGCTTTAACCCGCTGCATCTCGAATGCACTACGCACCGTGAGAATTATGATCGCGGCGATGGGCGCGCGATGTTAATCCAGAATGCGCCAAGCGATGAAGAAATTCAGGAGTTGTTGGGATGACGCGGATTGAAAAAGGCTCATCCATGCACGGGGAAAGCGGCTATGAGCGCGTTGAAAATGACGCTTATTGGACACCTGAATGGTGTACCAAGGCCCTTCTAAAGAAGGTGGCGTTGCGCGGCCTTATCGTTGAACCCGCTGCTGGGATCGGCCATATAGCAGATGTTGTGCGCGCGGCCGGTTACGATGTGGCCGAGTTTGATATTGTTAACCGCAGCAATAGACCAACTCTAAAGATCGCCGATTTCCTAAAAGTTGACCAACTCAGCTTGTCGCGTGAAGTATCTGTTGTTACCAACCCGCCCTATGTTCTAGCCGAAGAATTTGTTCGTCACGCCATCAAACTCACAAAAGAACGCGAAGGCATGGTTGCCATGCTTTTACGCAATGAGTGGGATTGCGCGGCGAGCCGTCGCGATCTATTTGAGCGCCCGCCTTTCGCAAAAAAACTTGTTCTCACCAAACGCCCGAAGTGGAGTGCGCAAGATACCGCGTCGCCACGTCATAATTTCAGTTGGTTCATTTGGGACTGGGAATATTGCTATCCGCATCCAGTTATGGAGTGGGGACCATGACCGACATCACGCTTACCGACACGCAAGCAGATGCCGTTCGCCGCACTAAAGAATGGTATCTGAAGTGCAAGGCTGAGCTTAAAGCTAAAAAGCCACTCAGCCAGCAAGTTTGGCGTGTTTTCGGTTATGCCGGAACAGGAAAGTCCACAATCACCAAGTACGCACTTGCCGAACTCGGCAACATCACCGTACTCAGCGGCACATTTACTGGGAAAGCCGCTCGCGTCCTCACCCAGAAAGGCACGCCAGCCACCACCATCCATTCCATGTGCTACAAGGTCAGCGAGCCATCCAAAGAGGCTATCGAAAAAGCCAAAGAGGAACTTGCCAAATTGCGCGGCGATGGTCCTGGCAATGGCGATCAGATGATGTGGCGCGCGATGATGCGGACCCGCGAAGAGGCGATTAAGGAAATGCATCGGCCAACATTCGTGTTGAATGGCGACGGCCCGGTGCGAGATTGCGATTTAATAGTTCTGGACGAGGTTAGCATGGTTAATGAAACCATGGCGGCGGATCTTATGAGCTTTGGCAAGCCTATTCTCGTGCTAGGAGATCCCGGACAGCTTCCACCAATCAAGGGCGACGGTGCGTTTACGCAAGCGGTTCCCGATGTGATGCTCACGGAGATTCATCGCCAAGCTGAAGGCAGCGCTATTATCAGGCTGGCGACGATGGCGCGCGAGGGAAAGTTCATTCCTTATGGCGTTTATAGCGATAGTGTAGTTAAGCTGCGTAAAAGCGAGTTGGGGCCGGAGGATTTACTTCAAGCAGATCAGGTCTTGACTGGCATGAATGCCACCCGCCTGATGTTGAACAATGCAATGCGCCGCGCCTCTGGTCGGACTTCGGTTTTGCCGGATGGTCCGGAAGAAAAAATCATCTGCCTACGAAATCAAAATGACATTGGATTGGTCAACGGTTCCTTCCTCACACTTAGCGATATTGAAGATGGCGATGAGTACGGATTCCGCGCGCAAGTCGTGACTGATGATGGCACCGATGTTGGACGGCGGACAATCTATAAAGGCGCCTTTCTAGATCATATCGAGTTCGATAAAGACCGCGCGCAACGTGACCACTGGAAGAAAAAAGGATTAGTCGATGCGTCATTTGGCAATGCAATCACCGTCCATAAGAGTCAAGGAAGCGGCTGGAAAAATATAGTTTGGTTTGATGACGGCTTTGGGCGTGATCTTGTTCGCAATCAACACGCATACACGGCCATCACCCGTGCCGAAGAAGGTCTTGTTATACTTGCGTAGTCATAAAATGGGCCGGGAAAAATTGTGCTTGATCTCAACGATGCCATTCCGCAATCAGTACCGCCGCCCCTGTACGACATGGACGATCTCAGCCAGCGCCTGGCTGCCACAGCCGCGTCATGGGTGCCGCAATTTTTCCCCCAAGGCCGCATCAGCGATGACCGCTCGGAACTTCGCCTAGCCAATATCTCCGGATCGCCGCCACGCAAGACCGGATCTTGCGTGATCGGGCTGACTGGCGATATGGCGGCAGCTTGGCATGACTTTGATGGCGGCGATGGCGGTGGGCCGCTTTCAACGCTCAAGCACGCCAGCGGAAAAGATGGTCGCGAGCTGCTGGATCTGGCAGCGGAGATTACTGGAACATATCAGCAACCGAACGGAATGCACCGGGAGGCACCCGTGTCTCCCAAAGCAAATATAAAACCCCGCGATGCATCTGCCGAGATCGCCCACATTCTCGCCCGCTCCGCGCCGATCGCCGGGACACTGGCTGAGACCTATCTGAAAAGCCGCGGGCTTGACCCGCCGCCGTCTGACGATCTGCGGTTTTGCGCCAATGTGACGGACTGGAAAGCCGGGGTCGGGCGCCCGGCCATGATCGCTATTCCGCGCCTAGCCAATGGCGAGCCGGCCGGCGGGGTGCATCGCACCTTTCTGGCCTATGACGGGTTGGCCAAGGCACCCATGGATCAGCCCAAGAAGATGCTTGGCTCCATGGAAAATGGGGCGATCAGGCTGGCTCCCATGGGCGAGGACGGGCGCCTTGGCATTGCGGAGGGCATCGAGACCGCCCTGGCCGCCATGCGGCTGTACGGGCTCCCCGTATGGGCCGCGACTGCGGCGCCGTTCTTGGGCGGCCGGGACCGATCTGGGGCTTGGATAGGCTTTGTGCCACCCGCCGGCATTCGGGCGCTCTACATCTTCGCGGATGCCGGGGCGGCCGGCCTGAAGGTCGCAAATGCCGTTCTGGAGCAGGCCAAAGAAAATGGACTCCCCGCGGCGATTATCGAACCAGTTGGGGATGACGATTTCAATGCGGATCTGGTGGCAGGGGCGGCGCCACGCCAACTGCCAGATTTACACATTATTTCATGTGAAAAATTGGACAGCGGCGAAAATGTAGAAACGAAGGCCAACATAGCCGAAACCATAGCGCTCGCGATCGGCACGCTGCGCAAGGGCTGCCCCATGGATGAGGTTGAAGTCGTCCTGGACGAGATCGCGCGAGGCGGCTTCGATATTCTGCCGACGCGCCAAATGCTGGTGAGCATCAAAGATCGCACCGTCATCCCGATGCGGATGCTGGAAGGCGCTCTACGCAAGAAGCGTCTGGAAATTCGTTCGACCAACAGCAAAATCAGCGGCGACTGGATGGGACGCATGATTTTGTCCGATGCCGGCGAGCCGCGGCAGATCATGGAAAACGCCGCCACAGTTTTTGAGATGGCACCTGAGTTTCAGGGCGTGCTTTGGTTTGATGAATTTGGCAATCGCCCGATGATGCGCAGACCCGCGCCATGGGATATGACAAATGGCGGGTTTTCCGAGCGCGCATGGTCCGACGCTGACGATGCGGAGGCCACGCGCTGGCTGCAGCGCGCAGGTATCATCGTTCCGTCGTTGATCGCACACGAGGCTGTGCTGACGGTTGCTTTTAAATCCACTTATCATCCGGTGCGCGAGTATCTTCAGGACTTGGAATGGGATGGCAAAGAGCGTCTTGATTTTTGGGGTATTGATTATCTAGGCGCTGAAGAAACGCCCTATACAAAGGCGGTTAGCGCCCGCTGGCTTATATCCGCCGTTGCTAGGGTGATGGAGCCAGGATGTAAGGCCGATCATGCTTTAATTCTTGAGGGGCAACAGGGAACTTACAAGTCCACTGTATTGCGCACGCTTTTTCATCCATGGTTCAGTGATGACCCTGCCGAAATGGGTAGTAAGGACGCAGCAATACAACTCGCCGGGGTATGGTGCATGGAATACGCCGACCTTGATCGCTTCGGGCGCGCTGACCGTAACAGATTAAAAGCATTCATTTCTCGCCAGATTGATCGCTATCGCGCGCCATTTGCTCGCCATGCGGCAGATTATCCTCGCCAAATTGTTTTTTCTGGAACGACCAACGATAGCTCTTACCTAGATGACCCGACTGGCGGGCGCCGATTTTGGCCGCTCAAGGCACCGAATCCGGATCCTAGCGGCGTGGCTGCGGCCAAAGATCAACTGTGGGCAGAAGCTACACATCGTTTTATGAGCGGCGAGAAATTCTATTTGGCTGAAAGTGAATTACAGCAAGATGCCAAGAAGCAGCAGCGCATCAGGCAGCACGAAGAATCATGGGGGAATAAAATTAAACACGTCCTCAGAGGCGGTGAGAATGGCTACCCGCTAATTCGCGTGACGGTTTCTGAAGTGTTGGAAGGTATCGCGATCCCGGCTGATAGGTGGAATACCAGCACTTATAACCGCGTGCGGGACTATTTGCAGTTCATTGGGTGGCTGGAAGATCCGAATGTGGAAGATGGCCGCACATTTTTACGGCCAGAGATTTGATGCTTCATTTTTCCAGTTAAGATTTCGGGACGCATTGAATGCGAGCGATGGCCTGGTCCCATATCATCGCAACCCACGCCAGAAAAAAGCGCCATTTGTTTTTGTGGAATACGTCCTCGCTCACGTCTCGCTCCCTTTATGAATTGAGCGCATCGCAGAATTGCTTTGCGATCTGCTCGTTATAAACTTCACCGATGCGAATACCGTGCCTGTAGAGAAACCATACGAAGCCGGTCGCACCATCTTGGCTGTATTCATAGACGGGCGGCTCCTCGTCTTCGCAAGGCCGTCCATGCGCGGTGTTTAGTTCGGCTCCCACGGCTTCGCTCATTATTTGTTTACCAAAGCAGCGCGAACCTTCACCGCCCAATCACCCGTTCCGGGACATGGGCCTTCAATATCCACAAGTTCAAGCAGAAGGGTTTCCGTCTCTTCAATGCGAGCGATAGCCTTTGACAATAGTCCATCAAGATTGTCTCCCGTGTTTTTACCGCGCTTAACGCCATGGTTGCGGCGCATTTCCTGAAATTGTCTCAGTTCGATTGAAAGACTGGACATGGACCGGCTCCTCTTATCTAGGTTTCGTGCATGGAACATTCCCATGCTTTGTCGCGTGATAGTATTCGCGCGTCGTGCCGTCAGTTCTATAGCCGGGCTCAAGGCCTAGGTCGCAGAACACGCAGCCGCAGCTATCCTCGACCTTCGCGCCAGTCGCTTTCGTGTAGTCTGCATTCTTTCCAAATCTCATCGCCCGACTCCTAGTTGTCTAATTCGGCAAGTAGATTCTTCATCACGCGCAACCAGAGCCCGCTGTAGGGCGCACTACGACAAACAGTTCCGGCGTGTAAGGCACTCACGGAATGCTTTTCTGCGATCTCTTTGTACTTCATCTTGTGAAATACGCGATCTTCGTAAATAGCCTCATCGCGCTGTCTAATGCGCCTACGGTCATGTCCGTCCAAAAGTATTGGCACGGCTTCGCTCCCTTTTTCAAAAACGCATCCCGCCATCATCGGCGCGGACGCACGTATAAAACCCAGCGTCTCCGAATGACGGCGGCGCGAAACACCCCAGCGTGGCACGGCCACAGTTAGGGCAGACGCGCCCATTCTCGCCACGCTCACGCATCGCGGCGGCCTCGCGGATTGCTCGCTCTTTGGCCTCAAGTTCTGGATAATGCTTGCGACGCTTCACGGCCCGGCCCCTTATTTAGTTGTCGCGGGTTCAGCCGCATCTGGATTGTTCTTCACATAGTCAGGATGGCACGGGCCGCCGCGAACTTTACATTCCAACATCTGTAATGTGGTTGGCGGTTCACCTGTACCGAGGTCGCAAGCGCACCAGGGCAACCGCTGGAACGGCAGGTTGCACTCAATGGGTTCGACTTCGTCCACGCCGATGCTCCCTTTTTGGTCGTTACATTGCGCAGACGCGACATGCGCCCGCGTTCATACGTTCCCGCTTCATGCGGTTGAGGCTAAGTGTCGGGACGCGCCCGCTGGCGAACGCTGCGAACAAATCCTTGAGGGAAACTGGCCAAGCATCACGGCCCGGTGTTCTGAGGGTGTGTCCCTGCGCCGCTTCCCATTCAGCCGCTTCGGCGGCGCGCTCCGGGTAATAGTGCCAAAACTCCCACCATTCACCGAGGCGCTGGTGGTAACACCGCGCGCAATCCGTCCGGTCGGGGCAAACAATCCCAAACCTCTTCAATGTCGCCTGCACTTCGTTCTCACCCATGCCCCACTCCCGGAGCGGGAAGCGCATGGTCACGCCTGGAATATCATCGTATGCGCCGCCAGCGCGGCCTTCCTCGTCGGCGCGCAGCCCGACATAAGAGACAATCGGGCCTATGGCCGTCTGTTCAAACAGGAACTTGCGGTATGGTTCGATCTTGAGGCGGCGGGTGCAGAAGCGGGCGCGGAAGTTGGGCAACATCCCCTCATCGGCAACAATGCTGTCGAGCGTCCCGGCCATGATCGGGATAAGGCGCTTTCCTAGAAGCTGCCCAAGGTTCAGCCAGTGTTCAAACATCGGCGGCAGTTCATCGCCTGTTGGGGTGCAGAGATAGTTGTACGGGCGCGGCTCGCGCTCCTTGAGCAAGAACGACAGCGCGCTGCTATCATGGCCTCCCGAAAGGGCCACGACGTGCGCCACGCCGTCGCTGTCTCGCTCGATTAGGGTCACGCGGTCCTCCGCGAGAACCATTGGGTTTTGTCGGGGCCTGCCACTGTATAGCTATGCTGGTATAGGTCTTCCATCAAATTGCTGGCCAGCTTGTGCGCCGTGTTCCGAAGCGCCTCTAGTTCAACCGGGAAGCGGGGGTAGTTTATCAGCCCAATGCGAACCCCGGCTTCTTCCCCGCCCGTGTAGACATAGGCGACGGGTTCAACAGTGACGCACAAGCCTTCGGAAAAGCAGAACTGGCGGCAGGTCTGTTTGGCAACCTGAACATCGCCGGCAATGAATATGTCAAAGCGGTAGCTGGGCGCCTCAGACAGCGTGCCGTGGTCGTTTGTCATTCTGGCCTCCTCTATTGTTCGCGCTTGCTGATAGACATAATGCAGAAGCCGCGTTTCACGCCGAACTTCTCGTCTCGCAGTATATAGTCAACGTCGCGGCGTTCGTGGCGTCCGGTGTAGCCCTTCTCAGGAGACCATTCCTCCAAGACCAGAATATCCGCCACGCCATAATCACAGTCATCCTTGCGCACTTCAAACTTCTTCACGCCGCTGGCGATGGCCTCAAAAAACTCCGGCAATGTCTTGAGATGGTGGACTAGCACGGCATCGCTCCCTACTTGTTCGCCATGTCGCGTAGACACATACGATAGCCGATGTGCGCGACGGCCATTAGAGTTTCTGTGCGGGGTAGCTGCTCATTGAACCGCCTAGCGAACGCCGCCTTCATGGCCGCCAGATCATCGTCTGATATGACGGTGCCATCGCGAACGGGCTTCGGGAGATGTGCTGCCGCGCTATCCGCAAATGCTATCCGCTCGCCCTCTGTCCGCTGCGGCCTTTGCTCCGGCCACGGTGAAATATGTTCAGTCATTCCGATAACTCCTAAATCTCTAAACCGCCGAATCCACGCGCGAATATCGGCGCGCCATCAAACTGACGCATCGGCTGCGATGGCGCAGCAGACAGACCGGGGTGCGCCGTGCGGGCGCGCTCCGGTACACTGTGGTCGCACCCTTCGGTGCCCTTGCAGGTCGGGCACGGCAAAAACGGATAGCCGGGCAACGCCTTCAGGTCGGAGACCGCTACAACCTCTGTGTTGTTAACATCGCGCATTTTTACAACCTCTCGAATGTCTGGTGGATGAGGCCATGCTTGACGGACTCAAGGATGAAAACCGTTTCCCCGACGCGCATCCCGCTATCGCGCGGTTCATAGCGGACGCAGGACGGGTTGTCTGGGTCTGTGATGACCGCGATGACGATTACATTCTCGACCGCAAGGCCATCCTCGATATTGGAAAGAAGATGCTCAAGGCAAGCCTCGACCGGCGAAGCCTTAGACTTATGCTCCACTGGGACGCCATCTAGTCCGATTACTTCCACCACGGCCCGGCTCCTAGTTTAGGTTTAATTCGCGCAGAAGATTATAGACGGTGCCGTTGCTTACCTTCAGCGCGTCTGCCACCTGCTGCTTGGAATACTTCGGTCGCCAGACCGATTTGCCGCCCACGATCTTGCGGGCCTTCTGCGCCAACATCGCCTTGGCTTTAGCCTGTAGCTTCTTGTCCAGTTTCTTCGGTGTGCCCAGCTTCACGCCACGCGCCTTCAGAGACGCCATCCCGGCCTTGGTGCGCTCAATCGTAAGCTGGCGCTCAAACTCTGCCATAATCGCCAACATGCCCAGGATAAGCCTGCCTGTGGCCGTGGTGAAGTCGAAGGCTTCGGTCAGGGACTTGAACCCAGCCCCAGCCGCTTCGATCTGCGCAAGGCGCTCGTACAGGTCTTTGATGGACCGGCTAAGGCGGTCCAGCCGCCAGACCACCAGCGTATCGCCGGGGCGAAGGTCTTTGATCGCCATGTCCAGAACCGGGCGGACTTTCTTCGCGCCGCTGGTCGCTGGCTCTTCGTGAATGTGGAAACAGCCCGCCGCTTTCAGCGCGTCAAGCTGCAAGGTCATGACCTGATCGGCGGTCGAAACCCGCGCATACCCTATCAATTCCCCTTTTGGGGGTTCTGCGGCAGGCGGTGTCGGACGGTTTTTCATCGTCATTACCGTACGGGCTTGACGAATTGCTGTCAAGTGGCGTATATGCTGTTTCAGGCCGTCGCTGGCAATGGGGTTGCCCTAGGGTTTTGGGTGCCGACAAGTCCCGCCAGCGAGGGCCGTAGATTTTAGGAAAGGCCGCCAGATGGGACCGACCGAGGATCACATAGCGGAAGCCATCGCAGCCTTTCAGTTGGCGAAGTCTCGCCTTGAAACCAATGAGCGCGCCATTCGCCTTGCGGTTGAAGCTGTGTTTAAGATGTTCCCGCGCGAAAAATCCGCTCTGTATAAGTCGTTTTACGGAGAATAGGGCGTTATGCGAGTAGCCGTCATCAGCCGCCGTGAAGCCATCGCCCTTGTGGTCGCGCATCACTACATGCACCGCAAGCCTCCGGTGTCGTTTTGCTTTGGGCTGATTGACGACTTCGGCAATACGAAGGGCTGCATCACCTTCGGGACGCCAGCCAGCCGTCACATGCTGATCGGCGCTTGCAAGGAAGCCCCGGAAACGGTGATTGAGTTGAACCGCCTATGGGTGCATGACGACATGCCGCGCAATACCGAAAGCTGGTTTGTCTCCCGCGCCCTGGCGCTGTTGCCACCCAAGATCGTTCTCAGCTATGCCGACACGGCAGCGGGTCACATGGGCTACATCTACCGCGCCGCGAACTTTTACTATGCCGGCTGGACGGACATGGAGCGCAAGACGCCGCGCTTCGATTACATCGCCCCAGGCAAGCACAGCCGGGACGCCTTCCGCAACGGCTACACCGACCGGGTGCGCCGCAAGCCTAAGGTGAAATATTGGACCGTGACCGGCAACCGGCGCGAGCGTCACGCCCTCGAAAACGCCTGCCTCTGGCCGAAGCTAAATTGGAAGTCTAACCCGCCGCCGGTCGAACACCGGCAATCTCTTCAATAAGGGCCCGAAGTCATGGCAAAGCGATTTATTTGGTGTGAAGCACCCCCGGAGGAAACGGGATTGCCGTGCGCCTGCGGTGCCACGATTGAGGGCAATGATCCCGTTCGTGGGTGCTGCCAAGCACTACATAATCGTCCGAAACCAGAGCCGTACATTCGCCTTGTCCTGACTGACAAGCGGACCGGCGAGATTATTTGAAAAAGGGCCGGCTCTGTTAGTTCGCCCAGCCAATCGCGTCCAGAGCGTCCGCTAGTCGCCCCATCGCCCAGAATCCGGCGCCCATGAACCCAAGCAACAAGACTGCCGCGGCGATGTCATAAGCCCATGCATGCCAAGCGGGAGCGGGGATGGGGCGAAGATGAAGGGTCATGGCGACGCCCGCCGGCACGCCGCGCAGCTGCTAACCTCCCGCGCCTCCCGGTCCCATGTGATGGTGTCGCCACGACCGATGAGACAGCCGCATAAGCACCGGCCGGCGAACTTGGCGGGGATAATCCACAAATTGCCCAAGTCATTGTTGCGCGGGTTGCCGTCCATGTGGCGGACGCGGCCCCTATTTGGATGGTTGATTATGGCACGCACTCCCCTTCTCCACACTTGCCAGCACTTTACGAAAATCCACGCTCTTGAACTCGGCAACCGTCATGCAGGACTCGCATTCGTAAAACTTCCCGCATATCTGAACGAACGGCTGATAATTTGGCGCCAGCCGGCCTGTCACGCTGCAGGTTGCATAGTCGTTTGGCTCGCCCACCAAAAAGCCTAAGCCGGTCATGATCTCCGGCGGCAGAACGCCCAGCATTTCGTCGTAGCGTTCCTCGGTGACTTCAATCCATTTTATCATGGCTTAGGCCTCCGCCAATTTGCCACGGGCGATCGTCGTGTCGCAAACATCATAGTCAGTCACGACACCGCCGATCGGTCCGGGATGCGTGGCAACATACCGGATGCGAACCAGTTCATCTTTGCTATTGAAGGTCCGCAGCACTTCAACAACCGTGCAAAGTCTGGGATGTTTGCCGGCGGACTTGAACTGCGTTCCGATATTGAAGCGCGGCACCAGCGTCGCGCGAACCTCAACAATCGGCTCACCCTTGGCGCATGCGCGGTGCAGTGCGGCAAGCGGGCCGGCGGCATGGTCTATTTGCGGTGTGACTTTATGGGTGGAAGCGCCAGATTCGCGAGCCGCAATCTCGCGGTTCAAGAGTGCGATTTGTTCCGGAGAATTGCGCTCCGTGTTCAAAGCGGCGGTGCGTAGTTCGGCGATTGTATAAGAGGGAAACAAGCGCTTTGCCATTTTTGCGATCCCGCCCCTGATACCAGCCGAGGCGCGCTGTTAGTGTCTGTAGTATACGCTCTTGTGCAGAATATGAAAGATACAAAATGCAGATATAAGATTACAAGTTATCAATGTATATAGAAGATGCAATTATGTTTGGAGAGTTGTCGCCATACTTATCGGCAACCATTTGCACCATCTTCCTTGCGGGCCTGCGTTTGAACAGTTCCGCGTCGCATTCCTCCAAAGACCATGGGCTGCTGTAGTCTTTGGTCAGGTAAAACACCTTACCGCCTTGAAAACGCTTAATAACCCAGCGCTGCACGACTAAATCAGCCCGTTCAAGCCAAGCCAGCGCTGGCAACGCATGGACCAGCCTTTTTCGCGCAGATTCGCCGCGACACGGGCCTGTACAAAGCGGGGCAGGTCTTTCAGTGGCTTACCGTACATCTCCGGGTCCCCTGGCCATGTCGGGCTCTCCCAGCACCGCACAACCCGGCGATCGAGCTTGCCGGAATAGGGTGACACCGCGAACCGCGTGTTCGCCAGCCATTCCTCATCACTGGCGAATTGCACCGGGCATGTCACTCCCAGCGCCTCTTCGTCCCGCACCCATGACGGCTTATGGTCGCCCGTGTACCGTCCCTGGCGAGCCTGCAGGCACATGGCTTGGTCAACCGGATTGAGCTGCGAGCCAAGATAGGTGTTGCCGTGACTGAATAGCTGTTCGTCGTTTTCAAGCGGCGGGGTAACATCCATGTCATATTTCCTTGTAGTTTGTCGCAAAGTGTCGTTTGTTCTGATACTGTTCCTCAAAAGTGAGGGGTAACTCTTTATAGCGAGTGACCTACAATAGGTCAATACACTGTATAGATGGGTAGTAGGTATTTTGCTAGACCTTATAGGAGCGTGTTTTTTTAGGTTGTGTCCCCTTTTGTTCTTTCAACTATAAGTTGTATTGATTTTTCGGTTGAAAGAGCCAAAAACTATGGGATGCATCCTCAAATGCTCCATGGACCAGCACTGGCCGCCACAAAGTCTGAAAAGAAAGAGCGGAAGGCCCCGGCAAATTGGTTCTATGGTGCACGCCTGAATCCAGATCTGGCCGCCGCAGTAGATCGAGCAGCCAGTGCAGATGGGGTCACAATTGCGGACGTTGTTCGCAGCGCCTTAGTCTTATTTTTAAAGATTTCAGAACAGGAAAGCGATTACTTAACTGTTTCCGATCAGCCAGCCGGCCAGACCATCACAGCGCCCCGCACGGCGGCGCCCTATCGCGGGGACGGTGGAAGCGACCATGCCGGGCTCATGGGGGTCAACCAGCGCCGCTCGCAGCGTCACGCCAACGGGCAGGCGGGCGAGCGACTGGTGGATAAATCCCCCGTCCGCTAGGAATTCTCCACCGGCCCGCCGCGATGCGGTATCCAGTTACCGCATATGCTGGCGAACCGCCGCGCTAGGATCCAGCTGGCGCGATCGCCCTGCAGCGCTAAGCCCGACACTAGATGTTGATTTTTGGCGCGATTTCCCGTTCTTATAATGGAATGCGAAATGCCATTTCATTGATTTTACTAGGCTATTTCGACAGTTTGCGTATAATCAGTAATATGGGAAATGAGTTCCCTAGTCTTAAATAAGAGTAATTCGCAACTAGCGTCGGGACGCGAGCCGCCGCGCAAAATGTTGCTACCACCCATTTTCCCCCAAAAAATTCTCGCCATTTCCTGTAGACACCACATATCAATTCTGCCATCTTCCCTGGCGCAGTGATCGATGGTGACTTTTCAAATGCCCCCGAACCCCTCGAAAAGGATCCATCGCTCACTGCGCCGCGCTGGTCTTAGTGATCTCGCTACGACTTGGGCGGTTATGCTTTTCGGCTGCATTATTTTTTGGGCCATTGTGATCTACGAAATTTTCTGATGGACAAGACGTGCATCTGCTTCAAGTGCCGGCTGGAGCATCCTGGCGGGATGAGTTGTGAGGATGCGCGGGTTGAGCATTTGAGGTTGTTGCAGGCGGCGGTAAGCGCGAGGCGTGCGAGGAAAGCGGCTTCGATGGATCGGTGGCGGAAGAAGGTGAAGCGGTGAGTAACCCAATCAAGTTAGGCACGCTTCAGGTTGTCCCAAAGGATAACAGCGACGAGGTTCGCCTTGTGACATTGCGCTGCTTGCTGCGTGCGCAGGAAGCCAATGACAGAGATTTGATTGAGCTACTGGCTGGAATTTTACAGAGGTTGGATAATCCTCCGATGTTTTTTGGTGGCATGAAATGACACCCAAGAAATCCACCATCTATCTTCTGGCGCCCATTGCCCTTGGCGGCGGGAGCACTGCGACCGGCCATGTTCGCGAAGAGGGCTCCGCTGGAACGCGGATATTTGACCGCGCGGATTTCAAAGGTAAGTCGCAGTTTTTCCCTGGGCATTTGGTTGAGAGAGTGGAAATAGAAAAGGAAAATGGAAATGACTGATCTCTGGTCTTTGACGATCGCATTCCGCGGCCCGAACACATCGCTGCGGCTGACGTACAACAGCGGTGAGAAGGCGCAGGCGGCATATGAAATGCTTAAGCGCCCCGCTCAGCCAGCGGAGGAATTTGACCGTGGCCTGGCGGCGACAACCTATGAGAAGGATATTGAGATCACGGACAGCTACGGCACCACTGCCATGGTGGACCGGGATGCGGTGATGGTGCATTGGATGACGCATTGCGGCAGCGAGGCGGAGGGCGCTAAGGCGACGCAAATTTTAAATGCGCATGCGCAAGCCAGTCTACAACGGCAATTGGCGGCGGATCCGATGCTGAAGGGTGTGATTGGCGGCACTGGCGGCCAGACTCGCCAGCCGTTCCAGATGTGACATGCCGGACCTCTATGCCATCCTGGGCGTGCCGCGCGATGCGGACACTGCGACAATCCGAAAGGCATATCGCAAGGCATCAAAGCGCGCGCACCCGGATGGCGGCGGCACGGCAGAGAAATTCCGCGCCGTGAGCAAAGCGCTGGAAGTCTTGAGCGATGCCGGGCGCCGCAAGGCTTACGATGAGACCGGCACAATCGAGGATAAGCCGGTCGATAACGCGCAAAGCGAACTGATGGGCATTGTCTCGGCGTTGCTGGACGCAGTGCTTGGCGATCTGGATCAGGGCGGCATTCCTTACGAGGCGGCTGATCTGGTGCAGCGCATGACCAAGTTGGCGTCTGATCGCCAGATTCATATTCATCAGCAGCGCGCCAAACTGAAGGCCAACATCACCAAGCAGAAGCGGTTGTTCAAGCGCTTTAAGCTGAAGGGTACTGGCGAGAACTTTATGGAGGCTCTGATTGTCGGGCGCATCGCCTTTCTGGAAGGTCAGGACGCGCAGGCGCAGCGGCAGACCGATCAGATGCGCAAGGCGGAGTTGTTTATTCGAGAATACAAATTTGAGAGCGAGAATGTGTCGCCGCCATCACGATATGGCTATCAGGTTATGACATGGTAAAGCGCGCGACCAGATGGCTGCGGCCATTCGAGAATTTTCTTGGAAACATGCGCATCGACTCCAAGGAAGTTGCGGCGGTCGATGAGCATGGCTCGCCGCTTAATCTATGGGACAGCCAGCGCATATTTTTGAATGAAGTGGCCTACGGCCTGGAAGATGGGCAGCACACATTCATGGCTCTCAAGGCGCGGCAGCTGGGCGTCTCAACTATCTCGCTGGCGATCGATATTTTCTGGTGCCTCGTGCATCCCGGCATGATGGGCGCGCTGGTGACGGATACTGAGGCCAACCGCAATATCTTTCGCGCCACCATCGAGCGCTACATCAAGAATCTGCCGGTTAGTTTGGTTGGCGAAAACTTCAAACTGCCGCGCATCAACCGAGACTTCGTGCAGTTTCCGAACGGAAGCCGTCTGGATTTTTTGGTGGCCGGCACACGCAGCAAGGCGACATGGGGCGAGGGCCGCGGTTACACGCTGGCGCATTTGACGGAGGTTGCGAACTACGGCGATCCCAATGGTCTGGCTTCTTTTCGCGAGACGCTTTCTGAAACGCACCCCAACCGACTTTTCATTTACGAGAGTACCGCCAAGGGCTTTAATCACTGGAAGGATATGTGGGACGAATGCGCCCGCGATCCTTTCACCAAGCGCGGCATTTTCATTGGCTGGTGGGCCAAGGATCTCAATCGCATCCCGCGCAAGGATCGCCGCTTCCAACTTTACGGCCTTGACCAGCCGGACGGCCAGGAGGCTGAACTTATCAACGCGGTCAAGACCAGGTTTGATTTCGATGTCAGCATGGAGCAACTGGCATGGATACGTTGGCGCACATCGGACCAGAGCGCCGATGTCAGTAATATCTCTCAGAACCTGCCGTGGGTGCCGGAGCAGGCATTTATCTTCTCAGGCTTTTCGTTCTTCCAGACGCGCCTGATCGCCCGCGATCTCAGCGACATGGACGACAACGAAAACGAATATGCCTTCAAGGCGTATCGCTATTGGATCGGCACGGACTTCTTTGCTACCAAAATGGAGCAGCTTGGCCAGGGCTCAAATCCGGATGAGTGGGAGCTGCGAGTTTGGGAAGAGCCGGTCAAGGCGGGTCAGTATGTGATCGGCTGCGATCCGGCCTTCGGGCGTAACGACTGGCGCGACAAGCATGCGATCTCCATCTGGCGCTGCTACGCGGACCGCTTGGTGCAGGTTGCGGAGTATGCCAGCCACAATATTGAGGCGCACCAATGCGCCTGGGTGCTGGCGCATCTGGCCAGCGCCTATAAGGATTGCATTGTCAATCTGGAATTGTCCGGCGGGCCAGGCAAGGCGATCATGCGCGAGTTCGACCGGCTGCGAAATTCTCTGCGTCAGGAAATGTACTCGCGCCAATTGAAAGAGTTCGATTGGGAAGATGTGCTGAACGGCATGCGCTGGTATCTCTATCATCGCCCCGACAGCATGGGCGCCGGTTATTGCTATAACTTCCTGACGACGCGCGATTCCAAGTTCGACCTGATGAACCGGCTGCGCAGCGCCTACACCACCCGCGTTCTGCATGTGCGCTCGCGCCCGCTGCTGGGTGAGATGCAGGCAGTGGTGCAGGAAGGTTCCACCATCGAGGCACCTGGCCGGGAGAAGGATGACCGCGTGGTTGGCGCGGCGCTGGCAAACTATGCATGGGACGATTGGATGCGGCCGCAGCTAATTGCCAACGGCATGACCTATGAGCGGGTACGGGCCGAAGAGGCCGGCGAGGCGAGCGCGTCGCGCGTGATAGTAGACCGCATCGTCTATAATTATTTCCAGCGCGCCGAGGAATTGGCGAATGAGGATCCGCGCGAGCGGGAGCCGAAGATACTTTTGGATCGGGGGTTGGTATGAAGCGGGTATGGGCTATCGTTGGTGGAACCTTCGTTGTTCCGCTTGCTGAAATTTCGGCGGCGGAGATGAATGAGATTAAATCCAATCGCAGGCTCACCAGCTTTTGTGCCGTCCCGGTCTATTGGAGCGAAGGGCTTGGCGTGTGGCCTCACCCGACTAGCGAGTGCATCATTGTTTCTGAAATCAAAGAGGATGAAATCTGATGGCCTTAACCCAACAACCCAAACCGATTTTTAAAGCGCCGGAGCAAAAACCGTTCAAGGCGCACGAGCCGGCGCCTGTGGCAGACGTGCCACCGCCGCCCAGAGATGGCGAATGGCAGCCGATCGAGACGGCGCCAGAGAATGCCGATGCCGTGTTCATGGTGCGCGCCACAGTCAACGGCAAGCCGATTGGCGGCACCGAAATGCTGGTGCGCTATCGCGCATCCCGCAAGATGGTGGGCAGCAAGTGGCAGCCGGCGCTCACGATTATTGACGACAGGCTGGGCACGAAGCTGGGATTCCGGCCGACAGAATGGGCGCCAGCGCCTGAGAAAAAGAAAGGCAATGTCTGAGGAAACCCAATACCTTGGTCATGCGCCAGTCAAAGGCGAGGGGTTCATGGAGCCAGATCGTTACCGGGTAAAGTGTCGATGCCTCAGATGCGGACATAACTATTCGCGCATATACAAGGTCGTTCCCAAGATCGACCCGCCATGCCCCAAGAAGGCGTGCAAGGAAGCCATTGCCGCCGAGCAGCAAGAAAAGGAAACGTCGCATGTCGAGGCGATGCTGGAAACTGGCGAGACGCCTGGCCACATCGGCAACAACGTCAAGGTCAAGGCGGTAGACGCGACGGCGGAGATCGTCATGCAGGATTACGGCATGACGGATCTGAAGGACAATATGCGCGCTGGCGATGCGATGACGCCGAAGCTCACCATTCGCCAGCAAAAAATGAGCGAAGGGTTCTGGGGTGGAAAGCGTCAAAGCGACAGACGCAACCCAACTTATCAGCCCGGCATTCAGGCGCATAAGAAATCCATTGTCGATAATGCGATGTCGGGCGGGTACTTGCCGAATGTTGCGGGGGCCGCGCCGGCCGATTCTGTCACCGGCAATACGGTGCTGACCGACATTCACCGCAATCGCTACAAGCCGCCGGTCAATATTATCTACGATGCGAACAAGGTTCCAAAGAAGTGAGGTAAACCATGAAGTCCGCTCTTAAACTTGTCTCTCAAAAACCGTCTGCACCAGCGCCATACGATGAGCAGCGAGGTCGCAAGCGCATCGTTATGCTGCATGGTCATCTCTTAGCCGCGGTCGTCCGGTATGTGAATGAAGGCGCTGCTGGTACGATGAAGGATCGCATTCGGGAGGCTAGCGACCTATCCGGCATCCCGCGCAGCCTTATTGAAGTGGAGATTAAGCGATGAGGCGCGCAGCTTTAATGTTTGCGACATTGATGGTGACGGGGTGCGCGCACGACAACTATAGCGCTTCATCGCATGTCGCATCCAAGGATGAAACAGCATCCGCCGTCCGCTCTTGCAAGCGGGATATCATGCAAAGCTATGCGGTGTCAGCACCATCCAATCATAACGGCGCCTTGATTGGTGCAGTTCTGGGGGGACTGATGGGCGGCGCGCTTGGCGGGGCCATCGGCGGTGGTGCCGGCGCGGCTGCAGATCAAGCTAACGGTGTTGATCGGTATAGCAACATCGATCAGGATATGGAGCGCTGCATGGCCGACAAGGGGTATGTCGGCACAAGCGATGACGATCACTGATCGGCGGCGCTATTTCTTTTTTCCGCCGCCAGCGCCCTTTTGAAGCAACTCCGGATGCTGCTTTATCAATTCTGCTTCAGCCATTTTCTTGCGTTCCGCATCTGCGACAAGCTCATCTTCCATTGGCGGATGGGTAAGTTCGATCAGGCGCTCCTGGCTGATAGCGCCGGCCTTGGCCAAAGCGAACACTAGCTCGCGGGCGTCGGACGCAAAGACTGGCGATGACGAATGGCTATCGACCGACACGCGCGAATCCTCATCAACGTCCTTAAGATAAAACTCGATTGCCTTCATCTTTGGTGCCGGCGGCTGAGCCAGAAGATCGCTGGGCGGCAAGGATGCCTGAATGCCGGCGTCTTCTTCGGTAACGTATGCTTTGAACTTCGTGTCGCTCTTTGCCTGCAGGATCATAAAGGCCAGCGCGCCAATTCTGGAAACCTGTTTTTCTCCGCGTAGCGCCCGGCGCTTTAGCCGCGGGCTCGCCATGCGCACCAGAGTCTCGGCATGGCCTTGGGCGCGAACGCCGGACTCGCCGCGACCTGACATCACCGCAGTTGCGTCCGCCATATCGTCAAAGATGCCCTCGGCTTCGTGCATGCTTTCATAGAGGCCGACAGGTATCTCCGGAAGTATAGGCTTGACTTCGGCGTTCGGGTTGGGATCCGTCATCCAGCCGCCAGGCTTGCGCAGACGGCTGATGGCGATTTCATTCTGGGACGATCCGCGTACAAACAGCGGCGGATCTTCCTGCTTGCGCAAAAGCTTGTTGATACCATCGATGCGGGCGTTGAGCGTCTTCTGTGCGAGACCGACGCACGCCACTTCCGAGCGGCCCCAGAAATAACCAGCGATTGGGTTAAGGCAAATTTCCGAGAATGGGTGCTGACCCTTGAGGGGATTTTCGTCATCGGCGCCGGACAGTGGATTGGTGGGATCGGTTGAGAAAATATTACGCTGGACGGTCTTGCCTTCCAGCACGCAGTCGGGGCCGATGAGCTGGATCGTCACCCAGTCAGAGCGCTCAGTATCCCAAACCCATAATTCATCAAACTTGATAAGCCCCGCGAGCGTCTTTGGGGACCATGTTGGTGCCGGACCGGACAACCAATTCACCAAGCCGCGCGAGGTCTGCGATGTGTTCTGGCCAGCGACCTGATAGGGATTGGTGCCGCCCAAGATAACCTGCTTGAGCATCGTGTCGCGATCGGGGCCTTCGCCATCCTTGGCTGGCGTGATGTAGGTCTGCGCGCGCTTCCATATTTCTTTTGCATCATGTCGGTCAGCGATCATCCGCTCAAATTCTTGCGGGATCATGTAGGTAGTTTGGAAAAACGCTTCCTGCCGGTCTAGCTCGCACACATCTTCGCGCATGACGCCCATAAATTCCGGCTGGATCATCCATGCATCGATGCGCTTGTGCGATGGGTTCCAAAGTTGCTTTACGAAGGTCTTGCCTTTGATAAGAGCCCAGTCGAAAGCCTCGCATAATTTGAGATCGATATCGGCGCCGCGGATTTGCGAGTTGAGTTCCTTGGCGGCGCGCGATCCCTTGGCGCGCTCTTCAGGCCCGACATCTTCCGGCGGAGTAACGGCAAAACGAAGGTCGGCCGGCGAGTAGATGTTGGAGGAAAGCTTTTCGATATAGGATAGCGTTTTGTTGTAAGTTTGCGGGCTACCGTTCTCGTCGCCGGTCAGATACATCGAGCGATAAACGGCGCCGCGCTGAACGCGATCAACCAGCGAAACTGAGCAGTTTTGAATGACTTCTGTTGCCCAGTGGCCGATGTGCTTCTTGGGAATGCGCATGTTTTATAGCCCGGCCACTATGGATTGTGTAGACACCATATATCATGTTGACGAAGAAGCTAGTACGAGAATATGGTGTGCTTTGTCTGTGGGCAAGTTGGATCGAAATGGTTCTCCAACACCCAAGTCTTAGCAAGGAGCCAAGCTATGAAACGCAAGGGTCGTAAGTCGAAGCGCAGCAAGCGCAAGTAGTCCGGTGAAGCGGTGAGGCGGGTTAACCGCCAGAGCCTCACCGTCCACCTACTTCGCCGCGCTTATCAGGGCAAAAGATTTTTCTGAATGGACATGCCATCACCAACCCCCGCCGCCGCTCCGCCCCCCATGGGCGGAATGCCGCCGCGCCCCCCGGCCCATATTGGTCCGGTCACAACGCCGAGCATCAATGGCGGCAATCAGGTTTCCGCTCATGCCGCGATCAAGAACGCCGCTGAGCTTCTCCAGCAGTCGCTCCTTCAGCTTCCGATGGGCGGCGAAGAGCACACCAAACTTCTCGGTATCGTCAAGCAGCTCGCCGGCATGACTGCCGATAGTGCGCCGGACCCGCACGCGCAGATGCAGTCTCTTGTCGAGATGGCGCGCAAGGCTGGCCAGGGCGGCCCGCCCCCCGGACTCAATGGCGCCATGCCCGCCATGGCTCCCCCACCCCCTCCGCCAGACGCTTCGGCGGGGGCAGCTTAACAGGAGATCGCAATGGGCGACAGCACAGGCAAATTCCCCGGTCCGTACATAAATGACGTTCGTAAGGACGATCCGATCATGAAGCGCGTCCCGATGGACACGCTCGACATTGGCGCCCGCAAGTCCGGCATGCCGAAGTCCATGGATGACCAGGCCAAGATCCAGCATGTTGGCGAAGCCGCTTCGGGGAGGAAGTAAGCCATGAGTGAGACCGTCACCGTTCTCAAGGCCGAACTTGATACGCTGCGTGCGATCAAGGCCCTGATGGACAAGACCTGGGACAGCAAGGAAACCGGCTCGAAGCTGCGCGCCCTGCTGAAGACCGTCGATCCGAACCTGAAAACTCCGGAAGACATTACGGATTCCGTGATTGCGCCGGTCAAGGGCGAGATGGAAGAAACCCGCAAGCAGGTCACTGGCCTGACTGAGCGCTTGGACAAGTTTCTGACCGAGACCAAGGACAAGGACGACACCGCCACGCTGCGCGCCGATCTGGCCAAAGCCCAGAAGAAATTTGGCCTGGATGACGAAGGTCTGACCAAGGTCATGCAGCGCATGAAGGACAAGAGCAATCCGGATGTGGAAGCCGCGGCCGCGTGGGTTGCCAGTGAGGCACCCAAGCCGATGCCGATTTCCGACCATGGCATTACCCCGCTTGGCGCCGATCTTTTCGGCACCACGAAGGAAGACGACAAGTGGAAGGGCCTGCAGACTGGTGGCGATCCGTTCCGCCCCGGTGGCTGGTTCGACCAGGAAGCGATCAAGATTCTCAACGAGCCGGCGGAGCAGGCGGCATAATCGCCTAACGGCAGAGCAAGGGGAGTTGGAGTAACATGGCAGCGTTTAGCGGTGGAATTACAGGGGGCATTGTCCCCGGCGGCGCAATTGGCGCGCAACTTGCGGCGATCACCCGCCGCGCGGCTGTGCCGTCCGTCTTCGTCCAGATTTACCAGGGGCATCCGCTTCTGTCGCTATTGCTTAGCAACGCGCAGTCGGCCAAGGGTGGTATCAGCCAGGTCACGATCCCGGCGCAGGGCGCATCCTTTGTGCAGTTCTCGTGGGGCTCTTTTGCCGGCGACTTCCCGATGCCGGAAGATCAGGCCGCGATTCAGAATGCCCAGTTCAATCTCAAGCTTGGCATGTGCCCGATTGGCTTCTTCGGCATGGAGGCGCTGATCCAGTCATCGGAAGTCATCATTCCGAAACTTCGCGCCGTGATGAGCGACGCCGCGATTGTCATCAAGCAGAACTTCGCCAGCGCGCTCTACACCAACAACTATGCCAACACCTTGGCGTTCGACTCGCTCTATCAGGCGTATGACAACGGCACAAATGTCCCAGCCTATGGCGGCATTACACGCGCCGGAAACCAGTGGTGGAATGGCCAGTACATTCCCAATCAGGCTTCCATTGCCAACCGCACCGGCATGGCCATTACCCTGACCCGCGTGCAGAACGGCGCGGGCGGCGAGGCACCGGACTTTGCCGTGATGAACCCGGCCGATTGGGCGACGCTCATGGCCGACTTCATGGGCTACGAGCAGTACCAGACCCGTCCGAAGTCGATCTACGGCAAGGATGATGTGGTCAACGCCGGCTTCCGTGCAATCCGCGTGCTGGACACGCCGATCTTCCCGGATCCCTTCTGTCCGCAGGGCGAGATGTACGCGCTTAATTCGCGTTATCTCGCGATGTATGTTTCCGAATATGCGCCGTTTGTGTTCTCCGGTTTCGAGTCAACGATTCCGCAGGGCCAGATCGCGAGCATCGGTGTTCTGATTTCGGCGCTCAACTTGGTCTGTGCAAAGCCTTCTTCGGGCGCGCATCTGACCGGGCTGGCAGCGCCGGCATGGCCTGGCGTCCTCGGCACAACGCCGGCCGTCATTTAACGAGAGAAGCGGGAGAGTTTCATGGCAGGACCAGTTTATGGCGGCGCGGGCATCACGGGGACACTCCGTGGCCAGTCCACGAATGTTCTCAATTTGCAGGCGGGGCAGGTGGCACTTATCCCATCCGGCAAGTGGTATCTGGAATGCGGGCCGTATTGCGCGTACCAGGAATACGACATCATCACTGGCATCTGGCGCTCGATCGGCAACGATACGCGCGCCAGCCGGACGGTCTATTCCGATGGCGCAAACTTCCGCGTTGCCAATCAGAGCGGCTGTGTTATCGGTGCCCTGCTGACCAATAAGGGTTCGGGGTACACTTCGGTCCCGACCGTCACCGATGCCACGACTGGCGCAGTGTATCAGGCCATTCTGGGTCCAGTGGTCAATACGGTCGTGACTGTCAGCAATGGCGGCACCGGCTACACCTATCCTCCGATTGTGACGTTCTCGGCGCCGCCGCAGCCGGGCGTGCAGGCTACCGGCCATTGCGCGATTTCGGGCGGTATCGTCACCACCGTGACGGTAGACGATCAGGGCGCCGGCTACACTGTCAACCCGACCGTCACCTTCACCAATGATCCACGCGAGGGTCTGAATGGCGTTGCCATCGGCAGCGGTGCCCAGGCGACTGCCACCACGACCGGGGCACTGACCGTTGGCGCGGTTGTGGTTCTGGACCATGGCAACCCGGTCACGTCGATCCCGACCATCACGTTTGCGGGCGGCGGCGGTGCTTCCGCCGCGGCGACTTGCATCATGAACTGGGCGATCACGGCCTATACCGTCACCACTTCCGGCACCGGCTATACCGGCGTTGTGGAAGTGACCGGCTTGGGCGGGTTCCCGGCGACGGGCGCGGCCTATACCAATCCCACGATCCAGTCCAACCTTCTGCGTGGGCGCCGTGCTTCGATCCTGGCGGCCTTGGCTACGACCTTCGCCAACATTACGGCGACGGGCCAGACCGTCTATGACGGTGGCGCTTATCCCGGCGTTCCGAGTGCGCTAGTGACTTCCACGTCGGCATTCACAACGGCGGCCGGTCTTGGGTTTGCGGTTGGCGGTGTGAATGATACCTATCGCCTGTTCGCGTCGTAACAGATCAACGCGCGGGGCGCGCTTAGTTTAAGGCGTCCCGCGCGTCCCGCCATCGGAGTAGAAGATGGCGCAGGAACTTGGCTGGTATTTGAACGACGCCTCGGCTTTGCTCCGGGATTCGTCCAATCTGTTCACATCACAAGCGCAGCTCACCCGCTGGATCAATCAGGCCAGGCGCGAGGCTGCCAAGTTTACCGGCTGTATCCGCGCGCTGATTGCTGGCACTGCCCCCCAAGGCAATAGCGCCCTCGCTGGAACGATGATCGCAGGCGCCGCCCTCGCCGGTCTGGACCAGCAGACATCTTTTGCCACAATCCCAGGCGTTGAGATGTACCCTTACGAGTTTGCCAATCCGTACTTGCGGGCGCAGAACGCCGGTATAAAGGCGATCATCGATGTTCTGGATATTTCGGTATCGTGGGGGGCGACGCGGCCGACCTTGAACTGGATGCCGTGGGGAGACCTTCAGGCGCTGGCGCGGTCCTACAATGTCGGCGTGACCAGCTATCCATTTGCCTGGGCGTGCCAGGGTGATGGCACCCGCGGCAAGGTTTTTCTCTTTCCTATCCCCAGCGTTGGCGGCATCAGTGGTGAGATGGAGTGGGATGTTATTTGCATTCCGACAGATCTTAATACCAACGATGACTATGACGCTATTCCGGAATCCTTTCAGGATGCGATCAAGTACCGCGCGGTCGCGCTTGCCCTCATGGCATCGTTTCGGTTTACCGAGTCTCAGGTTCATACCCAGATGTTCTTGACTGAACTCGGTGTTGATCGCGCGTCAGCCAAGCGCGGCGCAGTTCAGAATTATTATTGGCAAACTGATGTATTGGGCAGCTAATGCCGGACATCAATGAACAGGCCAAACTTAACGCCGCCGCATCAAGGAGTTTAGGGCGGCCAGAAGGCTTTGCGCTTTATTCGCCGTTTCCGTTTGGCGGGATGAATTATCAGTCTTCCAGAATAGCTATAACAGATCAAGAATTTTATTGGCGCGAGAATTTCGTCCGCATTGGTGATGGTAATCTACGTACGACATGGGATGTTGGAACGCCGATTTATACTGCGTCCGGTAAAACCATTGTTTCATTTTTCTTCTTCTACATAGATGAAGATAATTTTGTGGCCATTTTCTTTTCGGACGGAACAGCAATTCAACTTGATCTTGATCTTGGTACAACCGTATCGATCAGCTCGACGGTGGGGACATTCTATCTTCCCGGCGGAAATCTCCCGGCGTGCGTGCAGTGGGGCAGTCAGTATCTCCTAATCTCAAACAACAACACGCAAAACGATTACTGGATTTGGGATGGAGATGGCGGACCGCCGTTTGCCGGGCTTTATTCTGCGGGCGGTCTTGGTCCAGATGTAACGATCCTTGCCAATGGCAGCAATTATAATTCTACGCCGACGATGACCGTGTACGGGGGCTCTGGCTCCGGTGTTGTCTTGAGCGCGACTATTCAAGATGGCGGCGTAGTTCTCTTGGATGTTGTTAATCCAGGAACGGGATATGAAGTTGGCGATCAGCCGCAAGTGGCGTTCTCTGGTGGCGGCAGTAATGACAGCGCCATTTTGGAAGCGGTGCTCGCGTCCGGTGGCGTGCTGGCTGTTGATATTACCGCCCATGGAACGCTTTACACGACTCCGCCGACAATAGGATTTTCCGGCGGCGGCGGGTCAGGTGCTGCCGCCACCGCCATAATGGGCGTGTCTGCAATTGCCATAACGGCCGGCGGAACAACTTACACGACGCCGCCAACTGTTGTGTTTACAGGCGGTGGCGGATCTGGCGCAGCTGGGGTTGCTGTAATTAGCGGCGGGGCCGTCATATCTGTTACCATGACCAATCGTGGGACGGGGTATACCTCTGCACCAGGCATTAGCTTCACAGGTGGCGGCGGATCTGGCGCGACAGCGACATCCACTCTTTTTGTTATCGGCGCGACCGTCACGTTGCCGGGCTCCGGCTACACATCAAATCCGGCGGTTTTGATTTCAGGTGGTGGTGGGTCGGGTGCGACAGCGACCGCCTATATTACGTCCGGCGGCATTGGTTCGGTTACTGTCGTATATGGTGGGACTGGGTTTATTACGGTTCCGACGTTATCAGTGGTTGGCGGCAATGGAACCGGGGCGCTATTAACGGCGGTTCTGGCGGCAACAAGCGTCTCATCTGTCGATGTTCAAAACGGCGGATCCGGCTTTTTTAATGCACCAGTCATTACGCTTACAAGTTCAAGCGGGATTGGTTCTGGCGCTACAGCAACCGCTGTTTTACAGGGTGGTGCGATAGTTCAAATTGTCGTGACAAATGCCGGTAGCGGATACGAGGCGCCCCCGACCGTTCTCATTACTCCGAATGCTCTGGATACCTTGGCGACGGGGGCTGCGGCGGTTTCTGTTTTAGTCCCGACCTCAATCGCCTCCGTTATCGTGACGGCGGTGGGACAAGGCTACACTCAGACGCCGGCCGTTGTCGTTGCGTCAGGTTCTAATAATGCGGCCTATGCCACGCTTGAGATGATGCCGTTTGGGGTGAGTGGAACGTCAATTGAAAGCTTTCAGAGTCGCGTTTGGCTCGCACATCCGTTTAAAGAGTTATCGCATAAGTCCACTGGCGATGTTATTTTGGTTTCGGCGCCAGACTCGACAATTGATTTTGCGACTTCTGACGGCGGCCTCATCTACACATCCAATAGCCCAGTTTTGCGTCAGCACTATACTGGCCTAAAGGTTGTCGGAGATTTTTTATACCCTATTGCTGACTCTTCCGTTGACGTGATCTCAAATGTCCAGACTTCTGGCGATCCGATCACCACGACATTCAATGAAAATAATACCGATCCTCAGACCGGCACGCCGTATCGCTCAACCATTCAGGATTATTCTCGCACGGCGCTCTTTGCCAATGCGCTAGGTGTTTTCGGCCTATATGGCGGCGCGGTGACGAAGGTCAGCGAGAAGATCGATGAGATATTCGAGAATGCTATTTTCCCGCCGTCCGCCGGGGCGATCACGCCATGCGCGGCCATAGCCGAGTTGCATGAGAAAAAGTGCTACCTGCTTTTGATGACGGTATTGGACCCGCTCACCAATCAAAACCGCAATGTCATGGTTACATGGGATGAGAAGGAGTGGTTCATTGTTAGCCAGTCCAACATGCCGATCTATATCGACACTAGAATTGTGGATAGCGTTCCCAGCGCGTGGGGAACGGACGGGAGTACGATCTACCAGATTTCCGCAACGCCATCTGCAAAAATCACTAAGAAGCTTTCCACCAAACTTTATGGGGCGAATAGTTTCCCCGCGGTCAAATTGGCGATGAGTCTGCATCTGATGGCAGAGGATAAGTCGAGCAACAGTGCCGGCGTTAGCTTCCAGACCGGAACGCTTGACACCGAAAACCAGCCTTATGCGCTAGAGGGCCTGCCGCTCAATTTTGGCGCCGGGGTGAAATCCACGCCAATCCTGGCGGCCTATAGTGGGGATATTTATGGCTGTTTCTTGGGGTTGACAATCGCCTCGACATCGCCGGACTTTGCGTTGCAGCATATGGCTATCGGGTATAGAGTGATATGGGGCGGCTTCGGCTCGCCGCCCTCGATTGAAGGGAGTTAGTTGCATGGCGTCGTCGCGCAAAACCTTTGGAAAAGACCTGATCGCCTTTGGGGAAAATCCGAATGGACAGGTTAGCCAGACGGCTGACAGCACCATTCGCAATCAGGACGGCCTTGGTCCGCAGGAATATCACTGGAACCAGAGCGCAGACGGTGATCGGTGGAATAACGGATTCCAGCAAAAGCCGGTTTGGGATACCGCACCCGCGACGGCCGCGAGAAAGACGATACCGGCTCCTTCCAGCAAGCGCCGGTAAGCCGTGCTTCCGATTCTTTATAACGCGCCATCATCCGAGAGCGAGTGGAATATTTGGAGTTTGAGCCACGCTGCATCGCATACCAAAATTCTTCAAGCAATAAAGGCGCAGAAAAGCCTAAGCCTATCTCAATATCAACTTGATCCGATAGCCTTCAATGCAGTCGATGTTTTTTTGAATAACAATCAGCAGGCTCACAATGACATGCTGGGAGCGTTGGGAATTTCAGGGGCTGACTTGCAGCAAGTGGATTTGAAAGATCCCAACCAACGAAGGGCATGGGTGTATATCCACGCTAAGGAACATGCCGATGCCGAAGGGGCTCTTAAAGTCTGACGTTCGCGTATGGCGCGAGACCGATGCGGTTGGCGTTAATGCGATCTTGAATAACTCCACCGTTCGCCCGTGGGTCGCGGATGTTGCCGATGGCCCGCTTGATGTATCGGCGTCCGTCGCCAATCAGGATAATATCCTCCTGATGGGAAAGTATGGTGCGATATTTTTCCTTTGTGTCATGCCTGGAACTTATGAGTGCCATACCCAGATACTTCCGAGTGGGCGCGGTCAGTGGGCATTTGAATTTGCCATCGCCACTTTGGATTGGATGTTCGCGCGCAGCAATGCGTGGGAGATCACAACCCGCGTGCCGGCCGGGCATCTTGGCGCGCTCACCCTGGCGCGCAGCGTCGGATTCCGTCACGAGTTCACGTCGATGGAGCCCTGCAAATTTCGCGGCAAGGTGGTGCAGGCGTCGATTCTGCGGCTCGGCATCCACGAGTGGGTTGCGCAGTCTGAATGCTATTTTCAGCTAGGCGAGACGCTGCACGATCAGATGGCGGCGGAGGCGGACCGGCTTGGGATTACAGCTAGGCCGCATGCAGAAGATGTGTACCATGACCAAATTGCTGGCTTGGCCATAGAATTGGCCCGGTATGGGCTGATCGTGAAAGGCTCGATCGTCTACAATCGGTGGGCCATCTTGGCACGGCACCGCACAATCTCTATGGTGTCGAAGGAACCGCCTGTGGTCGGGATGGACTTGGGGCATATGCGCATCAAGGAAACCGGCATCGAGATCGTCGCATGATTAAGTTTCATCGGATCGGCACGGACTTATCGGTGTGTGAAATTTCACACCCCTTGATGTGTGAATTTGGCATCACCGAGGGCCTCAGTCTGGCGATCGCCTCGTTTCTGACCGCAGATGTCGGGGTGGGCGCGGCGACGGCTGGCGTTCTGGGGACCGTTGGCGCTGGTGCCCTAGAGGGCGGCGCGATCGGCGCCATTACCGATCCTAAAAATCCCCTAAAGGGCGCGGAAGGCGGCGCTATCACCGGGGGCATAGCGTCCGGCATATCGCCCTTTGTAGGTGATGCCCTTGGGCTTGGCTCGACGGCTACGGCGGGTATCTCCGGGGCCATAGGCGGAGCTGCTGGAGCCGCGGCGACCGGGGCCAATATCGGGACCGGCGCGCTGACGGGCGGCATTGGGAATGCCGTAGGGAGCGTCGTCAACGGGGCTATCAATGGGCCGTCCGCTTCAACCCCCAATGCTGCCCCGGCGACAGGCGGCCCTGGCGGCAGCGCCGGTTCGTCGGCTGCTCCAGCGTCGGTTGGGGCTGCTGCGGCACCATCCCCGGCAGAGGGTTTGGGCGACGTGGCCAGCCTCGATTCCAGCGCCCAGCTCGGCTATTCCGCTGACGGTACCAGCGCCGCCCCTGGTAGCGGGGTGTCCGGCGCTCCCGGACCCGGCGCCGGTGCGCCGTCGCCAAGCATCGGAACATCTACCCCCACCATCGGAACGACCGCCACATCACCGGCTGCCGCGGCTACCGGCATCGGAAATGCGCCGGCCGGGACCGTGACGGCACCCAGTAGCATCGACACCGGCATTACAGGTGCGGGACTATCTGGAGCGACGCCGACCCTTCCCGCGGTTGCCACCGCCACGCCTGCCGCATCTGCTGCGCCCGCTTCAACCGGCACCGGCATTGGCGGTTTTCTAAAAGACAATGCATGGTTGCTTCCGGCGGCCGGGCTGGCTTACGAAGCGACCGCTGGGCAGGCACCGCTTCCGGGAGAAAGCAACCTTCAGGCGAGCGCGACTAATCTTAGCGCTCAGGCTAATCAGTTGCAGAATTATTTCACCAGCGGCACCCTGCCGCCCGGCATCCAGTCCGGCATCACCCAAGCGTCGGATGCGGCCAAGGCAGCGATCCGGTCGCAATATGCGTCCATGGGAAACACGGGATCTAGCGCCGAAGCGCAAGACCTTGCTGCGGTTGACAGCCGCGCCGTTAGTCAGGGCAGCCAGATCGCGCTCAGCCTTTTACAGCAGGGCGTGAGCGAGCAGGGTATGGCCAACCAGCTCTATATGGAATTGATGAATACCTCGCTCAATCAGGATCAGCAGCTTGGAAGTTCCATCGCGGCGTTTTCGTCTGCGCTTGTTCCGCATACCACTGTTAACTTGGCGGCGGCGGCATAAATGGCTCAGGGTCTCAGCCTTTCCGATGCGATCTCCGGCTATCAGGGCGGTCTGAAGGATCACGCCGCCGATGTGACAAAGCAGATCGGTGAGGCGAAGGATACCTACGAATCCAAAATTGCCACTGCCGATAAAGCAGAGGCGGCACTAGACCCCAATGCTCTAACCCCCCCGAAGATGGAGCCGCCGCCTAATACTCAAGGTACGACCCCGATGCACGAGTGGGGTTCTGCTGCGATGGCGATTGCGGCGCTTGGCGGTATGCTCACGCGGCGCCCGCTCATTAACTCTTTGAACGCCGCTGCCGGGGTAATGAACGCTTATAAGCAGCAGGACGCCGCCGCCGCCCAGTCTGCCTATGACACATGGAAAGTTACGACAGCGAATGCGGTCAAGATGGCGCAGTTCAGCATTGATGCCTACAAGACCGCGCTCACAAAGATAGATTCCGACAAGAGGGCCGCACTGACGGACTTCACCACCACGGCGAAGGCGCTTGGTGATGAGAACGCTGCTTATGTGGCGGAACATTATGGTATTGATGCCGCGATCAAGTATACCGATGCGCTGCAAGCTCACGTTGATCGCATGGCCAAAACTGGCGAAGAGATGAGTCGGCAGAAGCCGAAACTTGACGCGCAGTTGGCGATGGTCAATGGGATTAAAAATCTTCAGGCGGCCAGGAAAACCGGAGATCCGGCGAAAATTGCAGCGGCTACCCAAGTGGTAAAAGATGCGAACGAGCAATTGCAGGCGTTTAAGAGCGGTGCGGGCGGAGATGTCGGAAATTCATTAAGTGACGAAGACTTAAAATCTATGGCCGAACAATACTTGGCTGGCGACAAATCTGTGGTAACTAGTTTGGGATATGGAAGCGCGGGGGCAGCAAATCGCGCTCGTCTTCAGGATATAATTCGCAAGTCGGCCAAAGCACAGGGAATGAGTGGGGGCGATATTGCTGCTCACATGGCAGAGTTCCAGGGCATGACTGCCGGCGAGCGGACATTAAGCACGACGCAGGCGCGCATCGGGTTGGGCGCGGCGGAAATTCAGAAGCTTGAGCCCCAAGTACTGGAAGCGTCCAAACAGCTTGAGCGGACAAATTATCCGAGTTTCAATTCTCTAATCCAGGCCGGACAACACGAGACGGGTGATCCGGCATTGAAAAATCTTGCCGTGCGTTTGCAGGGACTGAAAAGCGCATTTTCGCAAGTCCTGACGCGCGGCGGCGTTCCGACCGACAGCGCCCGCGCCACCACTGACGAACTGTTTAATACAAAAGACCCAGTTCCTGTCATGAAGGCTGCGATGGACGCGATGAACGCAGAAACCGGCGCGATTGAACAGGCGCCAGGTGTAGTGCGTAAGCAGTTGCGCGAAAACATATCCAGCGATAAGCCGGACAGTACGAGAGGCCCGGCGCCTGCGCATCTTCATGGCAAATCTATCTGGCCGGAAGGCGATCATTGGGTCTATGAGGACGGGTCGCCCGCAAAATAATGGCTGACAAGCTGCCACCCTTGCCTCCGGGCGCATCTATGATGCCGCCGCTCCCGCAGGGGGCTGAAATGACTAGCGTCGCGGTGTCTCCTAAGCTCCCCGCCGAAGCGCCGGAGCCATCAGCCGTAGATCATCCGCTTTTATATGCCGAGCATGAGATAAGCGCGCCAGTGGAATCTGCATGGGATCAGTTGAAGACTGATTTCAAGGCTAGTATGCCCGATAAAACTAAATGGCAGCATGAGGGTATGTGGGACCAGATGAAGGATCAATTCCGCGCCAATGTTGCGGCTGGAAAGGTTCCCATCGATGCCTTCAATTTAGTTACAGCGCCGATTTCTGGCGCTGTTCATGGCGCGGTTATACAACCCGCCGCCAAGGGCATGACGTATGGGCTGAATGAAATTATTCCGGGCTATATGAATGAGCCAGCAGCAGAGAATTTAATCAGCTCATCTATGATGGCGCTCGGTCCAGAGGGCAAGGGCATCGGCGGTGCATTGGGCAAAGAGAGCCCTATGGCTACGGCATTGAAAACATCAAAGGCGGCGCCAAAAACTTTACCAACGCCTTCCGGGCCATATGCCGAAGCTGTCAAGCAGTTGCAGAGCGAGGGTGTTGACCTGACATTAGGCCAGACGCACGGTGGTGTTGTTAGGCGAGCGGAAGAAGCCCACAAGAGTAATCCCCTTACTGGAACGGCGATCCGAGAGGCCGAAAATAAGTCTATCCAGACATTCAACCGCGCAACTTACAATCGCGTTCTTGCTCCCATAGGCGAAAAATTCACAGGCGATGAGATTGGCCGGGCTGGGGTAAAGCAGATCGGTGACAAGATTTCTGCGGCATATGACCGGATCAAACCAAAGCTAACATTAACGCCGGACGATCAGTTCCTCACTGATATGGCGGAAATTCGTAGCGGCGCGTCTGAAATGCCAGATACCCAGGAAAAGCAATTTGAGACGATATTAAACAACCGCCTCTTAAAGAGGGTTGGCCCAGATGGGAAAATAGATGGCAGCACTTTCAAGCAAGTTGAAAGTGAATTAACCCATCTTTCATCCGTCTATAAAAGCTCTGGCGACGCCGCTCATCGAGAATTAGGCGGCGCGATTGGCGATGTTGTAACGGCGCTTAGGGAAAATTTGGAGCGCTCATCTGATCCGTCTGTGCGCGAGGAATTGAAGAAGATTAATACATCATGGGCCATGCTGACGCGGCTGGAAGGCGCGGCCAGCAGGCGCGCGACGACTGGCGGCGTTTTCACGACTGGCGATCTTTTAGCTGCGGTTAAATCTGGTGACAGATCGGCGCGCAAGCGCACCTTCGCCCGCGGCGATGCATTGCTACAAGATTTTGCGGAAACTGCTCACACCGTTTTACCCAATCGCCTGCCTGACAGCGGCACGGCGGAGCGTGAACAGTGGAATAATCTCACCGGCATTATTCTTAGAGGCGCCGGGGTTGCAACGAATCCGCTTTATAAGCGCGCCGCAGAGGCAATGAAGAAGACCTATGCAGAGCCATAAATATGTGGCAATGTTGCGATAATCGCAGCACTAGCCGGGGAACATCATGAAAGTATTTATTACCGGGATCGCCGGTTTTTTGGCCGGTCATTTAGCTGACGCTCTCACCGTTGCCGGGCATGAGATATACGGCTGTGATATTGTGCCTGTTGGCATGGCGGAAATACTCTGGCTGCCAAGCGCGAGATATGGTGACATAGCTACGGCGGATTGTCGTGATTTTGCGATGATGTCCAGCCTGATGAAATCATCCCGGCCAGATGTGGTTGTTCACTGTGCCGCATTCCCTCACGAAGGGCTTTCAGTATTCTCGCCATCGACCATCACCGACAGCATCTATGGCGCATCGGGTTCAGTCTTTAGCGCCGCCATCGCCTCTGGCGTTCGCCGTATTGTGAATTGCAGCTCCATGAGCCGCTACGGTGCCATCCCTTCGCCTTTCCATGAGTCGGACGAACCCAAGCCAGTTGATCCTTATGGCATCGCCAAACTAGCGGCGGAGCGCACATTGGAATGTCTGTCAAAAATCCATGGCGTGGAGTATGTGACTGCCGTCCCTCACAATATTTACGGACCGCGCCAGTGCCGATCGGACCCGTACCGGAACGTCATCGCCATAATGATGAACCGGATTTTGCAAGGTAAGTCGCCAATTATTTATGGTGGTGGCCAACAGCGGAGATGCTTCTCTTATATTGATGATGTCATTCCGTGCCTTGTGCAAATGGTGACATCGGACGATCCGGACATGCTAGGCCGCATTGTCAATATTGGACCCGACACAGGCGATGTGAACATTCTCCAATTGTGCCATATGGTCAGCAATGAGATGGGCGATAAGACATTGCCGCCGATTTTTTATGGTGGCAGGCCGGCAGAAGTGCAGCACGCCAATTGCAGCGGCGAACTTTCGCGCGGTCTATTCGGCTTCAAGCCGCAGACATCTTTAAAACAAGGCATTCACTTGATGGCTGAGTGGATGCGGTCAGTTGGTCCGAAAGAGTTCAACTATCATCTTCCGCTAGAGATCGTTACCGACAAAACGCCAAAAACTTGGTCCCAAAAGGAGATGTGATGAACTGGACGCTCCCAGCAAGATCATGCCTTGGTGGTCTAAGCGCTGAATTAATTGAAATTGCGCGACAACTCTTTGAAAAGCATGCATGGGGTGATCCAAATAGTGGATGTTGGATTTGGTCCTTGACACTTGATAAACGCGGATACGGACAGATTTCTATTGGCAGCACAAAGGACGGAACGGCTAGAGTAGTTAAGCCGCATCGGCTCGCATGGGAATTATATCGCGGGCCGCTTCAAAATGGCGTTAACATCGATCATAGAGTTTGTCGAAATAAATGGTGCGTCAATCCGTGGCATTTAGCATTGTGTACAAAGCTTGAAAACGCCGAGCAGCCAGATGGCATGATTGGCATCAAGCGCGCCAAAACGCATTGTCCGCACGGTCATCCATACTCTGGTGACAATCTTTATGTTACTTCGCAGGGCTTCCGCCAATGCATCGCATGTGCGCGAATGCGCTATATCAAAAAGAAGGAAAAACTTTATGCTTAATGGCCTTTGGTTCCTTCCCACTCGGCGTCGCTTGGCGCAGTTGCAAGCCCTTATGGATCAATGTGTTCTTACAGGTATGAGCACGCCAGGGCTAATTTTGGTTCATCGGGATGAACATCAGGAATTGGGGAGGCAATACAGCGCCCTAAATCTTCCGAATGGATGGCGCGTCGCAGTGACCGATTCCGAAGGAATGGCCGCAAAAGTTCAAGAGGCGTATTCCAATAATGCTTTGTTGGATTGGGTCGGCGTATTAACCGATGACATGTGGCCCATCACTCAAGACTGGGACGTGCGGTTGCTTTCCGGCCTAGAGGGCTGGAACATTATTACTGGCAACGATATGGACCAAGCGCCCAAAAGAATGGAAAGCGCAACTGTTTGGTCCGGGGATCTTCTCAGATCGATAGGCTATATCGCACCGCCAGGATTGCAGCATCTTTTCTTTGATGATGTACAAGAATGCCTCAACATCGCCACCGGCTGTATGCGGTGGATGATGGACGTGAAGGTGGCCCACCGCCCCAAGACATATTCCAATCAGGCCGATGCTACCGCAGCGAAAGTCAAAAGTTTTCATAACGTGGACGAAGAGCGGTTTCGCGCATGGGTGCATGATGAATTTCCAAAGGCGTGCGAGGCGGTTCTTAAATGCGCCGAAGAGCATGGCGTTCGCGTAGACAGGCCCGACCTGAAAGGCGTGTCGCTTTATCTCTCAACGCCATCGGGCGCTGGTGAGTTTGACCGTCGTTATGTCAAGTCTCTCATTCAAACCATAGAGATGGTGCGATCTGCCGGTGGTGAAATCGACTGGGGCGAGATGCCGTATTGCGCGGATCTGTCCTATGCCCGCAACCGGATTTTGGGGGCGTTTCTGCGCTCACGCCACACCCACATGCTGATGATTGACGATGATATGGGGTGGAGCCCGCACGATGTCTTGAGGCTGATCCAGACCGGGCTGGACTTTGTTGGCGGCGCCGGGCCGAAGAAGCTTTATCCGCTTCGCTTCTGCATTCACTCCCGAGACGATCAAGGGCGCGAAGTGCATGGAACTTTCCACGAGAACACCGGCACGCTTGAAGTGACCGGGATCGGCACCGGATTCCTGCTCGTGACCAAGGCGTGCGTCGAGCGCATGGTCGCCGCCTATCCGGAATTAATCTTTGATCCCGGCGAGGGGCAGACCGAATATGCCCTTTTTGACCCGGTGATTGTGAACAAGACTCGGTATTCTGACGACTTCGCCTTTTGCTGGCGGTGGCGGAAAATCGGTGGCCAGGTGCATGTCCTCCCATCGGTCAAGCTGGCCCACATAGGGTCGCACTGCTTTGAGGGCTCGCTGCTGGATGCCATGCTGGCCGAGCCGGAAAGGGCTCAAGCGGCGGAATAATGGCAAAGGAAAGCAACCTCTTAGACGACATGGATGCGGCGGCGAAGCAATTGCTTAGTTCCGTGAACGGGACTACTATAACTACGGATGGCCCCGGTGCCGAACCGCAACCTATTGACATAAAAGGTAGGATTGCGGCTTTTGCAGCTGTGACCGACTATCTGGCGGTAAAGCACAAGATCCAACCTGCAGGGGCGAAGAAAAATGGCCTTGACGGATACCGCACCGCAATCAACGGTGGAGCGACTGGGCGTAGAGCCAATCGTCAGGGTGCCTCGGCTTCAGGCGGTGCCGCCGATGCCGAAGACGGAGATGACTGAGCCCGACGATGGCGCGGCTCGCCTAGCCACCTATCAAGCGATCGCATCTGTCATTGCCGCCAGCGCCGCTGTGCTGGCCACCCGCGTCATTCTGCTTCTTGGCATGATCGGCGCCTTCGTCTTGGCGGTGATCGCCGCGGATGGGCGCTCGTGGATTACTGTGGCGGTCCTGATCGCCTATGCAGTTCTCGTGCTGATCCCACTTGTTCTGCTTGAGACGCGCACGAAGTGGCGGAGCGGCGGCTAATGCCTTGGTTGCGCGACATAGCGAAAACATGGCGAAGGTTTCGATGGATGCCACGCAAGCAACGGTGAAATGACATGAGATTCCCAGGAATTAAGGGCCAGATTGGAACGCGCGATTTGACGTATCGTGCGGACGGGACAATCATATCAGGATCTGCGCCGCAGCTTATTCTTCCCGAATCGTGGCAGCGATCGTTTTTCCAATTCTGTAATATCTCAACCGTCTCAATGTATCTTGAGTTTGGAAGCGCTCGCGCTCACGCCGTCCTAACGAATGGCGCCGTGACATCCATTGTCGTGGATAATGGTGGGTTTGGTTTTACCATTCCGCCCAAGGTGCATTTTTTAGGCGGCGGCAACGGCGGCAATACGGCCGTTATCGGAACGGGAGATCCTTTCGGCCCAGCACCTAACACCCCGGCAAAAGCTCACGCCGTTTTGACAACTGGAGTTGTCACATCAATTGTGATCGATAATCCCGGCAGCGGCTACAAAGCGGTGCCGTATGCCCGCTTGGTAAACAACAATCTGGATTTTATAGGATGCGCCGATCCTTCTGTTGGCGGCGGCTCTGGGCTTTTGCTTTATCCAGGCAATAGCGTGACCGAAAATGACCTCACTGTTCCGACCGATCAAATCGCAGTGTTTTGCGGAACTTCAACTTCGCCATTTTTCTGCCGCTATATGTGAGACGCAGAGATGAAAGCCTTAAAATTTGCAGCAACATTTGGCGCGCTTTTAGTTATTGCTTCGTTTTCTCCTGCGGTCGCCCAAATTGGCGGCGGGGTCGTAATGGTGCCGCCTATCGTTCCAGGTGATTGCGCAGAATGGCAGGGGGTAAATGTCCTCCAAGATTCCGGCGGTACTTGCGGCGGCGGCGGGGGCGGGGGCAGCCCTGGTGGGCCAAATACTACAGTTCAGTACAACCATGCCGGTGCGTTTGGTGGCATAACCGGACTTACTTCTGATGGAACCGCTGCAACGGCGGCCAGCGGCGATCTCAAACTCTCCGGCTCGACCAGCGGAACGGTCATTCTCAACGCCCCGGCCACAGGTGCCGGCACACTCACCCTGCCGCAGGGCACCGATACGGTTGTTGGCCGCAATTCAACCGATACCCTGGCGAATAAGACGCTGACGGCTCCGGTTATGACGGCACCCGTTCTGGGCACGATTGCATCAGGCGTCGGAACCAATCTGACCGGCATTCCCAATTCCGCCCTTGTCAACTCCTCGACCACTATCGGCGGCCAATCCACGGCTCTGGGAGCCTCGACAACCAATCAGGGCAACGGCCCCAAGATCCAGCTTTCGACTGGCACGACGACCACCAACGATTGCGTGCAGTACGATGTCAACGGGAACACGACGGATGCAGGCTCGCCTTGTGGCTCAGGCGGCGGTTCTGTCAGCATTACGGGCGGCAACGGCATTTTGGTCAGTCCCAGCCCGATCACGGGCACGGGCGTTGTTTCGAACACCATCACCACGAACGCGCAAATAGGAACAACCTATGCCACGCAGACGACGGATGGCGGCAAGATCGTTTCGCTGAACAACGCTTCTACGGTTGCGGTTTCCCTCAGTTCAGCAACCACGACCGGCTTTGGTCTCGGCTTTGGTCTCGACTACTACAACATCGGTGCGGGCACGGTTACGGTCACGCCGACTGGAACGATTAACGGCAATGCGACACTTACGGTTCTGACCAATCAGGATTGCTCGGTCTATTCAGACGGATCGAACTATCATGCGTCGTGCAGTTATGTTGGAGGCGGTGGCGGAACGCCCGGCGGCTCAACGACACAACTTCAATACAACAACGCCGGTTCATTCGGCGGTATCATCGGCATTACCACAAACGGAACGGCGCTGACCGCAGCGTCGGGCGACTTGCAGCTGTCTGGTTCCGGCTCGGGCACGTCGATAATCAACGCGCCTGCAACAGGCGGCGGAACGCTTACGCTGCCTTCCGGCACCGATACGCTTGCGGGACTCGCCGCGACACAGACACTGACCAATAAGACCCTGACCAGCCCGACGCTCACCGGGCCTGCGCTTGGAACGCCTGTGTCTGGTGTTGCCACCAATCTCACCGGGCTTCCGCTGACCACCGGCGTCACAGGTTCCCTGCCGAATGCGAACGGTGGCGCTGGATCGTCCACTGGCATCTTGCAGGCGGTCAGCGGGACGGTCGGCACGGTCACGCTCGGGTCAGGCCTGAATTACACCAGCACAACGCTTTCGCAGACAGTCACAGCCAACAGCGTTGCGACCCAGGCATATACCTTGGCCTCGACGGACTGCGGAAAAACTGTTCTCATGGAATACGCGCTGGGCTCGACCGCGCTTTCCTTCTCCAATCTCGGCACGCTCGGTGTCGGCTGCAAGATCACACTCGTTGCTGCGACACAGGACATGATCGTCACGCCTGTCGCTTCCACGACAATCGCTTGGCAAGGCGTGCTGATCAGCAATCCAACGACCTTTACGATCAAAGCCGGGACGAGCGCGTCGTTCTCCGCACCTGATAGCACGGGCTTCCAGTCAATCGGCGGGACGCTGCTGGTCCAAGGCTCGACGACTGTCGTCGGTGGTACATCAGGCTCTGCTCTGTCTGAAGTCAGCGGCGTGCTGACCGATGTCACGAAAGTCAATAGCTCTGTCCTCTCGCGCACCAGCGGGGGAACGCTGCAAGAAAGCACGACATTACCCAGCGGCGTGACAATTCCTGCCGCGATCCTTTCGTCCAGCCCCTCGCTTGCAAGTCCGGCGTTTACCGGAACGGCGTCTGGCGCAGGAACAATTCCCACCACGATGCTTGCGAGTCTCGGGACTGGTGTGGCAAGCGCATTGAACGCAAATACCAGCGGCTCTGGAGGCATATGCCTTTCGTCTGGATCGGCGTGTTCCAGTTCCGGTGGCGGCATGTTCGGTTATTCCGACAACGGCGTGACCGTTACTGCCGGAACCTATTATGTACCAATTTACGGCGGCGGCGCTCCGTCCAGCACTGAGGCATCCGTTAGTGTCCCCTCGCCTTCAGCGACTACGGGCGTAAATCTTTCCGTGTCGATCAGTGCCACTCTTGGCGGCGCGTCTACCGGCTTCACTGTTACCTTACGCAAGAACGGCGCGGATACAGCCCTTACTTGCACATTCAATCCGTCGTCTGTTACCGCTTGCACCGACTTCAATGCCGGCCACGCCGTAAGCATCATCCAGACTGACGTAATTGACTTCAAGATCGTTACTGCTGGCACGATCGTTGGAACGCCTACTGTTACTATTACCGCCAATAACGGCACGTCAAACGTCGGCGTCACGCAAGTTATCGTGACGGTTCCCTCGCGCGAAACCGCGACAGGCTGCAATATCACTGTTTCCGGCACCTGCGCGATTACCGACAATACTCAGACCGCTAACACGATTTTTGCCGGACCTTCATCTGGTTCCGCTGCGACTCCGACGTTCCGCGCATTAGTGGCCGCCGATCTGCCGCAGGTCCCGCAGATAAATGCGTATGTGGCGGGTAGCTGGTATTCAATTCCACCTTATGGCACAGGTGGTGCAGGGACGGCTCAGACCCTTGCGGCCAGCACCGCATACGGTGAACTGATCTATATTGATAAAGGGTTCACGATTTCTAATCTTGGTGCTTCAATCGGCACCGTTGGAACGACCGGAAATCAGTACACAGTCTACGCAACGAACACTTCAACCTATCAGCCAAGCGGCGCACCGCTTTGCAGTACGGCTCAAGTGGTCAATACCAGCACCGGAGCGAATACCGGGGCGTGTGCCGCTGCGCTAACGCGTGGATGGTATTGGTTTGTTGAGAGTGCTGGCGACACGACCGTGAAGACCCTCCCGCCAAACACAGCGCTTTGTGCATTAGGTGCGTCATCGGCAGCAGGTGTGTCTGTAGGGGGTACTGCGGGGTGTATCTATAGCTTCTCTCAAACTTACAATTCAGCCGGAAATTCTTGGCCTACGTCCCCAACAATGACTTCTGCACAAGCCTCCGGCCTGTTCAAGGGCTTCCTTCCCATCGTCCAAATCAACACGATCCCATAGGAGCGAGCTATGCGATTGTTTTTCTATAGTCTGATGTTTCTCGTCTTGCCATTTACGGCCCAGGCACAAATACAAGTTCAGGCTTCGCGCCTCGTAATTTGGTGCCAAAATGCGGATGGTTCACTGCAATGGAGCGAGTACGGCGGGATTTGTCATAATCCTCCACCTGCCGGGACACAGACCCGTACCATCGACCCGCCAGTTATTTCGCCGTACATCAAGGTTGCCAAACCATGATGCGGAAAATACTCGCGTTCATTGCTTTATTCGCGTTGTGCCACAGCGCCGCGTTTGGGCAAGCCGGCACAACTAATTGGGCCGGTATGGAAGTGAATTGGGATGGCACAAATCCCGTAACACAGATCCAGGGTTGCCAGCGCGTACCTCAAATCCAAATTGGTTCGAGCAACTCAAAAAACAATATCGGCGCTGCATGGGAGGGCGTCGGCGGGTTCAACGGAACTTCTGGAATTGGCCAGGCTGGCGTCATCTATCAGATCACCACGTCGGGCGCGATCACATATGAACCGTTCTATGCATTCGGAACCGGCGGCGTTCAACCGATAGTCGAGACAGTCAACGCGAACGAAATTAACTGCGTTCTTTTTACATGCACCGCCAACTGCGTGGCGAACGCAACGAACGCCTCGATTTCCCTCACGATGAACGAGTGCCAGAATACGGTGTCTTCAGCTAACTGCCTTGCTGGCACGGGAGCCTTGTGGACCTACACCAACTCCTTCACGGGGAAACATACAGACCTTGAAAGCGCGGAATGGATTTCCGAAACGACTACGGAAACACTTCCAACAACTCTTTGGAATACGCCTAACTTCGGCTATGTGCCGTTCGAGAATAATACCTACACAGAAAACGGTGTCACCACGACCCCAAGTTTCGTCGCCACAACGAACGGCCTGCAAATGGGTACTTCGACCGGCTGGGCTTTCCCGTCTTCTGGCTACGGGGCGGGCAACAACTCTTTTGTGGTTTGTGGTTCTCCCGGACCAGTACCTCCTTGCCCAGGGCCATCGCAACTGAACAACTACCAGGGCCGCGACATGGGTGGGTTCTAGATGCGATATCTCCAACGTCGGTCAGTTCTCAATATGGGCGCTTCGATGTTAGCCTTGGGTGCATTCACGCGAGATGCTGATGCGTTTCTATTGCATCGTGGTGGAGTTGCTGCTCCGTCTAGTGGGGCCCTTAGCTTGCCGCAATCGTTAAATAATCTCGATGCCTCCAACAGCTATGTCGCGCCGAAGGTTAGCTATGGTGTGGCTTTCGCGGAAGGCGATATTCCTTTAGGCGGTTCTGCCACCGTCACGGATTCGAACGGCAACCCTGTCACTGTCCAGCAAGATCAAGTCGTCACCAATCCGGCTACCGGCCTTATTCGCTTTGCGCGTCTAAGTCATCCCTGTTCGGAAACCTTCGGGCCATCGTCTAGCAAGGGCTATACAATCGGCGCTTCGGCAACCGCGCCGAACACGGCGATCAATTCGGCATGGCTCGCGTCGGGATCAGCAGAGGCAACCCTAGCGGCCAACACGAACTTCAACCTGCAATTCTCTGGCTTCGACGCCGGGGTGAATACCTACCAGCTTTCCGTCAATACGATCCTCAGCAGCTTCAGCCAAGGTCCGAATTACGGGACAAGCTATCCGCAAGGCGGCTGGGTTCGCACCGCCCAAGGCCCGAACTGCATCGACTGGCAGTTCTGGGGCTACATCGTCAATTCATCGAGCGGGAAAACACAGGGCTACGTTCGCGCCGATATTTTCCTCAAGGCATGGAGTCCGACAGGTCCGTTCGAAGCCTATGTCATGGTTCACCAGCCGAATATGTGGAACACGGTGCCGCCGAACTCTGGCGCCGAGATGTACAACCAGAATCCGGGCCGGTTCGCCACGCTCTGCACGCTCTACAATGGTGCGACGCCGGTAGCCTACTTCGGCGGCTCGAATGAGTATCGCGCGCAGACTGTTGCAAACTCGAGCTTCAATACTGCCAATAATACGCTGACCATGACTGCAGCTTTGTGGCGAAAGAATTTTGGCGGCGCGGTTGTCTTTTCCTCTACTGGCGCAGTTCCAACAGGGTTATCGGCTACAACCCTCTATTGGCCTACTGAGGTTGGCGGGGTGGATGCCAACAATCCCGTTCTTGCGACAAACCGAACAGCGGCTTCCCAGGCCGTAGGAAGTAGTAGTGCTTGGGTAGCGAATACGGCTTACGGCGTAGGTGTAAAGCGGCTCAATAATAACGTGCTCTATTACTGCACGACAGCTGGAACATCGGCATCTAGTGGCGGCCCGACTGGTGTTGGGGCAGGCATCGTTGACGGCACCTGTCAGTGGACGAATTTCACCGTTCCCTTCAGTGATCAGGGCAGCGGCACGATAACTATGTACTCCGTCAATTCCTGCTATCCAGCGACGGGCTGGGTTGGTGGGGATATTAACGGCGATCCGGTCTGGATTGGCTCTGGTTCGCGTCCTCGGATATCCGCTGGAGAAGACCTGACGTATCTCACGACCAAGACAAAATCTACGCCGCCGTATGGGCTAGATGCTGCAACCGTCACAGCGACGGCCACGCCTTGGGTCTATAATCCGATGTATCCGGCAACGGGATATTTTGCGATTTCCACATCAGGAGATAATGCTGGTGATCAGCGCATCGGTCCGATCAATGAGGATGCGGTCAATACTTTCTACAATCCCGCTGACCCATACTATTACAACAGCTCGCTCCAGGCAGGCCTCGCGTGGGTCAACTACCCGACGCAGTTCTACGACGAGCGATCCGGGTATCCGACGACATTTAACAACGGCCCTGCAAAATCCGGCACATCATACACAAGCATGGCATCGCCGCAGCCGAATTGGGATTGCTTTAATGCTTCTGCCGGTGGTTTCGGCGTCGGCAACTGGGTCCCGTGGAGTACCGCCTTCAATGACCAGAATGGCTTCGTAAATGGAAATCCGTCTGGTTCCAGCGGTAACTATTCGTCAGTTCCTGGCTCGCACATGCCTGCGATTTGGTATGGCCCGTATCTAAAAACAGGTGCCATGCCCCTCCATGATATTGGAGTATCCCAAGGCAACTATGCCGCTGCTTTTTATGTCAGCCCGAATACCGAGCATGGGAACCAGGCAATCTCAGGCACGACGTATTATCGGATCATTAGCCCAGGTCAGTACACATCAACCCAAGAGCGCTCCTTTGGCTGGTGCCTGCGCATTCTTACTAATGCGCGTTGGCTTATCAGAGACGCAAATCCGTGCTCGCCCTATCTGAACGATATCTGCGCCGACAATGCATTCGCACAGAATTATTATTACGCAAATACTCAGCCATCCCAAGCGGCCACATTTGGAATGCTGTCCATTGCAGATCACACGACGCCCCCGTCAGGGCATGGGACGATCTCGCCGTTCCAAATCGCATTCTGTCACATCAGTATCGGGATGGAGGCGTGGCGAAATACTGACAGCGGCATTTGGAAAACGTGGCTTAGCAATTACCTGATCAACTTCTGGGCACTCTATTCTGGTACTGGCGTTTACGCCATGGGGACGTACACAACGTCCATCTGCTCAACCCAACAGAATTTCAGCACCTGCTATCAAACTCAAAGCGCCGTGAACACTGCGACTTACAACGACAACGAGAACGGGGGAACATTCCCGGCCCCTAATCCTACGCAGCCCTACATCTATTCCTTTAACAACGCCGGGAACTACAACCCGACAAATTACCCGGCTGACTGCAACGATTATCCGAATGTCATGCGTATGGCACTGACGGTTGCGTGCACGGCGCTTCCCACCAACGCAACGCTGGCTGCGCAGTTGACTGCCATGAACTCCACCTTCGAATCGCTGAGTGGTCAGTCAACGCAAGGTGGTTGCACATGGTCTGGGGCCGGAAATAACCACAAGACCTTCTGCTGTTATAAGGCTGCGGCATGAACAACCCGCTCGGCTATATTGATGGCACCATGGCTACCAGACAGATCAAGAAACTGCATGCGGCATTCTACAGCTTCAAAGATCCTAAATCTTATGGATCTGGCATTCATGTCGGTCTGTACGCCCAAGATGTGGAAAAAATGGACCCCAGATGCGCCGTCTACGATAAGCACCACGAAATGCAGAACTATGATCCGGCCTGCGTGATAGCATTGATGTTCCAGGTGCGCACTCTTTGGTATGCTATTGTCGCGCTACTATTGGTTTCGGCACCGGCATTGGCATCGAACAATTACGCCAATATTACGACCGTGCCATCGATAGTGGCATTGCAGAATCTTGGTTCCGCCAGTCAGCAGTACGGCACTGTCAATGTCCAATCTTATATTGCTGGCGGGAACGCTGGCGGCGGCATTTTTGTCTGGAACAACACTAGCACCACGACGGTGGATGCATGTGTCGTGTTTGCAGCAAGTGGTGTCACAACTGGCCGTTGGTTCCGTCAGCTTTCCGGGGCCAGCATTGACCTTTCTCAATGCGGTGCTGTTGCTGACGATACTACGGATAACGCTGGAGCAATTACGGCGGCATATGCGTCGGCGCTGGCCAACAAGAAAGACCTAACATGCTCTGGCATCTTTAAGGTCTCAACCGGGATCAGCCTTACGCCGTCAAACGCAGCGGGGATAAGCCTTCACGGCTCCGGCTCGTCCGTTGCCGCTGACAGTGCCAGTGCTCAGAACGGAAACTGCACGTTCGATGGGACTGGAATTACAACCGGCACGGGATTTGTGTTCGACTTCCTGACACCATTCCCTGGCTTCGGGACCACTTCTGTTGCGGCACCTAGGTTCTATGACATCAATGTTTTTCCATCGCTAGTCGCCAACATAGGCGGCTGCATTCGTTTCAACCAGATCGCCGGTGGTTTTACGGACGATGCGTCGAGCCAGGAATCCTTGATAAAGCCTGTTGTTCAGCGCGTTTTCTGCACCAACAATAACACCTCAAACACAGTGCAAATTGGCATTCAGGTAAACAAGGCGTTCGACGGTGATATTTCTCTGAATGAAATAGACCGCGGCAAGTATGGAGTCGATATCGAGGGCAGCGACGTTATGAGCATCGGCGGAGCCGGTGCCAACAGGTTTCTTGGCACGCTGAACTCCCCCGTCGTTGTCAATGCCCAAGGCAGTTTCGGCAACATGGACTCGGTGGTCGGTAATGAAATTCTCTATCCGCTGGATGACGGACAAACAGTCCCGGCCTATATTTACTCAAGCGCCAGAAGCATCGTGATTGAGAGGAACCATATCGAAGGCCACGTCACGAACACGACCAGCGCGATTACGCTGGCGAGCGGGTTCTCGGCGTCGGTGCAGAATAATGACATAGATGTGCAACTTGCAGGAGCAAGTCCCGCAACGAACTGGCTGCTGGTTGGGTCGAATTTCATCAACATCCGTGTTTTCAACAATGGCAATGCCGGCATTTCTCAAAGCCCCGCGCTATTCAATTCTGGCGCGGGAAGTCTGTATTGGTACAACAGCATTGTTCGCCAGGAAATCCAGCACGGAAACAATGTTGCGAGTGGTGATTCAGGCTTTCCCATGAACTCTCTGGGTGAGGCTGACAACGATGTGGTCCAGCAAGGAACAAGCCTGCTGATCTTCGGCTGCAACACGGATGGACTTTCAGCGAATACGCTTGGCCTTGAGGTCTATTGTCAGAACCAGGCCATGACATTTCCTGCGACAGGATCAGGGAACCCGTTACTGTTCGACAATTTCTATGCGCAGCCGGTGTTTGCCACTGGCCTAAATCTCAGTGTCAAAGCAAGCTCCATATCGGGCGGCCAAATCTGTGGTCAATTCGCGGACGCCGCTAGTCTTGTCAGTACCCCTACCTGCCAGACACTGACGGCATCTCCCCTCTGGTACACGTTGAAATCAAACGTCACAATTGCTACCCGTGCCGGCGCAAGTATCTATGCGTCAGCATCTGATGTGAAACTATTGCAGGGAAAGATCAGCAATTGACAAAGAAAAAATACAGCCAAGTTAAGCTAGATCGGAAGGCGTATTAAATGACCGCCCCAACCCTCCTTGTCCAAATTCAGGGGCAGACAGTAAGTTCTGCCGACACCCTGAACACATACGAGCAGACTTGCGATAATCTGACTCAACTCGCAGGATTTGTTGGGGCTCCCGGCGTGCAGGTATTTGCGCGCGGCATCGCTACGCCGGGGGATGGCGGGCAGGGGCCTTTCTATTGGGCGACGGGCATTTATGCCAATGACGGGCTTAATACCATCGTCCCAACCGGGGTGACATCAGGCGCATGGCTTCGCCTCCCACTAAATTCTGTTGTTCCTATTTCCCCCCTTGTCGCATTGACAGGAACAACGATTTTAAAATCACAAAATTATATACCCATCAATAATACTACGGGCGCCCCTTTCAGTATAAACCTACCACTCGCGCCCGTGAGCGGAGAAAACCACACCGTAAAAGACTGGCTTGGTAACGCTGCGACATATGCAATCACCGTCAATGGCAATGGGTACAATATCGATGAGTCTTCGTCTTACAGCATGAATTTCAATTATCAGGCCGAAAACTTCATGTTTGCGTTCGGAAAATGGGGTGTGTGGTGATTGACCTAACATCTGACTTTGAAGTTCTTGTCGCCACGATTGATGGCGAAGGTGAAGGCGAACCCCTGATCGGCAAGCAGGCGATCGCGGCGTCGATCATGAATCGCGTCGCGCTCGCGAAGGCACATCCTCATTTCGGTGATGGGACTATCCGCGGCGCCTGTCTTACACATGAGCAATATGATTGCTGGATGCCGGGGCCGGACCATGATCGCATCATGGCGCTCGATCTTGCCAATCCATCGCCTGCACTTCAGGATTGCATCACAGTTGCAAATGGGATGATTGCCGGAACGCTGAAAGATCCGACACGGGGTGCGACATACTATTTCAACCCTGAAGAAATCGAGCCGCCGACATGGGTTGCAGGCGGTATATTTTGCGGGCAGTTTGGGAGTCATAGATTTTACAAAGGAGTTAAGTGATGAACAGCACGGATCCCAATATCAACGGCATTCTAGCGTCCATCCGCATCCTGCTCATCACCGTTGGCGGCGTCATGGCTACCAAGGGGCTTGAAAATACTGGTGCCTATTTTTGGGTTATGACCGCGGCGGGCTCCATCATGGTCGTCGGCCCAGCCGTCTGGGGTGTTTACAGTTCGTTCGTGAACTTCCGCCGCGCTCGTGCGGTCGGGGTCCAAGCGGGAATAAATATGGCTGTACAAGGCAAGGCGCTTGCTTCCGATGGCTCTGTCATTTCTCATGTTGGCCCGGACACTACGCCCGCTTTAGACGTTACCCTGGCAACATCAGATGAGATCATTAACAAGTTCGGCCCCGTTGCAAGTACAATCGCCAAAGTGTGATGACTAAAGCAGCCGAAGAAGCTGGATTACACAGAGAACAAGAGCAAATAGACCGCTCTACAACAAGAGTATTGGGAGCGGATAGCTTGGATCAGGATGCAAGAGATTTGGCCCAAAAGGCCTTCAGCAGGATTGATACCCATGAGGTTCTTTGCACCGAACGGTGGAACCAGTTGCGGGTTGCTATGGGCATGGTGCAAAAGAGCGTGGACACAATGTCCAGAAATACGCTAGGTCGCATCCCGGCCGGGATTATAGCTGGCCTGACTGGTCTGGTCGGATGGCTGGCCGCCAGGGCATTTCCGCTGCACTGAACGAATACGGCATTTGCGCGTTTGCACCTAAGCCATAAAAGGGCTCGGTTATGAATCGAAGTAAAATCCTAGTCGAGCTTTTGGAGATCAAGAAACTTTTGTGTCGCCTTACGTCTGGCAGGGACACGAAAGCAACCATCCTCGTCGGACAAGGAAAGATAGAAATCATGAGCTTCAATATCACCAGCGGCCAGTCAAAGACCGCAACTGTCGTTTTCACCGATGCCAACGGCAAGGTTCAGCCGCTGCCCGCCGGTAACATCCCGGTCTGGACTGTCATTCCGGCCGCTGCGCTTAGCTTGACGCCAGCTGCCGATGGCATGAGCTGCGCCATTCTTGGCGGAACGGCGCTCGGTCCGCTTACCCTGACTGCAACGGTCGAGGGCGATCCGACGCCTGGCGTTGATCCGCTCACCCCGTCGATCGTCGGCACCGTTGTTGCCCCGGAAGATACCCAGGGCACGATCACGGTTGCTTAAGGCCGCAAAGGCCCTCGGTTAGAAAGCTGGGGGCCTAGCCACACATACGGGAGGATTACATGCTCATTCATCTTCTGCTGATGCTGTTGATTTACGGTCTGATTTTTGCGCTGATCTATTGGGTGGTGACGCTTATCCCGCTGCCGCCGCCGTTCAATTTGGTCATTCGGGTCGTGCTGGCGATTGTCGCCGTAATCCTGATTATCAGCCTGATCTTGCCACTTGCAGGCGAAGGCGGCGCGGGGTGCGGTTCAAGGCTTCTCTGCTAACTGGTTTTCGCTTGGCAAGCACTCGAAATAGGGCCATATTGCGGCTCCCTCACGCCCTTCGCGGCCAATTGGAGATCGCACATATGTCTGACCCCGCTACGCCCGTTGCTGCCCCCGCTCCGTCGCCTCTGGAGGTTGCCTTTGACAATCTCGGAAAAGAGCTTGGTTTTGACGTTCTTGCCGATCTAAAAACTCAGTTGACAAACGCCAAGACAAATATAGGCGCTAGCCCGACTGCATTAACTGTCGCTGCTCAGGGCCAGCTCTTGGTAGCGGCTCTCACTTTGTCCCTGCCCTCTCTGGAAACTCAGGCAATTTCCCAGGGGAACACTACTCTTGGCGCGCTCATTGACCTGATCCCGAGCGCACCCCTGCCGGCGACACCGGCTCCGTAAAATACCGTGCTGACCATAACGGCCATATTGGACCAATATGCTTGGCTATACCAAGACACTTTGCCTGAGCCACCGGGAACGTGGGATCACGTTATCCCGGTGGACGGGGCTTATGCCGCCATCAAGCGTGTGGACGGCACGGACTATGTGATGCTGCGCGGGTCCGTGACTTTTCTCGACTGGCTGGAAGATTTCGAGGATTGCGCGCTTCCCTATCCGGATCCGGTATTAGGCGATGTCCACCCCGGAGCGCGACAGGGCGTCCTTGAGGTCAAGGATCAGATTGACGCGCTCGTGGGTGAGCATGTTGTGTTCGTCGGACACAGCCTTGGCGCGATGCACGCCGCACTGCTGGCCGGATATAGGGCCGCTGTCGGAAAGCCGGTGGATGCCCTTATCATGTTCGGGGAGCCACGGAGCGGTGGCGCCAGGCTGTCGGCCATCCTCGCCAACACCATGGTCCAGTCCTACCGGAACGCCGATATGAACGGACACGATATTGTGACCGATGTAGCACGAAATATTCCGCCACTACTGCCCTATCAGCATGTCAAAGACCCTTTGACAGATTGCCACCACTCACCGCGCGCCGATGATATTTGGCTTGCTTTTAGATATCATCACGGGGGCCACTATTGCCGCGCCTTTGGCTGCGGTGGAGTCGCCGCGCTTTCGCTGCCAACCTAAAGTTCGTCTGCGTTATCCGGGGAGATAAGCAATGCGATGGTCGAATGAGCGCAAAGAAGAATTGCGCGCGCTCTGGTTAGATGGCGGCACGATTTCCAGCATCGCCAGCGAGATGAAAACAACGCGCGGCTCTATATCCGGTCAATCGATGCGCATGCATCTTCACTACGCCACTGGCGAGCAAAAGCCAATTCAGCCGGGCAGCGATGCAGATTTATATGCGACAACGCGGTTTCTTTCCCATGTTCAGCAGGCACCGCAGTTCGGCGTTCTGAAGCCCGGCGGCTATCAGCGAAAACTTGGCAACCGCGTGATGAAAGGCAAGTGGAAAGGCATGCCGATCTTCAGCTTGACACTGGAAGAACGCGCGACGTGCCCGCGGTCCTGCAAAATGTGGCTTTCATGCTATGGCAATAACATGGGCCGCTCAGTGCGCTATGCTCATGGCGAGGCGCTGATGGACGCCATCTATGCTGATCTCGTGCGACTTGAGCATCTTCATCCTCGCGGCTTTGTTGTGCGGCTTCATATTCTCGGAGACTTCTTTAGCGTCGAGTATGTGCAGTTCTGGCGCGACATGCTGGATGAATTTATGGAGCTTCGCGTTTTTGGTTATACCGCCCGCAGCAGTGGTAACCGCGATCTAATCGGATGGGCGATCGAGCAATTGCGCGACGAACGATGGGAGCGCTTTGCCGTCCGCACATCCGGCGCCGTCATGGGGCCGCGTACCAAGGTCATCGCTCGCGAATATCCTGGCGATGGCGCGATCACATGCCCAGCACAGACCAACAAGACTTCGTGCTGCGCGACGTGCGCGCTATGCTGGGAGCCCGCCGCTCGCAATAAGGTGATTGCGTTCCTGCGCCATTAAGTGGCAGGGGCGCGGCACAGCCCCTATCCGGGGAGGGTAGGAACGTGCGCGCACCCCTGCCGTCTGCCGGCGAGATCGCAGATCGCATCGGCAAATCATAATCTACAGGATTTATCTGTATTTGCAATTTAACCATTGACAGCCAAAATGGTGGCGCTAAGGTGGCGCTCGTTGTTTTTTCCGGGGAATTAAATGTCATCTCGCGCACTGCGCGCAAAGTCCACGACTGAGCAGCCGTTTCATATTACGGCGGCACAGTACCTTGCATTAGCGCTGCCGCTTCATGCGACATGGACAACATTCCCAGCTGGCGGCGGCGGAAAGATTCGTGGCTCATTCCTCAAACGCATGGGCTTGTTACCGGGGTGGCCCGACATACAAATTCTGGTACGCAACACGTCCTATGATACTGCGCGCTCGCTCAGCCGGTTCATTGGCCTGGAATGCAAGCGCGCCAAAGGCGGCGTCGTCAGTACCAACCAGATTCATGCTCACAGACTAATTCGCAACGCTGGCGGTGAAGTTTATGTTGTGAGAACCATCGAAGAAATTTACAATGTTCTCACTCAGCAAGAACATCTGAAATTGAGGGCCGAGCCTTCAATGGCGCTATCGAATCCTGTGGCGCAAAAAACAGGACTCAAAAAACAAGGATCGCAAAATGAGTAAGCAGAAATTGGTATGCACGGCGGAACTCGATCTGCCGGAAGATGCGCTGGAAGCCGTCAAGCTGCAGGCAGCGCTGTTGGAAGTCTGGGCGCAGTTCAAGGATGCTGTGCCGGATGGAACGGTGCTGACCGAGCATGTGGTCAAGAGCAAGCCGAAGACCCTGGCGCCGGCTGCATCATCCACTCTGAAGAAGTAGTCAGATGGCGCTCAAAATCATAAGCGCCGATGAACGTATGGCTAATGCCCACAAGCGCGGCAGCGTGTTTGTGGGCGGAGGCTACAAGGTGGGTAAGACCTCGCTGCTTTATACGCTGCCGCCGGAATCCACTCTCGCCTTAGATTTTGAAGGCGGTTTTAAGTCCGTCGAAACCTGGGGCGGCGATGTCATCGAAATTCGTGATTTCGTGGATGCCGTGGACATTGCCTGCCTGATCGGCGGCATCGATCCATCCAGCGGCCCGAACGATATGTTCTCGATCGACCATTTTGCCCGCTGCCTGAAAGCCTATCCCCAGATAGCCGAGAAGATGGAAGGCTACTGCTACGTGTTTTTCGACTCGGTATCGCGCCTATCATTTGCGGCGTCGAAATTCGCCAAGCAGCAGCCGGAATCGTTCACCGACAAAGGCAAGTTCGACAAGTGGGGCATGTACGGGCTAATCGCCTCAAACATGATAACCCTGCTTAATCATTTGCAGCACAGTAACAAGAATTGTATTTTCATCGGGCTGTTGGAAGATGCGGAGGATGAATTTGGGCGGCATTACTGGCGGATCCAAATGGAGGGCGCCAAGACCGCTCGCGAGCTACCCGGCATTGTCGATCAGGTCGTGACTATGGCCATCTTCGACTATGACGAAGCGACTGGCGTATTCACGCTCAATCCCAATGGCAAAGAGCGGGCGTTCGTTTGCCATCGCGCCAACCCGTGGAGTTTTCCCGCCGGCACCCGTAGCGTCGGCAATGTCGAGTTGATGGAAGAACCTCACCTTGGTCGGCTTATTGAAAAACTCAATATGCCGCCGAAACAATCACAAGTGAAAGGACAATAAAATGCCGATGAACCTGAACGATGCTGCCCCGCAGATGACTTTTGAAGTGATACCTGATGGCACGTTCGCAAAAATCTTACTTCAAGTGAAGCCTGGCGGCTATTCGTTCAAAGGCTGCGAGCAGATGGACGCCGGCCTTTTCCGCACACCGAAGGAAGAAGGCGGTGCCGTGACGATGGAATGCGAATTTACTGTGCTGGAAGGCCCGTATGTCCATCGCAAGTTCATTGGCTATTGGACGGTCTCGGGTGGTCAGCTTGACGACAAGGGACATTCCAAGGGCTGGGGCATTGCGAAGTCTTTCATCCGCGCGGCCATCGAAAGCAACCAGGGCATCCGACCGGACGACATGGGGCCGCAGGCTGTGGCGACGCGCCAGATCAATGGCCTGAAGGAAATCGACAACCTCTGGTTCTATGCCAAAATCGATGTCGAGCCCGGCAACGAATACACCGATCAGATGACCGGCGCGACCAAGCAGGGCTTCGACAAAAACAAAATCGGTCGTATTGTGACGCCTGACATGCCGGAATACGCTGATCTCGTCGCCGGCGAGCCGGTCGCAGCCAAGCCGAGCGGCGCCAAAAAGATCGGTGCCAAAAAGGATGGTGCGGCTGCCGCCGCGCCCGCCGGTCGGTCGTGGGGTGCGCCTGCCGCCGAATTACCCCTGGGTGATAAAGCCGTCGCCGCAGCCGCGCCAGCAGCCGAACCCGCGAATAAGCCCGCATGGCTTCGGAAGTAGAAAACGTCAGCCGGGCGAAGATCGTCCTGGCGACGGCGGAAGCTCTTGGTGAATACCTGCAAGGCGCACGGCTTTTGGATAAGAAAATATGGCAACTCCGAATGCCGGAACTGGAAGGAATAGCGAACGCAACGGTGAGCGCCTTCATCGTGGCGGAGGCCAAGGAGCGGGCGATGCGGGACGCAGAGCCGGTCGCGGCGCCGTCCGCTTTCTCGGACTAGAGCCGTGTGTATGCTGCGGGTTTGAGGGGCATGGGTTTGGGTTCCAGCTTGGCCTGAATCCGATGATGGCCAAATATGAGTTTTGCTCTATGGGCTGCCAGAATACCGGGGCTTGGATTGCCAAGGCTCAATTGCCGCCAGGTAAAATAGAAGGGACAAAAATGCTTTCGGATATTGAAGAGCGCGCAATGGTCGATGCCCGCGAGCAATTATTCGGGGCGCTAGTCCGTCAGAAGTTAGATCAGCATTTTAGCGCCTGCACTGAAGCGCAGATTGACGACATCATTAAGTCTGTGGTGGTTGGATTTCAGGTTTCGATACAGAAGGCTTATGGGCGCGGAGAGTTTCCGTTCTTTGGTAGCGGCAAGCCATGAGCGATACCTACGTCACCATCGATTGCATCTTCATCCGCTGCACTGAAAAGGCAGTTCTGATAGATGTTGACGGCGACGAGCATTGGGTGCCGCGATCTTGCATCCATGGCGCAGACGAGCGGCTTTTAGATCAGACAAACTATGGTGACGAGATAAATTTACGGGTTTGGGAATGGTTGGCTGATAGGGATGGTTTACGATAATGGGCGTGTGGAATGTTAGCTTCGATCCAAAGACCAACACCAAAATTTGCAGCACATGTCGCAAAAGACTAAAGCTTGAAAGTTTTCCGAGAAGGTCTTTGAATAAATCAGACGGTAGGGCCTCTGTTTGCACAGATTGTCACGCTGTATATATGCGTGACTATGCGCGAGAAAATAGAACCAAGGAAGATAAGTCCGCCGCCTCAAAGCGATACAGAGAAAGATTCCCAGAGCGAGAGAGCGCTAGGGCCGCAGTAAAAAGGGCGCTGAAGCAAAAAAAACTAGTGCGCCCTAGCCGCTGTTCGGAATGCAATAAGCGCACTTTTGTAGAGGCGCATCATCCTAATTATAAAAAACCTTTGGATGTTATGTGGCTTTGTAAAAAGTGCCATGGAAGTATCCATAGGGGCGCAGAATGATAGACTTGAATCACAAGTCAGGCGCATCTCTTGGACCGCAAAATCTTTGCGACCGCATCAATGCGGTCATCGATGCCGCGCTAATTGAGCGGCGCAAGAAAGAGCCGGTGCGCACTTATTTAGGCGCGTCACAGATCGGTGATCCATGTCTCCGCAAGCTCTACTACAGCTATTCTCATACGCCAGTGGACATCGGACGCGAACTGACGGCGCGCGCCATCAGGATATTTGATACGGGCCACGCTGGCGAGGATGCCGCTGCTCTGCAGATGGGCGCCGTTGACGTTCCGGAAACCGATGTCTTTCGCACAACTGCTGTCAGGTGGATGAAGGATGCCGGGTTTGATCTTTTAACGCGCGATCCAAAAACAAAAGAGCAATTTGGCTTCACTGTTTTGAATGGCCGCCTCAAGGGCCACACAGACGGCAAGATTGTGAGTGGGCCGTTAACCGATGAGATTCCTTATCCTGTTGGTTGGGAACACAAGGCTTTGAATACCAAAAACTGGAGCAAGATAAAGCGACACGGCCTTAAAGAGGCATCGCCGCTCTATTACGGCCAGTGTCATATTTATATGGGTTACATGGAGTGGCCGGCATACATTTTCACCGCGACCAACAAAAACACCCAGGAGCTTAATCACGAGCTGATTACCTATGATGCGCGCGAGGCTCAGACACAAACTGACCGTGCCGTGACCGTAATTCGCGCAGTCGAGGCCGGCGATCTATTGCCGCGTTTAACGGACAACCCCGACTTCTACCTCTGCAAGTTTTGCGATTGGCGCTTTCGGTGCTGGAATGGAGACATGTAAGTGAAGCCCTTTGATCCGTTCACATCGCCATTCGTGCGTCCGTCATGGCACAAGAAGATCAAGC